>JGI10211J34971_10005184_pt1 | contig 10211 bp, 7 predicted proteins | sample Etolagsediment_FD_34971 | JGI IMG/M metagenome (IMG submission 34971)
CCAGCGCGATGCGCTGGGTAAATCGTGTTGTGTCATTGCGCTCTGAGCCGAGCTCTGCCCGGGGCAGGGCGAGACGGGCTGCCTGCAAGGCAGCAGCAGAGCGGCAACGAGCGCGTCAACCGACGCTCGAGTCGCCTGTGGCGCTCCTTCAGAGCGCAGACAATACCGCCTCTCACCCAGCGCGTTGCACTGGCTGAATATGGGTACGACCTTCGGCCGCTCGCCTAGGCGACGTGAAACCTGAAAGCTGAGGTCGTCCTCCTCAACAGTCTGGTTCCTTCCGCCAATATAGCGTTGAGGAACGGTCCACGCACCCGAGTTGATTCCTGCTCTCGATACGGTATATTCAGTCCTTTTGTGCGTACCAAACCGGCATAGCGATCTGGAGTCTGACGATGTCGACCTCAACCTACAGAAACAAGAACTGCCGTCGCCCCAAGAAGAACGGCTCGGCCAAACGCAAGCGCCTGGAAGCTCAGGAGAAGCGCTTGCTGGACAGGGGCTTCTCGGAAGAGTTCATCCGCAAGTTGACCATGAAAGACCTGCGCTCCCTGGCCACCGACATCCACGCGACGCCGCAGTGATCGCCTGAATGACTGACACCGGCCTGTCGGATTCCCTTCCGGCAGGCCGTTTTCTTTCTCTACTCCCGACAGAGGCATCCCGACCGATGGATTGCACGGGAGGGAGCCAACTGCCGTCGTTCTGATCAGTCGAACTCGGACAGCCTGACGGGGCGTCCTTCGGCCGCCGATAACTCGGCAGCGAACACCACGCGATGCGTCTCGAAGGCCGTGTCGAAATCCGTTAACGGCATGGGTTGCGACTTCCGCAGAGCAGTGATGAACTCCGTGAACTGCGCCTCGTAGGGGTGATCGTTCACGTCGCCGGAGTCGATGAGCGACGTCTCAAGCGTGCTCCAACGTTCCTTGGACATCCCCGCGAGCTTCGCACTGTAGATCCGGTTATCGAGCAGACTGCCCTCGCTGCCCACCAGGTGGATGTGAAAATAGTAGGGTTGCTGGCAATCGATGACCGAGGCTACCTTCCCGAGCGAGCCATCCTCGAACTTCAGGATCGTGACCGATGTGGGATCGTATTCGTAGGGCTCGAACACGGGGCTGGCGCTCTTGGTGCTGTATGAGGAGACTTCCGCCACTTTCTTGCCCGTGAAGAACAGCAGGCCGTCCAGAGCATGGCAGCCGGCCGTGAGCAAACTGCTTCCCCCGAAGTCCTTCCTTATATTCCACGCAAACTGCCCGTACCACGGCCCGATCCCGTGGTAGTAGTCGGTCTCGGCGAAACGGATGTCCCCCAGCAAGCCCTGGTCGATGCATGAACGGATCAGCGTGAAGTGCTTGCTGAACCGACACTCGAAGCACACGCAGCTCAGCACACCCGCTTCGCGGATCGCGGCCCGCATTGCCTTCGCGTCGTCGTAGCTCAGACTGATCGGTTTCTCGATGACAAGGTGTTTGCCGGCCTGCGCAGCAGCAATCACCTGCTCGGCGTGAAGCGGATGCGGCGTGCAGATGTCGATGATGTCGATCTCGTCATCGGCCAACATCTGCTCGAAACGTCTGTAGGCCTTGAGCGGCAGGCCGTACCGGGCCTGGAGATCGGCCGGGTTGTGGTCACGGCGAGAACAGATTGCCGTAACATCCACACCGTCGATTGCCCTGAACGCCTCGATGTGAGCCCCGGCGACCCAACCCAGTCCGACAATGCCAACGTTCAGTGTCTGCATGGTCCTGCTCCTGTCTACTCGCGGCTCCGGTTCAGCGGCAACGTCACCGATCGTCCTTCGTCAATCGAGAGATACGCGGCTTCCGCAATCTCAACGGCTGCCCGGCCGTCCTCGCCCGTGACGGGCGGTTCACGCCCTTCCGACACGGCCTCGAAGAAGACGCGCAGTTCGTGTGTGACGGGTGTCTCCACCTTGATGTCGCCGGCGGGAATGAAGTCGGCCTGATCGCCTCGTTTGATGTGGATGCCGGCACCCTCACCCCAGATCGCGGGGAAGTGGAGACTGCCCTGCTCGCAGTCAACCCGGCCGCCGTAGGCGGAGATCGAGCTGATCGAGCTCGAGTGCAGCGACCCGATTGCACCGTCCGCAAATTCGATTGTCGCGATAACCGCGTCCGGGAAGTCGGCTTGAGACTCCGGATGTTTCGTTCCGACAGCCTTCACGCATTTCGCCTCTCCGCACACCCACCGCATGAAATCGATCTCGTGGGCGTTGATCTCCATCAGGTTGCCGCCGCTCATCGTGCGTTGCCGACGCCACGGCTTGCTCCACACGCCGCCGAAGCCGCCGCCCAGGCGTCGTACAATCATGCAGAGCGGACGCCCGAAGTCGCCGCCGGCTACCAGTTCCTTCACCTTCGAATGAACACCGTGGTAGCGACACACTTGGCCAACCATGAACGCGACACCGCGCTCACGGCACCGCGCGATCATCGCATCGCAGTCTGCGACGTTCGCAGCCAACGGTTTCTCGCAGAAGACATTCACACCTGCATCCGCCAGAGCTTCGACGACAGCCCGATGGAGGAACGGTGGCGTGGCCACGATCGCTGCATCCAGATCCTCTGCTCCGAGCATCGCTTCGACAGTCGCGTAGCTGTTCGCACCGAACTCGGAACAGAATGCCGTCCGCGTGTCCGCATCCACATCGCTCGCGGCCACCACCTTCACCCGGTCGCCCAACTCGACGCAGCCTTTCATGAGACTGCGCCCCATCACTCCACACCCGATCAGCCCTACCGATAATGCCGACATGTCCGTTCTCCCATCTTCATCCTTCATCACGCCGGACAGTTCGCCTTCAGCCACGCCAGGCAGTCGGCATATCCCTGCGCTTTGTCCGTCCGCCCTTCCCACTCGGCGCACCAGACGCCCTTGTATCCGGCTCCGACCAGCGACTCGATGGCATCATGCAGGGGGATTTCGCCTTGACCCAGCACCATTCCCTTGTAGTCGGGTCGCGCACCCGTGCCGTCCTTCATGTGAGTGTGGAACACGTACGGGGCCAGATCGCGGAAGATGCCCGGAAGAGACTCGACCGGGTTACCCCACCAGCGGAGGTTCATCGTGTCCAAGTTGGAGCCGGCATATTTGGAGCCGGTCATGTCGAGCGCCTTCAAAAGCACGACGGGGTTGTTCGTCACCAGCCCGTGGTTGTCCACTGCCAACTTCACGTCCATGTCCTCACAGAACGGCAGTGCCGCTTTAAGACAGCCGGCAATCGCTTCGGCCCACTTCTCTTCCGGCACTTCGTCTTTCGGACGTCCACCCTCGGTTCGCAGGATGTTCGTTCCCAGGATCTTCGCAAGCTGCGCGACCTTCTGCATACGCTCGACCTGCGCCGCGATGGCTTTCGCGTCCAGCATCACGAAGTCGTTTGCCGCCGTGAGCGCCGAGGCGAAGATGCCGTGCTTGTCCAGAACGGCACGGGCCTCGTGCGCCCGATCCGGGTCGAACTCTGCATCCCCCGGCCACACGTCGGTGATCATGACCTCGATGCAGTCGAAGCCCGTATCGGCCGCGTACTTGACGAACTCCTCGAACGTGTCTCCCGGCGCATTGTAGTGGATCAACCCGAACGCCATGTTCACAGCTCCTTTTTCGCGGTCTTGCAGTGCCTGTTTCCGGACCAGGCAAACACTATACACCAGACGTCAGTCAAGGACATGCGCGGGACGCATGACAAGACGAAAGCGCGCACCACGGGGTCTGTAGTGGAATCGCCCTGTCGCTGGCAAGCCTGGGCTGGTGGCGAGCGCGAAAACTCGCGTCAAGACCGGCTTGACCCGGATTGCGCAGATCAACCCGGCATCCCTTCGGTGCGGATGCGTTCGCCGACAGCCCGCAGTGTCTGCGTGGCTTGCTCGGGGAAGGCGCCATCGGGCAGCGGCCCCACGTTCATCAGTAGGTTGTAGCTGCCTTCACGCGTGGTCTTGAGGGTCTGCCAGAGCTCGTCGGCTCCGAGGTAGGGATGGCCGGCCGTGTAGCCCCAGCCCCCGCCGCTGGTGGTACACACCTCGCCCGGCTTGGCTTTGGCTGCGTCACCGAAACGGTTGTAGACTTTGTGCTCCGGCGCGAAAAAGTCCTCCGTCCCCAGATAGCCCTGCTTGTAGGACACGAGCACCTGCGGCTGCTGCGCGTGGATGTGGTCGTACAACTCCTGGCAGCGGAACGCGTCGGCGTCGGTGCGCGGGTCGAAGCCCTCGATCGGGTTGCCGCTCTCGTCCCTGGGATGAAGAGGCACGGCAATGCCGTCAAGCCAGATGCCGGCCAACGGCCCGTAGTCGGAGAGCAGTTCGGTGATCTGCCGCATCATGAACTCGACGTAGTAGTTCAGGTCGTGGGCCGTGCCGGAAGCGTAGGTCAGTTCGGGCGGATTGTAGTTTGGACGGGCCGAGCCGCCCCAGCGGTCGTTGTTGGGCGCGTGAGGGTGTTTCCAGTCGCGCCCATGAGAGTAGTAGAGGAAGAAGCCGAGCCCGCGCTTGTCACACGCCTGCGCCAGCTCGCCGACAAGGTCACGACCACACGGGGAGTTGCCGACGTGGAAGCTGGTCTCGCGGCTGGGCCACAGACAGAATCCGTCGTGGTGTCGCGAGGTCAGGTTGATGTAGCGCATCCCACAGTCGACAGCGAAATCCGCGATCGCCTCGGGATCGAACTTGTCCGCTTTGAACGCGTGTGCGAGCTCCGCATAATCGCCGGGCCGGATGAGTTCTTTGAGCTGGACCCACTCGTGCCGTCCCAACAGGGAGTAGAGCCCGAAGTGAAGGAACAGCCCGTACTTCGCATCGCGGAACCAGCTCAAAGCCGCGTCGCGGGGGGTGGCAGCGTACTCGCCGGCGTACTCTCTCAGGTAGCTGGGGACATTCGTCACGGTGCTGGGTTCCTTATCTGAACATCGACTATGCGTCCTTCAACGATCAACGCTGAATGTAGCCGTTGTTCCCGCTGCTGAAGCTCGGCTCCTGCACACGGTACCAGGCGCTGGCGCGGTTGCCGTTCAATCCGGCCATGAGATAGCCGTGATGGCTCGTGTTCCCTACCGCCAACCTGTTCAGCATGATCGGGCCGGTCGCAGGCACGCGATTGCCAAGCTGTGCCAGCAGATTGACGCGTAGTACGATGTCCCCGCCGCGCACGTCCGCGGGAGACAGAAACGTCGCCACGCCCAGAGGTTCGGCGACGTATTGCCGCCACTCGGGTGTCCAGTCGGACGCCACACCGAGCACACGACGCGTTTGCTCGGCAGGTGCAGTGAGGGGGATGATGTATCCCTTTCCGTCGATGCCAAGGTGCAGGCTGACCCGTGTGTCTCCGGGGATCTCCAGTGCGAGCTCCAGCCAAGGTGTCCGACGCAGGTCGACCGGCCTCGGGAGTTCAAGCAGGGCCGCCATGTCGCCGCCCCCAAAGCGGTTCGTGACGCGTGTCCAGCCGGCGTCCTCGGTGCGGACGTCGACCCGGTCCGGACGTCGAGCTCGCCACACACCGGGCGCGGGAGGCACGTCCGAAGATACCGTCAACGAGGGGTGACACGCCCGGCCAACGTGTTGCGCCACGCTGTTCAGTCGAGCGTAGACGACCCCATTGGCCTGCGTCCACAAAGCCAAGTGCCCGCCGGAAGGAGCAGACTTCGGGTCCGGATCGCGGACGTCGAAAACCGTCTCGTCATCGATCAGAACGCGAATGCGACCGTCGATCGCCTCGACGCTCAGGCGCCTCCAGAACAAGTGCAGATCATCGATGTCCACAAACGGCGGGAACGTGATCGCGTCGTTCCGCGCTATGCACTGGTTGTAGCGATAGAGGAAGGTCGCCTGGTTGTCGAACCCGCCGAAGAGCATGGTGTAGCCCGAGAACAGGTCGACGCCGTCGGTCATGAACGAGATGTTCACGTCGTGCCGCGCATAGCGCCTGTTCCCGTATTCGCGCGCAAAGAGATCGATCATACCGAAGTAGACCTGGTGAACCTGATCCCCCCGGAACGAGGTCTTGCAGAACTGGACCACGTCGTCGGGCCCCGTCCCGCCGTAGAACGCCCACTGCTTCGCACATTGCCACCGGCTGGTCAATCGCCAGTCCCCCTCGACCCGCAACCAGCCCACGGGAGCTCCTTCGAACAAGTCTTCGCGCACGTTGGCCGAGTAGATGTTCGGTATGGCAATGTGTCCCGTGCCGAGGTGCCGCTCGAGGATCTCTTCGGCACGGTTGTCGCGCCCTTCATCGCCGCGGGCGATACGGATCGGGTTCCGCGCATAGTCCTGCCATTCCGAGAGTGCCCGGGACGGGGCAGGCACGTAACAGGCGAGTTGCAGTGGAGCCTGCGGCCGACCGACGGCCAGTGGCTTCCCGTCGATGCACAGCGTCTTCCCGCGGCGTGTGATGTCACAGCTCCCTGCCGGGAGCGTTACAGCACAGTCCTTGCCGTCGTGCCACTCGCGCACGAGACAGATCTCACCGGCCGGCACGTCCGCGAACCGTAGAGCGAAATCGCCGATCAGGGGAAGATGGAACCGGCGCCCTGCCCACGTTGCGTCGCCAATGGCGGTAACATGCGCTTCCCACGCATCGGTGTTACGAGCCCAGCGGGCCGTGTGTTGGTCCCGGCCGTCCTTGTCGTACGGCTCCTTGTCGGTGTAGGCCGACCGTGTACCCCCGACGAGCCGAAGCGACGTGTGGTCCTCCGAGGCAGGAGGATGACGAAGCACCATGTCGTCGAACAGGGCAGACCCGCTGGCCACGACAAAGCCGACTTTGCCGAACATCGCTTCCTCGGTGCTGTACGCGAGAAAACGCATCCCGTCGACTCGAGCAGTCACACCATCGGCTTCGGAAACGTCCACGTACAGAGAGTACCACGTGCCGTCGGCAACTGCCAGACGCCGTTCCGCCAGGATGCGTTCGCCGTCCACCGACACACGAGACAAGATGAGCCGTGCCGGATGCTCCTGCCGTGACAGGGAACACACGAAGTAGTCGCCCGGCGCAGCGTAACGGAAGACCAACCCCGCGCGGGAGCCGAACGGCACGTTCAGAGCCACCTGCAGCGAGTAGCTGTTCCAGAATGCGTGCCCCGTGGTCAGAAGGGCTGGTTCGCCGGCAGATGCCGTCCCGCTGCATGTGAACCGGTTTGGCGACAGAGCCATCTCCTCATCCCACAACGCGCGCCAGTCGCCGGCCACGCACTCCCAGCCGTCGCCGTCGTGCAACTGTTTCCGGGCGAAGTCATCCGCCACGGCCTCTTCTCTGCGTTTCTGGGGACGAACGGAAACCGGCGCCGGGGCGCAGACGACGATCTCCCACCGCTCCTGTCCGGCTGTGCTCTCGACCGCGAGACGCGTGCCGTTGACGTAGGCATACAGGACCCCGCCGACGCGTGACAGAATGACTTCGTTGGGTCCTGGATTGCCCTCTCGTCTGCCACAGACTACCCCCAGACCAGTCACGAGGCGCAGCCGTCGCCGGGCCTGCGCTCCGTGCGGGTGGAGCCGGATGCCGAAAACGGGCGCCCCGGGCTTGCCCGCGAGCAGCGTGACGTCGCGCCCGGGACGCGACGGGACGTCGACAACGAGGCGACAGTAGAAATCCCCGTCCGCTGTCATGCCCGTAGACCGCGTCATGCCCGCCGGCACGGGGCCCGACCCCGGGAACACACGCAACGTCCGCGCTGCCCAAGTCACGCTGAGCGCGCACACCACGGTCCAGCCGACGAGCCGACGCCAGCGACCGGAACCATGCTCTGAGGCGGCGTTCACCAAGGCGGCGTCCTGCCCTTCCCGGAGTGGTTGAGCTGGAGATCGATCTCGCCGAGGCGGCGTAGATCGTCGAGCGCGGCGGCGAAACGCGGCAGGACCCGGGGCGTCACGTTGTCTTCGGCCCGTTCCTCGTGACTGAGGACCTCGTCCCTGCCACCCACGTTCACTCCCTGGTTGCCCAACAGGTGGCGCCGGAGCGCGGGTGCTTCCGGCACCCCCAACACGGTGCGATAGAAGCTGTTTGCCCAAAGAAACAGATCGAGCTGACGTTCGCCGTGGTGTCGGACGTCCACGCGCTCGGGTTCGACATAGAACTGGTCCGGGCCGAGGAAGACCTCGCCCCCGTAGTCACGGAAATCCAACGCGGTGCCTCTGCCGGTTCCGTCCTTCCCCTTGTTGAAGTGCAGCTTGGCCCCCTGGATCGTGGCCCGTCCCGGCGGGGTGCCGGTGGTTCCCTCGAACACGTACCCGTTGTCAGCTTGCTCGACGTAGAAATCGCTCATGACGATGCTGTGGTTGTCGCGCAGATACAATCCGTGGGTGACAAGAGTCGCGAGACGGGTCATGAACCCCAGGAAGCCGGTTCGTTTGCCTGCCGTCCCCTCGACCGTTACCGAGCCTTCATACGAGCAGTTGGCCAGGATTGTGGCCGCCGCGGAATCCGCACACCGCAGGTTGCCCTGGACGTGCGGCATGATCACGACGTCGTCACTGTCGAGCCCGCGCAGATGCAACCCCTTGCGGAACGGTTGTTTCTGGTACATGCCGTAGACAAACACACCATCGTAGACCATTCGCGACGGACCTTCCGACGCCGTCTGCAGAACATCGATCCCGTTTTGCATCTTGCCGGAATCGTGGTTGCCGATGGCGATGTGTTCGAGCACGACATTGTTCACATCGTGCACATCGACCATCGTGCCGCCGTCTTCGCCTTTCCACACCAGCCGCGTGATGAAACCGGTGCCACCGACGCGGAAGTCGCTGCCCGTGATGTGCAGTGTGTCGGTGATGACGTATGTGCCGGTGGGCAGGTAGGCGATGGCGTCGCGCCCATGCTCGCGGGCGGCATCGACGGCGCGTTGGAGAGCCACGGTGTCGTCAGTCTTGCCATCGGCTCTGGCTCCGAAGTCACGCTTGGCGTCGAACACGTGTGTCGGCACAGGAGCGGCAGCGCGGAGGAAACGTTGGTGTGCAGAGACGATCACGCCCTGCCGTCGACCGGCCGGGATCGTGTAGACGTTGGCACTGTGCCCCGGCTGGAGCAGGTCCGTTGCGGGGTCCGCACGGTTTTCGGACAGGACCAGGCGCTGGCCGCCTCGCGTTGCGCGAACAGGTGCTTTGCCTGTCGGCCCGTCCGTGAACGCACAGTCGAACATGACCACCGGCGCACCGTTCACCAAGATTGCGCCGCCCGGATCGGTCCAGCCCGCAACGTGGCAGTCCTGAAGCGTCATGGGCGAGACCGAGTTCGCAAAACGCAGGAACGCGTGGGACCCGACAGACGTGCAGCGCCGGACGGAACACGCGTGCTCGGGGCCCGAGTGGATATCCACCTCCGTGCTGCCTTCGAAGTGCGTGTTGCGTACGTAGAAATTGCCACGGGCGCAATGAACCGCCGTGCCGCACCCGCGGAATTCGCAACCGTCGAACGTGAAGTTGTAATCGTTGAACGAGGTGAACACGACGCCACGCCGGCAGTCCTCGAACAGGCAGTTGTAGAACAGCGTCTCGGCCAGCGCGAATTTGTCCTTCGGGTTTGCGAGAATCGCAGCGTCGGTGAAGTTGCGGAACGCCAGGTGCTCGTGACGCACCTCCGTCTCGAAGCGCCTGTGAGAGTCGTGGAAGAAACCGACGGCAGCGGTTCCCGCACCGTCGAACTGAAGGCCCACAAAGCGCGAGTACGCCAGGCCGTCGTCCGCGAATACGTGTCCGCCCTTGTCCCCCGCCCACGCCAGCGTGGTGTCGCGCCCGTGGCCGACCACGGTCACGCCGACCTTGGGACCGGTGATGCGGAGTTCGCGCAACACTCGGTACGTGCCAGGCGGGAAGTAGACCGTGGAGCCATGTCCGACCCCGTCCAGAGCTCTCTGGATCGCGGCAGTGTCGTCGACCGCCCCGTCCCCCCGAGCTCCGTGACTGCGCACATCGACCCAATCGGAACGGGGCGTCCACGCCAACGACGGAATGCGCGGGACGCCAACGTCCTGCCCGGCGACCATCGCCGCCTGCATGGCTGTTGCCAAGGCCACAAACCGTATGCACGACGGTCTGCGGGACGATTCCGCCCAGTTCTCCGGCGACTTCGGTTTGCTGTTCCGGATGTCCATGTTCAGACTTCCTGATCTGGCGGAAGGCCCAATGGTACCGAGTCCCGTGCGCCGAGGACAGGCGGATAGTAGGTCGCACGGCCCCCGGGCGGCTGGCGGAATG
>JGI10211J34971_10005185_pt1 | contig 10210 bp, 8 predicted proteins | sample Etolagsediment_FD_34971 | JGI IMG/M metagenome (IMG submission 34971)
ACAATCGTGAAATTTTTTCTGGTCAATCATAATAAATCTTTTTGATTTATTCGGTTAGGCTCTTTAGTGCAAGTATTTGCTTACAACAATCCGTACAAGTTGGGCAATTCGTTTTCCAAATCCCAAACCGTTCGGATAATCTTCTGTATTTCGCCCTCGGATTTACCCGCATACATCGCCAAGGATACACACTTCTCTTCCATCTCTAGATCGGAAAGAGGAAATTCAGCTTCCCCTTTCGGCGAATCAATCCGTTTGGCAATGCGCTTGCCATCTACTGTTATAATTTCAACCTTTGCAGCACTGCATTTTGGGAAGAGTGCCGTCAAATCCTCATCTGCCCGAACTGCAACCTTTTGAGCCAGTGCCGCAATCTCGGGATTGGCAATGCATTCATCCGAATACTCGCCAATTCCAGCTTTACCAACAACCAAGGCCACTGCAGTACTGTATGGAATGCTCATTTTGGCTGAAGATATGTTATTGACCACACTATGGTCGTGCTTCGACACCGCCAATTCATAGGTAGCCACCTTCACAAATTCAACCATCTCTGGACGTAGCGACTGTTCGGTCCTTATTTTCAGAGCCGCATCAATTGCCGGGTGGCAATAACGGCATGCTGCATAAGGTTTCACGTAAACCCGTTCAACGGCAAAAGTATCGCCTTCTTTCGGTTTCAGCTGATCCTCATCCAGTTCATCCGCCATAATGGAAAAAAAACCTGTTTTCCCAGAAAGAACATCGTTTGGCCCTTTAAAGCCAGCTCGTCCCATAGAAGCAGCAAGCACAGCACAGATTGCAGCCTGCGCCACATTATAAGGTTTTAATTCCGAATCGTCTTCCAATACCTTAAGCGTTCCATGTGCGGAAACGGCTACCGCAGAAAGAACGTCTTTCATCTGAGTTTTGGAAAAATTGAGCATCGCAGCAATCCCTAATGCAGCCCCAATACTCCCGCAAGTCCCAGTGGCATGATAGCCACGTTTTTTATGTGAAGGCTGGATTGCATCAGCAATACGGGTGGCGACCTCATACCCTACAATAATACCTTTTACTAAATCATTACCATTCACATTCTCCTTTTCAGCGACTGGTAAAAGAGCTGAGAGAACTGGAGAACCCGGATGAACAATACCAGAAATAACGCCATCATCCAACTCAGCGATATGTGAACTCAAGCCATTTATGAAAGCCGCATTTTCCACACCAATTTTCCTATCAAATCCGATCACTGCAGCATCCCCATAAGAAGAGCCTAAATGTTCCAGTAGCTTTTCCCCTTTGTCCTTCATTAGCTGGGCACCAGCCAAGGTGCTTCCCAAATAATCTAAAAGACATCGCTTCGCCTGATGAACAACAGTATTGGGAAATCCTGCTTCACATATATTAAAAATGTCATCAACAAATTGATCGGTCAAATTCACATGCATCAAATAACTCCTGACTGAAGTAAAAACTTTAATTAAATTAAAAATACCGGAAATACTCTGGACTGTCCGGCTTTGCTTCCGCCCAAGCCATATCAAAAGCAGTCAGAACGTTTTCAGGCAAAATATCTTGTTTCATCGCCTCCATATTCTGCTCAAACTGAGCCATACTCGATGCACCAATAATTATGCCATCACCTTTTGACGAATCAAGTAATGAATGGTGAATCAACCATCTGAAAGCAGCCTCAACTGGTTTAATGCCTGCATCATTGCAACTCTTGGCCAAAGACTCGACAGCATCGAAAAAGGATTCTTTCCAATACCGATTCTTATAACTATCCAGACGAGCAAACCTTCCCGGCGATGGATCACTTTTGAAATTCGCGTGTTTTCCTGTCAACAATCCTCCCGCCAACGGATTAAATGCATAAAACTTCATCCCGGTTTTTCGCAGAGCATCAAACAGCTCTTGTTCAACATTCCGACTCAAGCCATTATAGAGCCCCTGATACACAGTAGGAACTGGCCACCCGCGCTCATTACACAGGTGCCAAATATCAAGAACCATCCACGCCGGAAAATTACTCAAACCCAGTTCCCTAAATTTACCATCGGCATGAAGCTTTGCACAGGTTTCCAGAGCATTTTCAATAGGAGTGGCTTGATCAGGAAAATGAAAATACAGAATATCAACCGAATCCAAGCACAACCGTTGCAACGACTCCTCAAGCTGCATTATCACTGCTTGTCCATCCAACCTACCCGTAATCCTTGGATGAACCTTCGTTGCGATGCTGTAAGAACCAGCCGTCATCTCGGGAAGAATGGTACCGAGGATCCGTTCGGTTTCTCCAGCATTATATACATAGGCTGAATCCAGTTCACAGTGCCCTGCTTCAAGAAAGCGCTGCACCATTTCTTTACTTCCCGCAGGATCTACCTGTGGACCGAAATTCATGGTTCCCAATATAAATTTCATTTCGTATTTGTTGTTCTAATGAATCGCTACTTAGTGAAGCCCCGAAATGAACAATATCTTGTTCGAAAATTTTTTGCTATCCAAATTCCGACGTTTTAAATACGATCGGAAAAGGCCATGAAGAACTGACTACGCATCTCAATGCTTATTACAAGTCACATGCCAGAAAAAACATTATTGCTCATGTCTGTAAGTGCATTAATGTCATACAAGCTCAGTATCGACCAAACCCCTGCGCATCCGTTTTCATTCTTGACTTCCTTTTTCTCTTCTATACTCTCTTATTCAGTCACTTTGCCTTAAGCGAACAAATGGCATCAGGATAATACTGATCAATCACTCGCTTAACTAAAGCGACCTGCTTTGCTCGCTGACGTGCATCAGCCTCACTGGTATCCCAGCTATGAGTCTTTGCGACGGAACCGCCAGTTTTCAAATAGACTGGAGCTGCAACCCGAATCATCTCAGGAACTTCATAATGGCGAATAAATCCTCCTGAAGAAGCCGGGTTTTCTGTATGAATGTCGATAGGAATATCTATCGCGGCACGAAGCGCAGCAAGCATGGGAAGCTGAATATCCCTGACCGGGTTAAGGGAGTCAGCGCCGATACTTTCAAGCATTTTGCCTGAACAGGGGTTACCATGCCCACAATGCGCAGAAACCTTGAATCGACATTGAGCAGGAATTTCACCCTGCTTGCGCATTTCATTCAGAATCCAGAGGGAGCCCTCATCATAGATCAGAAAGGAGTGGCAGCCCAGGCCAATAGCACGCTTAACATCCTCTACAGCACGCACAATCTGCTCCTGACCACGCAAACGGTACCCCATGCGTTGACCTTCCGGGGTTTGCACAGAAGCACTCGTATCATAGGTGGCACGCGGCCCGATAGCAAGCACCAGTTCCACTGTGTGTTCTTCAGCCAGTGAAACCATCTGCTCGATCTCCTTGTCGAGCAACAGCATAATACCCTTTGTTTGCGTTACACGATGAATAGGCAAGTCCTTTTCTGCAAGGTTTTCCAGTAGCGCCTTCATCGCTGCAGGCCCCTGTATTCCGGGTACTTCAAACCGGTATTTTCCACCATCTGAAAAGGTTTTTGAGGAATCAGGCAATTCATGCAAGTCGCCAGAAGGCAAGCCAATTTTCTTTAGAAATTCTCTTGTCTGCTTCATGATTAATTACGTTTTGTATTCTAATTGTTTTTCACAAAGACTTGTTTATATGGGATCAGCACTATCGATAAAGAGCTGTACATATTCACTTTCGTTTTTTATTACACCGTAAGCCTGAGCACGAGACATTACCTGCCGAGCCCAATTCCTGTGGGGATTAGCTTCGTTCATCTTATTATTATTTTCACTTTTTATCACCCCGTCACCAACTTTTAAAATCTGCTGGGCATCCTCATATTCCTCTAATGTAACAGACTGCATGGCATTGACGTACTTGAGATGTGAGGGATGGATCACTGTTTTGCCAACAAAACCATTAGTCTTATCAAGAAGAACTTCTCGTAATAACCCATCAATAGCATCGTTAAGTATCGGCTGCAGAGTTAACAATGAGCGATTCAAACTTTGCTCTAATAAAATTGACAAATCATCCCGCTTGTAAGCAAGAAAATATTCCCAGACAGGCCCTGATAGAGTATAGCCGTCTTCTACACGGTTAAAAACGTTAAGGATATCTGAAAGTATGTCACGAACCAGCAGAATATCATAAATTGAAGTACTGATCGCTCGACGAACACCAAAGAAAGAGGAAAAGTCTGTACCTCCAACACGAACATTCAGAATATAATCCTTGTAAGGAACCATCAATTCCTTGAGCTTTTCAAGTTCTTCCTCGCGGGTTTCACGATAAGCAATAGCTTTTCCTTCCAGAATCGGCATACCATAAAGTCTTGCATCAAGTCGCTGATTGAGCTGTACTAATTGATCAAGGTACACCATCGCATCGCAACTTGAATACTTCGGAAACACAAAACCTGAAAGAATACGGGCCTGATCACTATTGAGTTGAAGAGCAAAGCGTATGAACTGGTCAGGATTACGTACCCGAAGAAAAATCAGCGGAATGTCATTTTCATTAATGATTCCCTCATCAAGAGCAAGGGCCAAACGGTCAAGTTGCTCGAGAACATTAGCTTGTGCGGCTTCGATTTCATCAGCACGTATCGCATCCTCAAAACACATCACCATTGATTTAAGCGCCGGTATCTGCCGAGCTAGCAATTTATCAACGATGTGCCTCGTTCCAGGCATGTATAGCGTCCCTCCTAAGCAGTATTGCAATAATGGCTTGTCGGTCCATTTATTGAACTCGACTGGCTCATACTGAAACTGGAATGACGTATTTTGTTGATTATGTTTCATAAGATAGTACGCAATAATATTATCAACTTTAGCTCAAAGTTTTGTGTTACGAATCAGCTCAGCTATGAACAGCACATCTTCAACTGCTTCCTTATAGAACAACGGTAAACAGAGCACCCTGCTGGCTATATCTTCCGAAACATCTTTTCGTTCGTATTCAAGAATACTCTTGTACGTGTTGACTGATGGCCAGAAATACCTTCTTGGATAAACATTATTCTGCTTCAGATGCTCGTCGACACTCAATAACTCCTGTTCACTTCTGAAAAGAACCGGGAAATAGGAGTAGTTTGGCTTGCCTATTTTCAAAGATTGAAATCCCAAGCCTTCAACACTCTGTAACTTTTCTTTATAGAGATTATACTTGTATTTTCTATCCGCAAGGACAGCATCGTAATACTTCAAATTTGCAAGACCGAGAGCAGCGTGGATCTCCGTCATTTTCCCGTTACATCCATCCTCAACCACATCTTTGTCCTCATTGTGACCGAAAAAGCGGATCCTCTTCAGCTTCTCATGCAATTCTTTATTTGTTGTCACGCAACCGCCACCTTCGCCAGTATTCAAAAGTTTGGTAGCATGCAGACTTGTCGCTGAAATATCCCCGAACTCGAGAATGCTTTTTCCTTTATAGGTTGATCCTATAGCGTGTGCCGCATCGTAGATAACTTTCAGGTTATGCTTTTTTGCAATAGCGTCTATCGCATCGACATCACAGGGATTACCAAACACATGCACCGGCATGATGGCAACTGTGTTCTCGGTTATCAGCTCCTCAATTTTTGTTGGATCAATATTGAAAGTATCGGGCTCTATATCGCAGAATACAGGAGTACACCCCTCCCATTTGATGGCGCTTACGGTCGCTATCCAGGTAAATGGGGTCGTGATAATTTCACCTTTGAGTTCAAGTGCCTTGATTGCCATCTGCAAGGCAATGGTTCCGTTGGTGACTGCAACGAAACTCTGTATTCCGAGTTTTGAGGCAAGCTCCTTTTCGAACTGCTGTACCAATGGGCCATTATGGGTCAGTATGCCACTCTCCCATACGCCTTTCAGCAATTCAATAAATTCTTCCAGGGGAGCCAATGAAGGCTGAGTGACATAGATCGGTTTATCCGGCATGCGCTTTCAATTTAACTTGTTCTAACAATTGAGCCTGTCTGATGTTCTGTTCATATTCTGCATCAAGCCCGTTACCTGTCGTAATCTGTCGGTGAACATGACTCAACATATTTTTGAAATGGTTATCCTGATCAACAGTGATTCTCTCTACACCGTCAGAGGTTTCAAGCAGAATTTCAGGTGCAAAACCTGGAGGTGCTGTAAATATTCTGTTTGCACTAAGCGTTCCTTTACTTCCCCATAACTCGATGTTGCACTGGTAGTGATGATCAAAGCCAAATGCAAGTTCGGCAAACAGCGTTCCGCTGAATTGCTGCACATAAGCTCCACCCCAAATATCAACGTTCGTTTCTGGATCGACATGCAAACTTGAAGCTTTTACCTCAAGATCATCCCCGAGAAACATTTGTGCAATTTTGACAGGATATGCTCCAGCATCAAGCAGGGCCCCTCCCCCAAGCTCCTGTTTATAACGGATATTCTCTTTATCAGGAAACGGAGGGAACCCAAAGGAGCTTCTTACACATCGGAGCTCCCCAATTTTTCCCTCATCAAAAAGTTGCTTGATGATCGACAACTGCCTATGAAAACGAAACTGAAAATTCTCAACGAGTACAAGCTTTCTTTCTTTAGCAATCTGGTTCAAACGCAAGACATCCTGAAAAGAACAGGCAAGGGATTTTTCGACCAGAACATGAATATTTTGCTGTAATGCCTTTTCAATCCATTCGGTATGCAGGGCGTTAGGCAACGGAATATACACTGCATCGAGCTGTGGAGAATCGATTAATGCTTGATAGCCAACATATGCCTTCGTGTTGAACTGGTCAGCACATGCTCGTGCCGTAGCTTCGGTCCTGCTTGCAACACCTTCTAATACGAACTGATCACTCAATGCAAGAATGGCAGGTATGACAGAGCGTTTTGCGATGTTTGCGCACCCCAATACACCTATAGAGACACTATTATTTTCCATACAATCAGACAAATGATATAGCTGCTATCAGGCTGCGAGCCTGAATATTGAGGTAGTTATTGAATTTCAGGAAGGTATAGAGCTGGTTGAGGGTCATCCAGATATAATTCGTCGGCAATTCGTCGGAGATTTCATCACCGGCGATGACGATCATGTTCCTGTTCTGCTCCCTGAAAAAACGGCCGCCTTCTTCTGACTGCAGGGCATCAAAGTATACCTGCTCTTGGGGAGCATGCAGAACATACTCGAGAAATGGAAGGGCACCTTCCTTGGTCTGACGATAATTGCCGGTCAGGCATTGAACGGTTGGGGCAAACTCGATAATATCGTGGTTGCCACACTCAAGTTTTGCCTGTACTGCAAAATGTAGTAACCCGTCGATTTCTTTACAGATAAACGCACAAAGGCCTTCCTGTGCGGGTTCAACCATCGGTTGCGTCCACTGTACAACCTCTCTGTTGCCGATTTCAACATCGACAGCGATGACCTTGAAATATTTACCGGTTTCATGATAAATGGACTCTTCCCCGTACACCCACCCACGCATCTGCTTAAGATCTACCTTGCGTACCTCGAGATCGAAAACACTTTTCAGCTGGGTCAGAAAAGTGATGATATTTTCAATTGAGTGTACCGATCCTTCCTGTGACAATGCCGACTTCAAAAAAGCCTTTTCAACTGCTGATCGACCTTTTCCGTTACCAAGAAAATTGAAAAAATCAATCACCTGGGATTGTACCTGCCCAAACGGAATTCCTGAAATCACAGTGCGGGTATCCATATTGACCAGATTACTGTGGCGCATCAGTTCCTTGATCTGGGCAAGCGTGAGCCAAACAAAATTCTCGTAAACCTCTATATCATCCTCTACCTTGATGATAATATTGCGGTTCCTTTTGCGAAGGAAACGAGCTCCCTGCTCGGACTGAAGTTGGTCAAGCAGGATCTGCTCAGGTTTTGCCTGCTGGAAATAGTCAAGATAATGAGGTTTTTTTCCCTTATGAACCTGGGTATAATTGCTTCTCGTTGCCTGCAGGGTTGGGGAAAGCTGCACATAATTTACATTGCCCGGCTCGATTTTCGCCTGCATGAGAAAATGGAGAACGCCATCAAACTCCTTGACAATGAAACCAAGATAGCCAATTTCTGGCTGGTTGATGATTGGCTGATCCCATTCAGCAACCGTGCCCCAATTTGTATTTACCCTGATCCCATCAATGGAAAAAAATTTTCCTGATGCGTGGCGAATTCGACCTTCCGCAGCGTCATATCCCCATTGAGCAAGAGTCGCAAAAGGAATTTTTTCTATCCGTAGGCTTACAGCCTCGTTCTGCTCGTTCAACCAGCTCATCACCTCTTTCGTCTGAAGGAATGCACCGCTTGAAGAAAATGCGCTTTTCAGAAATGGAAAGAAGGGTTGAGATGGAATGGGGGGTAATTGAGAGGTCATGATTATCTTCTGACTTTATCGAGAAAGGTTTGCTTCATATAGAGATAACTGTCGAGACGAATCAGCTCAGAAAGACTTATGGTCAACACTGCTCCTGTTAAAATTTGTATAACCAGGGTGACCAATGGAGCTAAATCAAGCAGAGTCCCAATAAACCATACTGTTATCCCCATGGCTGACGCCAACAAGAATGAGGGATAAATATCCTTGATTTGTTCAAGCATCGAGTAACCGATAAACCGACCAGACCAGTAACTGTTGAGATAGAGGGCTATAAGACCGTTGCCAATCATGGCCATGATCATCACCTTGATCCCGAAGTTGATCCCGATAATGATCACAGGAACAGCTAACGCCTTCTTTATAATCTCAAGTCGAAGAAACAAATCCGTTCGCCCTTCTACTTGCAACATATTCAGATTCAAAGCATGCAACGGATAAAACATCCCGCCAAAGCACAACAACTGCAGGTATTCCGCTGAAACGAGCCACTGCTCACCGATCAGAGTCACAACCATCGGTTCAGCCACAGCGGCAAGCCCGATCATCAGCACAAATGAAATAAGCATAGTGCTTTTTATCAGTTTCTTATAAGCTGCTTTCAGCACCGAAACATCCCCCCTGATTGATGAGAGTACGGGATAACTTACCCGCTGAACAACGGTAGTCAGGTTTTGAGATGGCAGCTGCTTAAACTGATCAGCACGAGTATAAAATCCAAGATCTGCGGCAGAAAAGAATTTACCGATAACCATAAGGTAAATATTCCTGTAGGTCGTATCGATCAATCCCACGAAAAGCAGTTTAGAACCAAAACCAAACAACTCTTTGAACGAAGCGAGATCAAATACCAATGATGGTGTCCACTGGTTCCATAACCAGAGAAAAAGAGTATTCAAGGTATTTTTCACAAGCGCCAATATTACGAGACTCCAGACGCCAAAACCCTGAAAAGCTAACACTACTGCAACAATGCCTGAAAGAATCGAGCTAATCGCCGATACTCTGGTCTGCAATTTAAAATCGATTCTCTTAGTAAGCCGCGCTTTCTGGATAATAGAAAACGCATTGACAACTACTCCGAGCCCAAGTACAGGAACAAGACTGGCAAGTTCAGGCTGACTAAAAAAATCTGCAATAGAACCAGCAGAAACCAATAACAACAGATACCAGGTGACCCCAACAAGTACATTGAAGAAAAAAACTGTCGAGTAATCGGCTTGCGTGCACTCTTTTTTACGAATCAGCGCCTGTGTAAAACCACTGTCGGCAAAAGACTGTCCCAATGCCATGAAAATCGCCACCATCCCAACCAGACCGAATTCATGTGGCGAAAGAAGCCGAGCCAAAATAATCCCAGTTACAAAACTGACGCCCTGGACAACAAAATTATCGAGAAAACTCCATGCCAGACCATTGACGGTCTTTTGTTTCAATGACATACTGATCTGGGTACTCCTTAATGCATTCTATGAAGCATACATCTCATCATAATAGGTCTGATACTCTCCCGACGTCACTCGCTCCAACCATTCGCTGTTCTCCAAATACCAATCTACCGTCTTCTCAAGTCCATCCTCAAACTGAATCGACGGTCTCCAGCCGAGTTCATTCTGGAGCTTCGATGAATCGATCGCATAACGATGGTCATGACCTGCACGGTCAGTCACATAGGTAATACGTTCTGCAGATTCTCCTTCGTTCCTGCCAAGCTTGCGATCCATGATCGAACAGAGAAGCTTTACTACATCGATGTTTTTCCATTCGTTATTACCACCAATGTTGTAGGTTTCACCGATTTCCCCTCTGTGAAGGATTACATCAATCGCCTCGGCATGATCGACCACCCAGAGCCAGTCCCGAACGT
>JGI10211J34971_10005186_pt1 | contig 10206 bp, 3 predicted proteins | sample Etolagsediment_FD_34971 | JGI IMG/M metagenome (IMG submission 34971)
AAAAATGGTATATCTCTTATTATAAGAGCTAAAAATGAAGAAATAAATGTAAAAATATGTATTGAAAGTGTTATTGATTTAGTAGATGAAATTATTTTTGTTAATAATAATAGTAATGATAAGACTGGATATATAGCAGAAGAATTATCAAAAAAATATAAACATTTAAAAGTATATCATTATTTTTTAGATGTAAATAAAGTAGGAAAACAACATCAAGAAGCATTAAAAAATGGTGATAAAAATACACTAGGTAATTATTATAATTGGTGTTTATCAAAAACGAATTATATAAATATTATAAAGTGGGATGCAGATTTTATATGTATTCGTGAAAATTTTAAGCAAATGATTAATAATTATGAATTAAGAACTAAAAATGAAAAATTTGCTCTTTGGTTTACAGGATTAACTATGTTTATTCATAAAGAAAAATCATTTATAAATATAAACTCATTTTATAATGAATATCGAATATTTTCATATCAAAATCAATTTCAGTGGTATGATGGTGATTATTGTGAATACACTGAACCCTATTTAAATGATTGTAAAATTAAATATAGAATAAATTACCCAATATTTTATGAAATGAAGAATACATCTTTAAATGAATTTGAGTCAAGATCATCATTATTAGATAGTAGAGACCAAAGAGATTTTGAGTTAATAGAATTATTAAAAAAAAATAAAATTGATGATAATAATTTAATTAAAATACAAAATACTAAAATAAATCAAATAAAACATGTTATTTTATTTACAAATAATTTAGGTATTGGAGGAAGTAATTTATTTATTATAGAATTATATTATTATTTAAAATATTGTGGATTTTATGTTTATATTGTATTAGATCATTTAAATGAACAAAAAAATTTATTTAAAATAATTAATGAATATGATATATATTTAAATCATGACTTAAAAGAATTAATAAAATCATTACCTATTGATTATTATTTATGTAACGGATTCTTACCACCTTATGTATTAAATAATCTTGAAATAGTAAAAAAAAAAATTATATTTATTAGCCACAGTGATGTTGCTTATTCAAATTTTTATATAAAAGAATATTATAAATATTTTTATAAAATAATCACTGTAAATCAATATACAAAATTAAAATTATTACAATTTCTAAATATTGATTCTAAAATAATATATCAATTACCTAATTTTAAGATTAATACAAAAAGTAATAATAATTTTATAAAAAAAAAATATATTTTTGGTATAATTTCAAGATTTAGTGAAGATAAAAATATTATTATGTTATTATTTTCATTAAAAAATATATTTAATCAAGAAAAATATCAGCATTATTTATTTTATTTAGTGGGTAGTGAAAATAATCTAATAGATGATTATATTAAAACCATTATAGATTATTTAGGATTATCTAAATATATTATTTTTAAAGGTTTTCAAGATGATATACAACAATATTATGAACTGTTTGATTTTATTGTCCTTCCGTCAGTATCTGAAGGTTGCTCTTATAATATATTAGAATCAATGTTTTATGAAAAAATAATGGTTTTAAGCGAAGTAGGTGGTAATTATGAACTTTTTCCTCAAAATAGTTGTGTTTTTATTCAATATGATGGTATTCGTGATTTTGAAAAAGAACATTTATATATTGAAAATTATCACGGACAATTGAAATTATTAGGGTATTATATTCATAATAATATACAAAAAAATGATATTATAGATGATTTTAAAATTCATCATCATTATTATAGTAAAATATTTAGCATACCTTCTATTTTATTAAAAAATCATGATGATTTAAAATTAAAATGGTATTATCATGAAAAAAAAATTGAACAAGCTATTATTAAAGCAATGGATATGGAATTGAGTACTATAAATAATTATACAAGAATAAATAAACTATTTTATGAAAAAAATTTTAATAAAAAAAAATATTATGAGACACTTGATAATATATTTAGTTAAAAATATTTAAGACAATAATAATAAAAAATAGAAATGATAGAATCTATTTTTTATTTTCAACTTAATGAAAATTATTCAGAATTTATATTTAATGATTATTTATCAATAATATCCATTATAAATATTCAACAACCAAAAAAAGTAATTATTTATCATCATTTTGAAAATATAAATCAATGTTTGTATTATCAATATTTAAATAAGATTTATACACAAAATATTTTTGAATTTATCAAATATGAATGTAATTTTATTAATCATTTATTAAATAAATTAAAAGAAAAAGGTGGTATTTATATAAAAAATAATATTTTATTATTAAAAAAAATATCACAACATCTTTTAAATGATTGTTTTTTTTTAGAAGATTATATTTATGGATTTTCAGAAAATTGTTTTATATTAAATTCTTTTAAAATTAAAATTATTATTAATAAAACATTTGAAATATTTGGTTTTAAACAAAATATATGTAGATTAGAAGATAATATTATATTTAATAAATTAAATAATGATGATTTAATGAATGTCATTATAGATTATAATTTTAATCATTATTTTGATATGATGAATACATCTATATTTTTAAAAATTGAAATATTTGATAAATTAGATTATTTATTTAATAATATAAAAGAAAGTAAAATTACGTATATGAATTTAATTATTTATTATATTTTGGGTTATCCTTTTTATTATTCACCTAAAAAGATTGAAATATATAAGATAAATTTTAATTCAATACTTAAAGGAATATCAAAAATATATTGGTTAAATCTTAATTCATGTACCCAAAGAAAACATAAAATGTTAGAATTATTTAAACACACATCTATATTAAATAAAAGAATTGAAGCTTATAATGGTAAAATATTACAAGATATTAAAAATACTTATTTTGAAAAAAGTGAAATTTATACTTATAATTCAAACAGTGAATATGCTGTACTTTTATCTCATTTAAATATGTTAAAGGAAGCAATGAATGATAATAATATAAGTAATGATGATTATATATTATTTTTAGAAGATGATATATGTCTTGATTTTGGTTCTTATTGGAATGTATCAATTGATGAAATTATTAAAAATGCACCAAATGATTGTGAATTAATTATGTTAGGTTATTTTAGTTTAAATTTAAAGTTTAATGAAAACTATCGTTTATGGAATAATGACTGGAGTGCTATGGCTTATATTATAAAAAAATCAGTTTTACATAAATTAAATTCAAAAATTAATAAAGATAATAAATATATGTTATTTCATGATGTAAATGTTGCTGATAATTATATATTTAGACTTTTTAAAACATATGTTTATCAATACCCTATATTTACTATTTCAGATGATAACACAAGTACTTTTCATCCAGACCATGATCATTATCAAAAAATTTATAAAAATATTAATTATTTAATATTAAATCATTCTCTTTCAAAATATTTTTCGATTAATAATCCATAAATGTTATTTTAGGTTCTTCATTTAAATGATGAGGATAAATTAAACAATATTTACCATGTATTCTATCATCACATGTATAATTTCGTTCTTCTACATTATGAAGATGGTGAATTATAATTGAATAAGCAGGATTTTCAAGTTGATAACCAAAATCATGAATAATTGAAGCAAACATATTATCACAACCTAATGTACCAAATGAAAAATTTATCATATTTAAATCAATATTTAAAGGACTTTTAAAGATCCAGGCATCTTGAGAGTCGGGTCTTGGTTCATCATAATGTCGAAAAATATCTTTATTTCCTTCTGTATCTTCATTATATCTTAATAAAGCATATACTTTATTATTTAAATTATTTTCATCAATATATTTTAAAGTATTATCAAAATAAATATCACTATTTGCTAATATAACTAAATCTTTATAGCAATATGAATTAATAAACTCAACAGCATCTTTAAAATAGAGTTTATCATCTTTAACTAAATTAAATTGTTTAATTTTATTTTTATTTTCTAAAAAATCAAGTTCATAGTTTTTATCATTTAATAAATATATTTTTGTGATATATTCATTTTCTACATTTTTTATTAGACATTCGTCTAATTCTTTTTGACGTTCAGGATCATGTGTTTTATAATAGGATGTTACTAATATCATTAATTTTGTATATTAAAAAAAATTTTATAAAAAATCGAATAACTACCTTTATTTAAAAATATAAACTCAATATAAATAATGAATACTTTAAAAAATTATGTATTTTTTAATCCACAATATAATGGATTATCAAGAAATCAACTTATTTTTCAATATCAAAAAGATAAAGAAAATCCTTTAATCATTTGTTCATTTGAAGAGTTTAAAGAAAAATATCCTGATTTTGATATTTATTTTTATAAAAACGCATATAAAGATTTAAAAGATAAAAATAATAAAGAATTAATAAATCATTGGCTACATTTTGGTATTTTTAATCATTATATTTCATCTAAAAATGATTTTTACGAAAAATATCCTCAATTTGATTTAATGGAATATCAAAAAAAATATAATTTATTTGAAAAAAATGAAAATGAAATAATATTTCATTATTTAAATATTGGTAAATATGAATATTATCAAAATAAACAAAAAAATAGTATAAATATTTATCAAAATCAAACTTATTCTATATTAAAACATTCAATATCAATAAAAAAAATAGCACATGTGTTTGTTCATTTTTTTAAAGTAGGGGGTGGAGAAATATTTTTAACGCAATTTTTATATTATTGTCAAAAAAAATATCCTCAATATCAACATACTCTTTTTTTAAATAAACATTATAATACACACACACAATATAAATTAAATTTAAATTTAAATATTGAAATTATTTATTACAATAATTATGATGAATTATTTCAATTACTTGATGATTATGATATAATTTATGATAATCAATTATATTTTTTTCATGATTTTAATCCTCTTTATTATAAAACAATAAATATAATTCATGGATGTTCATTTTTAAATCACGAATTAAAAAAAAATCAAATAATGAATAGTATTCATCTTTATCATGAAAAAAAAATGCATATATCATGGAATTATATTTTTAAAAATATAAATTATTTAGGGGTTCAATCTATTGAAACTCATATTCAAGAAGATATTATCAAAAAAATAAATAATTTACAAAATAAACTACAAGAAAAATATACATGGAATGTTGGTATTGTTGGACGAATTGATGCCCATAAAATACCAAAATCATTTTTAGAATTAATGGTAAATCATCAACATAAACCTTTTGTATTTCATTTATATGGTTGTATTGATTCAAATTATGAAATGTATTTTTTAGATAAAATAAAAAATAAAACACATATTATTTATCATGGAATTAAAAATCATTCAAAAATACATGAAATATATTTAGAAAATGACATTATCCTTAGCCCTTCTAAAAACGAAGCGGGTGGTACAATATTATTGGAAGCTATGAATCATTGTTGTTTAGTAATAGCAAGGAATGCTGGTGGAAATAGTGAAACACTTCAAAATACACATTTTTTAGCAAATAATGATAATGAATATGTTGAATTATTAGAAAAGGCAATTCTTAGTAATAAACAAGATTGGATAGATCATATTTATACTCAAAAATTAAATGTTTTATTGAATCATAATGAAGAAAAACAATTAAATCAATTAATCGAGTATTCAAAAAAGAATGTTCAATATTTTGATAATGTACCAAATTATGTTCATTATATTTTTGGATTAAAACCACAAACTGAAGATTTTTCTTTTTTATATTTTTTAGCTATTTATTCAAATGTACTTATTCATCAACCAGATATTATTTATTTTCATTATCATTATTTACCAAAAGGATATTGGTGGAATAAAATTAAAGATTATGTGATACTTAATTATATACCTTTTATTGATTTCAAATTAAAAAATGGTGTTGAAATCATACATTACGCACATAAAAGCGATTATTTGCGATTATTAATTTTAGAGAAATATGGTGGAATATATTTTGATATTGATACTTTAGTGATTAAACCTTATTATGAATTATTAAAATATGATTGTGTAATAGGCATACAAGAAAAATATAAAAATGAAAAGGATTTATTTGGTAATGCTGTGTTATTAGCTAAAAAGAATCATTTTTACATACAAGATTGGTTAAAAAAATATGAAATTGAATTTAATAATGATGAATGGACAAAAGCATCATTATTTTTACCAACACAAATATATGAAAATTATGATGAATCTCAAAAAAAAAAGATAAAAGTAGTTGATTGTACTTATTTTTATTACCCAAATTATAATGAAGAACATATATTATTTCATCAAAACAATCTATTCATAAAAATAGTTATGTTTTCATTGTTGTCAAAATTATTTGCTAATTATATAAACCATTTTAATATTAATGATGATACTATTCTTGAACATTTAAGTGATTCATTATTTCATCAATATATCAGAAATATTTTAGATTATACCTATATTAAAGATAAAGATATAATAAAAAATGAAAATATGAAAAATATAAATATGAAAAATGAAAATATGAAAAATGAAAATATGAAAAATGAAATAACAAAAATAGTGACATCTTCAAAAAAGGAATCTATTTCAATTTTATTAGATATAAAAAGGTATAAAACTATTTTAGAAGAATTAAACACTATTTATTGTTTATTTCAATATTCAATACATTGTTTTTTATTTTTAGATATAAATGAACAAATAGATATATCTTATATTGAAGAATTTAAGAAAACGCATGCTATATTTTTTTATATTATTTATAAAAATAATACTATTGATTTAGAAGAAATAGGTCATTTAATACAAAAGATTCATTTTTCAAATAAAATAATATTAATTAATAAAAATATACAAATAATTGAAGGTAAAGATAAATATATTAATAATCATTTATTTGATTTGTTAAAAGTTAAAAGTATTTACAAAGTATAATCAAATTTTTCATGATAATTTGAATAATTATTTTCATTTACAATATCACTACTTAAGTTTTCTTGATGAGCAATCATTGGATAAATACATAATTTATTTAAATTAGAATTAGCATACACTTCATCAATTTCATTAGAACTATTTTTGATAGTATTTAAAATTTTGGGTATTGAGTCATGGTGAATAATATAAGCAGTAGTTGTTTTAGGTTTATGTATTTTTAATAAGTTTGGGAATAATAATGTAGCATCTTCTTTTTTTTCTAAATTTGCACCTAAATAAAGAAGATCAAATTCTATATTATTTTTTTTGATGGTTTGAAAAGCAATATAAATATAATATAAAAAATTTTCTTCTAATACAACATCATCTTCTAAAATTAAACTATATTTTTTATCTTGATTTACTTGTTGAATTAATTCATAATGACTAATCTTACAACCTGAAGCACCTAATACATATTTTATATTTAAAAAATTTAAAAATGTTTCACTTTTAATATATTCATAATGATTTAATTGTTCTTTTTCTATTTTTTTACCATTATAAAAATCATAAAATAATATTTGATGATGTTTTAAATGATTTGAAATATATATTTTTTTATCGTTTCTTTCCATTAAATGAATGACATAAATATTCATAAAATCTTGATATATAAAATTTAAAAATTTACTTTGTATAAATTCTGAGTAATATTGAATAGATTGATAAGATGATTCTTTGATAATATTTAATATTTTAATAAAATTGTAATTAATTTCATCAATTGATATTATATGCTTATCATAATTAAAAATTTTTAAATCATTCATAGATATCAGTAAAAAACTGAATAATATATATTGATTTAATGTATTATATTCTAATAGATGAATATAGGGTTTAATGTCTTTTAATTTTATGATTAACGAGTCAATATTCATTTTATTATCTAAATAAATAGAATTATAAGTATTATAAAATTTAATATTATTGTTAAAATAAATATATAACAAATTATTATTTTTAAAATTAAAATATATTAATTTCTTAAATTGATTAATATTTATTTTATATTTTTTTTCATTAATTATTAATTCATCTTTATTTAAATAATAATGTATATTTTCTGTTATATTGTTAATATCTTTTAAATTATTGTAATCATAAATCTTGTATTTTTGTTCTATTTTATTTTGAAATAAATAATGAATGATAAATTTAGTATTTAAACATTTATTTATATCTTTTTTTAAGAAGTAATTATCTAAAATATGATTTAAAGTATTTAAATCATTATTATTTGATGTATTTATATTTAATAATGAATTTAAATTATTTATTACTATTGTATTTTCTAAATTTTCTTTTGTTGTTATAATAGCATTATGTAAATGTATAAAATTTAATTGAAAAAGTATAAAATAATTTACCATAAAATGTAAATCATAATTAAAAATATAAAAATTATTTAAAAATATTATATAATCATTTATTTTAATATATTCTTTTACAACATGATATAAATAATATTTTTGTTCCAGAACAATATTTTTTACAAATATTGGTAATTTTAAAGGAATTAAATAATTACTAAATAATATTAATTGTAATGAATAATTAAACATTATATATTTTTGAAAATTTTGAATTAAATATTTAATTTCATTTAAACTTATATTAGAATCCACATAAAAAATAAAATGAATTTTATTATATAATTGATAAGAATTTTCTAATTTATTTAATTGTGGTATATTTAAATAATAATTTTTAATTAAAATTTTTAAATTATTATCTTTAATTTTTATGATATTTTGATATTTTTGTAAGAATAAATCATTATTATTTTTAAAAATAAAATCTTGGTTCAAATAATTTATATTTAAATTTTCAAATTTAAATATTTTATTAAATATAAAATCAAATAAATCTTGATTAAAATAAAATAATGGCTCAATTTTATATTCTATATATGTTAATTTATTATTATTTAAAAAATATATTTTTTCATCAATATCAATAAAAATATAATTAAAATTATTATTTAATATATTATTTTGAAACACATATATATTATCATATTCTTCTATTTTATCATTAATATTATCTAAGTAAAATGTTATATGTTTAAAGAGTGTTAAATAATATTTTAAGTTTGTATAATAAAATGTTAAATATGAATCAATAAAAAAACAAAGAAATAATTCAATTTCTTCATTATTAAATTGAATTTTATTATTTTGATTTATTAATAAATTTAAGTCATGGAAATCTAAAAAACAAATACAATCTAAACATTTTTTTATATTATCATTTAATATGTTTGGTTTTTTAATAATAATAATAGATTTTTGAAAATCGTGGATAATTAAATGATATAAAATAAAATTTATATCTTGAATAGACGTTAAATCAATATAAATTATATTTTTTTTTAAATCTAAAAATAATATTTTTTCAAAAAATATTTCAAATTTATTTTTATAATCTTCATTATTAAGTTGATTTAAATAATTATTTATGTTATAGAATTTGTGATTATTTTTATTAACATTTTTAAATTTTTTAATATATTGAAGTGTATTATTATTTAAATAATAATGAATATATTCTTTTTTTATAAAAAAATTATTATTATCAATAATAATATTAAAATTTTTATCTAAATATGGTTCAAAAAAATATTTTTGTTGAATAACTTTATTTAAAATAATAAAATAATCTGTTTGAATATTTATAAAAAACCAATACAAATCATGATTATTATTTTTTAAAAATATTTGATGAATGTTTGTATTTTTTATTGTATTTTTAGAATTTATACATTCTAATACATAAATAGGTATATGTTTAAATTTATGGTTTAAATGAAGTATTTCTTTTTCAGTTAATGTTTGATTAAAATTATATAAAATAAAACAACAATGATTTTGATATAAATAATATTTATTTAAATAATATTTTATAAAATGAGGTATTTCATCTTTCGTTTCTTTTTCTGTTTCTATACTTATGTTTGAATGGGATATTAATTGAGTTTGTTCATTTTGATTAATATTATTTTGATTAATATTATTTTGATTAAAATTTAAATGATAGTCAAACATTATTGATAAATCATCTTTATCAAATAAATTTAAATGTAATTTTTTATAATTATATAAATTAAAATTTGGATATTTTTCGGAGAATATTTTTAGATTTGAAATACGATTTTCATGAATACCAACAGTTTTCCAGTGTAATAATAATTGATTTTTATTGAGTGATTTTAAATCAGGATTAAA
>JGI10211J34971_10005188_pt1 | contig 10204 bp, 4 predicted proteins | sample Etolagsediment_FD_34971 | JGI IMG/M metagenome (IMG submission 34971)
CCGGTAAAGGCAGATTGAGTTCAATAAAATGATTCGATTCTTTTTCATATTGGGTAAATTGACTAAAAAGATTTTCGACATCCGCATGTTCAAAATTATAGGCTGACATTTCTACTTCATTTTGGTGAAAAACATCACCATATGTTACTTTACCCAGGGGGCCATCCGTCCAGACCAGATCAAACAAGCTGCTGACACCCTGCAAATACATGGCAATACGTTCTAAACCATAAGTAATTTCGCCGGTAACCGGTTTACAATCAAGCCCACCGACCTGTTGAAAATAGGTAAACTGCGTAACTTCCATACCATTAAGCCAAACTTCCCAGCCCAAACCCCAGGCTCCTAAGGTAGGTGATTCCCAGTTATCTTCTACAAAACGGATATCATGCTCCAGTGGATCAATGCCAAGTATTCTCAAAGAATCAAGATATAAAGCTTGAATATTAAGAGGAGAAGGCTTAATGACAACTTGAAATTGATAATAATGTTGTAAACGGTTAGGATTATCACCATAGCGACCATCCGTAGGGCGGCGACAAGGCTGCACATAAGCAGCACTCCAGGGCTCGGGGCCAATTGCCCGGAGAAAGGTTGCAGGATGGAAGGTACCGGCACCCATTTCCATATCATAAGGCTGTTGAAGTACACAGCCCTGACCGGCCCAGTAGTTTTGCAAGCTGAGGATTAAACCCTGAAAAGTGGAAACATCCGGCATAGTAGAATGACTCATGGTTATTTTTGACTATAATAGTAGTTAAGTATATTCTCAGTATGGAAAAACATATTAAGAAGGATAATAGAAAGATTATACCTAAATCAGACTAGGCATTAAATAGATCGCTGGAAAATAGCAAAAGGATTGAAACGTATGGCTTTTAAAGATTTTCTTAAAAAGATGGTTGATATGGATGGCTCGGATTTGTTTTTGAGTACCGGCGCCCCGATCAGTGCAAAAGTTCATGGCAGCCTGATTCAGCTTACAAATAAGCCATTATTACCCGGTATGACCAAAAAAATAGCGTATGAAATCATGAATGAAGATCAAATTCGGGATTTTGAAAAAAAACCGGAAATGAACATGGCTATTTCTGAAGAGGGTATTGGGCGGTTCAGGGTAAATATTTTTCAACAACGTCAGCAAATATCCATGGTCATCCGCGCGATTAATACCATTATCCCCACTGCAAAAGATTTAGGCTTACCTGAAGTATTACTGGATTTGATTATGCAAAAAAGGGGCTTGATTCTTTTTGTAGGCGGAACAGGATCCGGTAAATCCACCTCTCTGGCAGCCTTAATCGATCACCGTAACACTCATTCGAAAGGACATATCATTACCATAGAAGATCCGGTGGAATTTGTTCATCCGCATAAGGGCTGTATTGTGAATCAGCGTGAGGTTGGTGTGGATACTGACTGTTATGAAGATGCTCTGGAAAACACCTTGCGTCAGGCACCGGATGTAATCCTAATTGGTGAAATCAGGAACCAGGAAACCATGGAACATGCTTTAGCCTTTGCAGAAACGGGTCATTTATGCGTGTCAACACTGCATGCCAACAATGCCAATCAGGCATTAGATCGGATCATTAACTTTTTTCCTGAGGAGCGGCATAATCAGCTGCTGCAGGATTTATCATTGAATATGCGCGGGATAATTTCCCAGCGTTTAATCCCGACTATTGATGGAAAGCGCGCAGCAGCCATAGAAATACTTTTGGGTACGCCCAGGACTCAGGATTTAATCTCCCAGGGAGAGGTTGGTGCATTGAAGGAAATAATGGACAAAAGTGAAGCACAGGGAATGCAGACATTTGATGGTGCCCTGCTCAAACTCTATAAGGCAGGTAAAATATCCTTAGAAGAAGCAATGAAAAATGCCGACTCTAAAAATAACTTACGTTTGAAGGCCACCCTGGGTGAGAACCCGGATGAAGACAGTGATTCAAAAGACGCTAAAGGGAGCAGTGCAGAGAAACAGAAAAAATCAGCACTGGATGAAATCAGTCTGGCTCCGATTGAGGATGAAACAGAAGACGATTCAGAAGAAATGCAAAAAGAACAGAAAGAAATGAGTGAAACAGAAGCAGTAGATAAGCAAAAATTAAACGGTTTAGTAACAAATGCCGGACAAAAATAATGTGTAGAATATCCAGTGGCTGTATCTAAGAGTCTAAAATCCAAGACAATAACCATCATTCTTTTAAGCAGCACATTATCCTTGATGATAATGAGTTTGATTATCTTTATTCATGACTTTCAGAAATCCAGACAGGAATTACGCGATAATGTTAAAGCCAAAGCACAAATTATGGCGCAAAACAGTATTGCGGAATTAACCTTTGGTGACAAGGAGGCGGCTAATGCGACCCTCAGCCTGATTAAAGAGGATCAGCAATTAAATTATGCGGCTTTATATGATTTCGTTGAAAATAAATTATTTGCCTCTTTTGCTGTGAAATCCAGCGACTTGAAAAATATTCCCGATAGTGTGCCGGAAAGCGGTTTTTATGAAGAAAAGCTAGTGGGTAAGTTTCATGTCATGGAACCGGTCACACTGAACGGAAGAACGATAGGGCTGATACTTATAGAAGGCGATTATACTCAGCTAAACGACAAAATCATTCAGCATGCCTATTTATTCCTGGTCATTTTTATTTTCAGCGTCAGCATTGCATTCGTACTGGCGTACCGTATGCAAAAAGTCATTACCGCACCACTGGAAGCATTGATTCAATTAATTCATGAGATAACGGCTACCAAGAATTATGAATTGCGACTCCAGCAGATAGATATTGAAGAACTCAGTGAATTATCATTAAGCATCAATCAGTTGTTAAATGAAATCGAACAATATGCGAAACAACGGATCCGAGCAGAAAAAGCACTGCAGCAAAATCAAAATAACCTGAAACAGCAAATTACCGAACAGACTAAAGCGCTGCGCGAAGCAATCAGGCGTGAAAAAAACTCATCCCGATCCAAAAGTGATTTTCTGGCAAGTATGAGTCATGAGATCAGAACGCCACTAAATATAATTATGGGAATGCAATATCTGGCACTTGATGGGACATTACCAACAAAAGAAAGAAGACATATAGAAAAGGCCAATAAAGCCACAGAAAATTTATTGCAAATTATTAATGATATTTTAGATTACTCTAAAATTGATGCCGGTAAATTGCAAATGGAGGAGATAGAGTTTAATTTACTGAATGTATTGGAAAATCTAACCGCATTAACCAGCCTTAAAGTAAAAGAAAAGAATATACAGCTAATCTATGATATACAACCAGATGTCCCTCCCGTGTTAAGAGGTGACCCATTACGTTTGGGACAGGTATTACTGAACTTATTCAGTAATGCGATAAAGTTTACCCCCCAGGGCGAAATTATATTGAGTATCCGTAATATTAATCAATACGCTGAGAGGTTTACACTGCATTTTTCTGTAAAAGACCAGGGTATCGGGATTTCCAAAAATAATCAAAAAAAATTATTTCAGGCTTTTGAGCAGGCAAATCAAAGCACCACACGTGAATACGGGGGTACGGGACTGGGTCTGGCCATATCACAAAAACTGATTAGCATGATGAATGGTGAAATATGGCTTGAAAGTGAAGAGCATAAAGGGTCAACTTTTCATTTCACTGCAGATTTTGGTAAAGCGGACATCAGACTTCAGCAACTCCCGCAAATGCATGAAAACCTGCTGGGTTTACGCGTGTTAATGTATGAACCTTATACAGCTGTTAAAGAAATTTTGGAAGAAATGCTGAAAAATATGCATTTTGAGGTAACATCTACAGATTCACTGCAGGCTATCATCGATGAATATAAACAGGGTGTGGAACAAAATAATATCTATTCAATACTGATTATTTCACTATCCGAAAACATAAAGCCGGTTACCAATATGATGAATTTACTGACGCAGACCTATCAACTTTATCAGCAAAGTAAAATAATCTTTATCTTTGATATGCAGGAAGATGAATTATTAAAACATAAAATACATTATGATGGATTGTTAATCAAACCCGTAACACCGATGATGGTTTATACGGAATTAATGCGTGTATATGGATACCAGAATAATCTGTACGCCCTTGAAGAACAGTCCAAAAGGGTTACAATAAATAAATCCGTTAGGGCATTGATAGCAGAGGATAATGAAATAAACCGGCAACTATTGGAAGAGATATTTGTAAATTATCCCGTTGAAGTGATGTTGGTGGAAAATGGGCAGTTAGCAGTTGAAGCGAATTTGCAGCAGACCTTTGATATCGTCATGCTGGATAAAAAAATGCCGGTCATGGATGGATATACAGCAGCAACGAAAATCAGACAGGCTGATAGTGACATTCCAATTGTCCTGATGTCCGGGGATGTTCAAAATCGAGATTTTGCGAAAGAAAAACAATGCGGCATCAATGCATTCATTGCCAAACCGTATCATATTCAAGGCATATTAAAAACCATTAATGAACTGATACCGGAAAACGTGTATGAATCAGTTCCTAACGAACAAGAGACGGGCTCAGATAAACAACATTTTAGAAACTATCCATTTGAAATTTTAAAGGGTATTGATATTGAACAGGGTCTGCATACCAGCCAGCAGGATCAGGATTTGTATTATCGCTTGTTGGTTAAGACAAGACTTAACAATACCCGAACGATGCAAAAACTGGAACACTGCATCAGTCAGACAAATAATGCTGAAGAGGCAGCGCATCTGGTACATGCGTTAAAAGGTGAAGCTGCAACCATTGGCGCTGCCACGCTGAGTTTGAACGCAGGCAAATTGCAAGCGTGCATTGAACTGCAGCAAAAAGAAGAAATAGCAACGATGTTAAACCTAACAGCTCAGTCATTGCAGGTGGTTCTATCAAGCATTGGCCAGTTTGAAAATACAGTTAAGCAAATGAACCATGGGAACTTGGAAAAAAAATCAGAAAACATGGCTGATCACGGGGTATTAATTAAACAGTTAAAACAGCATCTGATTGAAAATGATTATGAAGCCACCGAACTAAGCCAGAAAATCTGGCAAAACCTGGAAGCGGAAAATGATCAGATAAAAGCTTACCAGAAAATAAATGATAAAATCATCAATTTTGATTATGTAACCGCATCAACAGCCCTGGAAGATTATATCCAAACTTACCAGCTATCCTGAATGGACAACGCATATTTTTATGGAATAACATGCAAAATACTTTACTGAACAAAGCGACAATTTTGATTGTTGACGATACGCCGGGAAATATTGAGTTGTTAAGCAGTATTTTACGTCATGAATATAAAATTAAAATTGCCACTAATGGAGAGCAGGGATTAAAAATTGCTGCCATAAAACCCTATCCGGATGTGATTTTACTGGATATTATGATGCCGGTGATGAATGGTTTTGAAATGTGTAAAGCCATTAAAAGCAACCCGCAAATGCAGGATATCCCGATTATATTTATAACCGCCAAAGACAGTCATCAGGATGAACACCATGGCTTGAGTCTGGGAGCAGCGGATTATATTCGTAAACCAATAAATCCACTGGTTGTTAAAGCCAGGGTGGCCACCCATACCCGGTTATCAAATCTGATTACAGAATTAACAGTTAAAAACCGCCAATTGGAAGAAATGGCCATACTCCGGGATGATATAGACCGAATTTTACGCCATGATCTTAAAAGCCCATTAAATGCAGTGTTAACGCTGCCGGATTTAATTTTAAAATCCGAGCAGGTATCAGAGGCTACGCAGAAGAAACTAGCCTTTATAAAAAAAGCTGGAAAAAAACTGTTGGATATGATTAATAGTTCACTGGACTTGTACAAAATGGAAACCGGTCGCTATCAGCTTAAGCCGGTGGTTGTCGATATCAGTGTGATTGTAGAACAAATAAAAATCGACATGGAAAGTTTTACAGGCGCGAAAAATACCCCGATTAATTTTTCGAATCTCTCTGCACATTTACCTCATAGCGTGGAAATATCAGGTGAGGAATTGCTCTGTTACGCGTTATTAGGTAATCTGATCAAAAATGCGATTGAGGCATCACCACCCGGCCATCCGATAAGCGTGACGACAGAAAAAATGGATCAACAGGTAAAAATTACAGTACATAATGCCGGTACCATTCCACAAACAATACGGGAAAACTTTTTTGATAAATACGTTACCCTTGGAAAATCGCATGGTACGGGTTTAGGGACATATTCAGCCCGTCTGATGACTGAAGTACAGCAGGGAGACATTGCATTTTCTTCCAGCGAGGATACTGGGACCGCATTGATTATTCACCTGCCGGCAGCATAAGAGGTAAATATGCAGGAAATTAAAGATTATTTAAGCTGGATAGAACCGGAGTCATTATGGATGGTTCAGGTTTTTACGGTGGTGTTGATCACGGCGATTGCTAATCTGCTGGTTAAAAAATTAATTGTCCGGCTATTAAAACAATCCGGAAAAACAAAAACCCGATGGGATGATATTGTCATTCACGCCTGTTCACAGCCGGTCAACTGGATTGTCTGGTTGATTGGTTTGGGTTTGGCTTCCCGTATTATTTATCATGAAACCCAAAGTCAGATATTTGCATCGGCAGATACTATTCGTGATATTGGAATTTTAGTCAGCATTACCTGGTTCATCCTGGGATTGATTAAAGGGACAGAACAGGATTATATCCATAATCAGCGTAAACATGTTCGCATGGATAAACATACGATCGAAGCGGTCAGTAAACTGATCCGTCTGGCTACCATTATCACTGCCGGTTTAATTATTCTACAAAATCTGGGATACAGTATTTCTGGTGTGCTGGCTTTTGGTGGTGTCGGCGGTATCGCCATCGGATTTGCTGCAAAAGACTTGCTGGCAAATTTTTTTGGCGGTTTAATCGTATATTTGGACAGGCCTTTTGCTACAGGGGACTGGATCCGGTCACCTGATCGCAAAATAGAGGGGACAGTAGAAAAAATCGGCTGGCGTGTGACGCAAATTAGAACGTTTGATAAGCGCCCCTTGTATGTGCCGAATTCGATATTTACGACGATTATTGTTGAAAACCCCTCACGTATGGCAAACCGGCGTATTTATGAAACCATCGGGCTGCGATATGATGATATTAAACAAATTCAAAATATTGTAAAATCCGTTAAAGGAATGTTGAAACAGCACCCGGAAATTGATACAGCCCAGACCATGATTGTCAATTTTAATGAATTTTCTGATTCTTCAGTCGATTTTTTTGTGTACACGTTTACCAAAACGACCGACTGGGTATTGTTTCATGAAATCAAACAGGATGTATTGCTGAAAATTGCTGAAATCATTGAACAGAACCAGGCTGAAATAGCTTTTCCCACACAAACACTCCACCTTCAATCTCAAAACAATGCTGAATATGCCTGAACATCTAGCGCCTTTATTGCGTACAAAGAAGCATGCTTTATCATGCTGTATAAAAATGTTTATAGCCTTACCGGGAATCGTTGCAGCCGGTGTGAGTACGGATGGAACAGTGGGGCCGGTTCAAACGCTTGCAGGCCCGCAATACCATATCAGTAGTGATTTGGGACAGCAAAAAGGGAATAATTTATTCCACAGTTTTGACCGTTTTAGCCTTGACCAAAATGAATCTGCTGTTTTTACCGGCCCCGCTACCATAGAAAATGTATTTAACCGCGTAACCGGTGGTGAAAAAAGTGTTATTGCAGGCGTAATTGAATCAAAAATAGGGCAGGCCGATTTTTATTTCCTCAATCCAGCGGGCATTGTCATTACTAAAGATGCGGTCATTAACGTCCCGGCTGAAATGCATTTATCTACCGCATCGATGATTAACTTTTCCGATGGTTTGCAATTTGGTCAAGATACGCAACATAGCCAGTTAAGTATAGCCGCACCTCAATCGTTTGGGTTTTTGGAAAACAAGAGTCTGGATATTGAAATTGACGGGATTGAATGGTCGCTTGAGGAACATAAAAGCATCAGTCTTAGCGGCAGACATATTGATATTTCCCATACCCAATTAAAAATGCCCTCAGGCCAGTTTATCGCCGCATCTATGGGCTCAAAAACAGCCACCTTGTCGGTTGATGGAATCGATATACGCGACCCCGGGCGGTTTAGTATGAGCCAGTCACATATTGATTTGAGCGGTGATAAGGGTGGACGTTTATTTTTATTTGCCGGTGATATGCAGCTGAGTGTGGCAGATTTTTTTAATGACAATCAAGGTGATCGTGATGCAGAGTTATTGATTGCTCTGTATGCAGAAAATCTGAACATGGATAATAGCTGGATAAATAGCGAGTCACGGGCATCCGGCCGTGCCGGTAATATTTATGTTCAGGCTACCGAAACCCTTAGCATGATAAATGGAAGTTATATTTCCAGTTCTACTTTTGGCGACGGTAATGCGGGAAATATCCGTATTCAAGCGGGGGATTTAAGATTAAATGGTATGAGCAATGATGATAATGCACTGACCGGCATTATCAGTAATGCAGAAAAGGGACGTGGAAATGCCGGCAGTGTTGAGTTGGAAGTAAGCGGCAAATTATACGTTGAAGCAGGGGCATCGATAGGCAGTAATAGTTTTTCAGATGGCCAGGCGGGTGAAATCAATATCACAGCAGGTTCGATATATCTGGATTCGTTTAATCACAGCAAAATCACCGGCATTACCAGTCAAAGTGGTTACGAATCGAGTGGAAATGGCGGAAGTATAACCATTAATACCCGGGGATTGATAGAAATTTACGATGGGGCGGTGATATCCAGTAGTACCTTTTCATCGGGTAATGCAGGGCATATCGACATCACTACCGAACAGTTATATATTGACCGTTATGATGCGGATGATGCGACGGGTATTTTAAGTAACTCTACAGATACTGCATCCGGAAATGCCGGTGAAATTAGCATAACAGCAGAACAATGGCTCTGGCTGTATAATGGCGGAAAGATTTCATCCAGTACGTATACGGCTGGAAACGCCAATCAAATTAACATTAGCACACCGGAACTTTATATTGATGGTAATCACTCAGCATACCAAACCGGTATTTATTCCGACACGGAAACCGGTAGTGGGAATGCCGGCAATATTGCAATCAATAGCGGGCAAATACGTATCGAGCGTGGAGGTCTGATATCCAGTACAACATTTACCGAAGGCTATGCCGGGAATATTTTGCTCAATGCGTCGGTATTAGTAATTGACAATGCAGGCTCTGAAGATTTAGCCGGGATAGCCAGTCAGGCACAATCCACCGGTGATGCCGGGCAAATTATCTTATCGGTAGCCGAACGGATTGAAATTACAAGCGGGGGAGAAATCACCAGTAATACCTTTGCGGAGGGAAGGGCGGGTAACATCTCAATTGAAACCGGGGAGTTGATAATCAAGACTAATGACGGAAAAATATTAAGCGGGATTTTTAGCAATTCATCCGGTAGTGGGAGTGCAGGAACTATCGATTTACAGGTGGATGGGCTGCTTAGTATCGAAAACGGTGGTTTAATAACCAGTAGTGCGTTTGCCACTGGCGATGCGGGCGCGATCACTATCCGGGCCCAGGATCTCTGGCTTGATCTCAAAGGATCACATCAGTTAAACAGTATTGTGAGCGATGCCAAGCAGAATTCCAGCGGGAATGCCGGTAGAATAAATATCGCCATCACAGATCAATTAAATATTCATCAAGGCGCGACCATCTCATCCAGTACCTATGCCGCCGGGGATGCCGGTAAGGTCAGCGTATCCGCCGGTGATATTCAACTAAATGGCGGAAGCAGCGGACTATTGACCGGTATTTACAGCAATGCCAAACAAGGATCCAGTGGGAATGCGGGAATTGTTGAAGTAACCGCACAAGGTCAGATTGATATAATCAGTGGTTCATCAATTGCCAGCAGTACAGAAGGAAGTGGACAGGCTGGCAGTATTACCATCAGCAGTCAAAATTTAAATGCGAATACACAGGATCAATTGATTTTCACCGGTATTTTTAGTCATGCATTGGAGGATTCAAAAGGAAATGCCGGTCAAATCACATTAAATATCCGGGATTCGATTTATTTATCCAATGGGGCAAAAATTGCTTCTAATACCTATAGTATAGGCAATGCCGGCGATATCAATATAGCAACAGCTGCATTAACCATCGATGGCCAGCAATACCCTTAT
>JGI10211J34971_10005189_pt1 | contig 10204 bp, 10 predicted proteins | sample Etolagsediment_FD_34971 | JGI IMG/M metagenome (IMG submission 34971)
AGGTTAAAGTCCTGCATTGGGTGACTTTATAATTATGTATTATAAATTCACATAAAAAATAAATAAAAAATATATAAGAAATAAATAAAAAAAATATAATAAATAAATATGATTGGTGCATTAATATTTGTTGGTGCATTAGGCTGTGGATTTGTTTTACATAATAAATTTTGTCCAGAAGATGAAGAAGTTCATGAACCAATAATAGAAAAAAAGGAAAAGTTTAGTTTTTTAAGTTTAAAATCAAAAAAAGAACATCATTATAATGAAAAAAAAAGACCAAGTTATTATCATTGATTTTTTTCAAATAATTCAATATATTTATCAAAATATAATTTACCCATAGTTCGTTGTGATGAAGTACTAAAATGAATATAATCTTTATTTTGATATTCATCATGTAAAGAATGTAAATGACTGAAATCAACACACCCACAATTTGAATATTGATTTAATTCAAATAAAATTGGGTTTACAAAATTTTTATAAGTACCATTAAAAGTATATGGTAATACACTACCTGCAATAAAATAAGGATGAATAGATTTATTAATTGTTTTATATTGATTTACAACTTGATGAAGACTATTTCTAAAAAAATCTATATTATGATGAAAAATATTATCTGATTCACCTTGATGCCATAAAACAACATCTATTTTTTTTTGAACAGAATATTCAAGTTGTTTAAATGCTTTTTGTATTATTTCTTTATGTTCTTCAAAAAAGATACCTTGTTTTTTATTTGATAAAGATGTATATTTTTCATTAAATTGATAATATTTATTATTTTTTGAATATTTTATCCAACATCCAATAATACAAGATGCATAACTTAAATTTATAATTCCGGGTCTAATACCAGGATATTTTTGAATTAAATGTTTAGCAAAATGAAAACCAAAAAAATTAGAACCTTTAATTTTTTTCATTGATTGATTTTGTAAATCCGCTATTTCCCAAAATCCATTAAATCGATTATAAGAAAATATATTATTATTTATTTGGTCTTTAATATTATTTTTTTCATAATTACTACCAAAACCAGAAGCATTACTTTGACCCGAAATAACAATAATAAAATTAGGTTGATGATTATTTATTTTAATATATGGTATAATTAAACACTTATGTTTAGTTTTTATTTGCTCATAAAATTTTATTAAATCATCTTTATTATCTATATTCTTAATTTCAATTATTATTTCTTTTAATGATTTATTATTAATTTGTTTATAAAAATATAATAATTTTACTAAATAATTAATATTTTTAAGAATATAATGATATTTATCAATTATCATATTTATTATAAATATTATTTTATCATATAATAAAATGTATCTAAATTTTCATACAAACGACGAGTTAAATAAGGTATCATATATTGATAGGGTCCATAGGGTACATAAACATTAACAATTTGTTTGTCTTTAACTAAATCATCATATTTTTTTTCATTCATACCCATTAAATGAGCAAATTCAAATATTTTTTTTTCTTGATTTAATAAATAACTTAAATGAATAGATTCTTGATTATGTGTAGCATTAATGATTGATTTTTTTAATGAATGGTTAAATAAATATAATATTGCTTTATTATAATTTAAATCGGTATCTTTTTTATTTTGATAAAGTACAAAATTTTGATTGAATAATTTTTTTGTTTTATCTTCTTGATAATAGGCCCCTCTTACTAATTTAATACCTAAATAATGATTTTTTATTTTACTTTGAATAACATCTTCTTCTAATTCATCAAAAGAATTTGTTTTATACATCTGATATGTCTTGTAAATATTTACTTGGTCTTTATTATAAAAATAAATTAATTCATTGGTTAATTTACTGTAATTTTCATATTGATTATGATTTTCTGCGTCAACTAATATTTTACAATTTTTAGAAATAAGTTTTTCAAGAATAGGGTGTAATAAATCTATTTTAAAATCAAACAAAGATAATTTTAAAGCAATTTTTGAATGTTTAGGTAAATAATGAGTAATATGTTTAAATTCATCAATAATTTTTTGTTGAGGGTAATTTGTTTCTACGCAAAAATTAATAATAGGAATTTTATTATAATCTAAAATAATCTGTGATTTTCTTAAGGCATGTTTAATATGATTACCTGCTATATATCTAAAGAACATAATACAAAAAAATAATTAATAAATAATATCGTATTTTTTAAATTATTTTATTTTTAAGAAATATATAAATGAGCGAAAAAATAGTATGTGTAAGTGGTTATTTTGATCCTATTCATATAGGTCATATTGAATATTTCAAGTTATCAAAACAAATTGGTACAAAATTAATGGTTATTGTAAATAATGATATACAAGCAACATTAAAAAAAGGAAAACCATTTATGCCATCAAAAGAACGCATGCAGATCATACAAGAGTTAAAATGTGTTGATTATGTAGTTGAATCTATTGATAAAGATCGAACTGTTTGCGAAACACTTTTACATGTTGAACCAAAACCAGATTATTTTTGTAATGGAGGGGATCAAAATAATAATATTATTCCTGAAGGATTGGTATGTGAACAAAGAGGAATAGAATTAAAAGATGGTTTTGGTGATAAAATTCAATCAAGTTCTTGGTTAATTAAAGGTTCAAAATAATTTAAAAAATTTAAAAATTGATTTCTTTTATAACAAAAAATAAAAAATTAGTTAACTATTTATTTTCCATGAGTAAATCTAAAAATCAGATGTGTGATTGTACACATTATACAATATGCGAAAACATAAAAAAATGTACAATATGTGAATGTATATTATGTAAAGAATGTATGTTTAATAAAGAAATATGTTATGTATGTTATGAACAACAAGAAGCAATTGAATGTTTCGATGAAATTATTGATAAAGGAGTTTTAATATTAAATAAAATAAATAATGATAAAATTATTGATTTATTGAAAAAAGAATTAGAAAATGCCAGAATGTTTATCCAAGAAGTAAAATTACAAAATGAAGTTTATTATCTTGATAAAAAAATAGATGTTTTAGTAGATAGTGGAGAAATATTAGATGAAATAAGTAGAACATTAGAAAACAGAATATTTAATATAATTGAAGGCAATTTTATATTACCACCAAATTTTTATCCAGATATTTAAAAACGAACTCTTTTTTTACCATTCATTATAATATAAAGCATTAAACCAATAATAATAACAAGTAAAAATATTACAAAATACATCATTTTATCAGTATCCTTCTTTTTCTTTTTATCTATTTTTTTTTTACCTTTTTTCTTAAGTTCTTTTATTTTTGTAGATTTATCATCATCGTCGTCATCATCATCATAAATTGTTTTATCATCATCATCAACTTCTTTAACATCAACATCATCTTGTAAAACAACACGTTGTACTTGAGGTTGAACAGGAACAACAACAGGTTGATTATATAAACCAGCAATATTTGGCATAGAACCAACATTTAAATAACTTGGAGGATAATTATAGTCATTATAAGTAATATTTGGTTGTTGAGGAACATAAGGATTTCTTTTACCCCCATAATGTCTTCTTAATCCCTGAGTATTTGCTCGATGTGTTTTATTTCTATCGAGTCTATTTGATTCTTGAAAATCTTGTGGTGAAATAGGTGTTTCCATAGATTGTTCAGAATTTACAAAATTTTCTAATAGTTGTGGTGGAGCATTTTGGGGAATTTGTCTTCTATTAAATTGTTTTTTTTGAATCATTGCTCCAGTATATTGATTCATATTATTTGCATAGCCATAACCTGACATAGATGCATCTTGTTCAATAAATAATGAAGGGGATGGATATGATTGAGATGCATATATTTCATAATTTTCATTATTATTATTAACTTGACCTGCTATTTGATTATTAAATTGATAATTTGACATTTGTTGAACAGGTCCAGTTCGTTGAGGATTTGAATATTGATTTTGAATGGGTACATCATAATAACCTGGATTTTGTACAGGTGCTGCATTTCCTAAAGAATACATATATTATTAAATGATATAATTTAATAACCATTTATCTAAAAAATAAAATTTAATTAATTATTTAATTAAGCCCAACTCTTAAGAGATTGAGTATATGGATTATCTTGGAATGCACTAATCATTTCAGGATTAATTCTATCCGCCAATGGTTCATTTGGCACAGTATCCTTTTCAGTAGTCACATTTGTTCTTTGTAATTGAGGAATGGAGTTATAAACTTTATTACTTTGAACACCGCGTTCATTTAAATATTGATTTTGAATTTCATTGAGTTTGTTTGTAGTAGCATGAATATCTGCACTACTTACAATTTTATTAGGGGCTGAAGCACCTGGTGTATACCCTTCATCTTGAACTCCTCGTACTGCTTTAATAGTTGAATTGTAAATATCTTCATAACTCATTGGAGCATTATTATGACCATCATTACCAGCATTACCGGTGTATTCAATATCAGAAGTTTCTTGTTTCTTTGTAATAGGTGCTTCAACATCTGTCACTTCATAAGCACCCAAATCAGGACCATCTTCCCCACCAAAATATTCTACACTTGTTGTCATACGTTGTGTTCCTGGTACTTGAACATCAGTACTTAAATAAGCATCATTTCTTGTTTCAGAAGCAATACCTAAAGCATCTTTTGTCATTGTAGTTTGTTTAATTGTTTTTTTAGCTTTTCCTTTATTTCGTGCGTAAGTACCTTTTTTACCATCACCAATATTACCCTCTCTATTATTATCAATATTTGTTTCTTTAATGGTGGTTCGAGCAATATCATTTGGATCATACACTACATTACCTTTAGTAGAAACACCCAAATTAGATCTAAAATTATTATCAATATTTGTTTCTTTAATCGTAGTACGAGCAATATCATTTGGATCATAAACAACATTACCTCTTGTGTCAACACCAACATTAGATCTGAAATTATTATCAATATTTGTTTCTTTAATGGTGGTACGAGCAATATCATTTGGATCATATACTACATTACCTCTTGTGTCAACACCAACATTCGATCTAAAATTATTATCAATATTTTGTTCTTTAATAGTTGTTTTAGCAATATCATTTGGATCATAAACAACATTACCTCTTGTTTTGACTGCTACATTTGATCTAAAGTTATTATCAATATTTTGTTCTTTAATGGTTGTTTTAGCAACATCATTTGGATCATAAACAATATTTTTAGTAGAACCACTAAAGTTACCATTACGTTTATTTTTAATAGTCGAATATTTCTTAGGTTTCTTAACCTTTTGATTACTTCGAGAAGTTGTTAATTCATTTTGAGATTTAAAGTTCATCACAGTATGTTTGTTATCATTAGGTAATTTCTTATTATTTCTAAGTCGTATTGTTTTCTTACCATAATCATTTGGTGCTTTATTATTAAAGATATTTAAAATACTCCATTGATCATTTGATGTTTTATTTACGGGGTCATCATATTTATAGGTAACTTTATTTGATACTTTATATTTAGAACGAACTTGAGCAGTAGAGCCACGAGTTGGTGCAGCACTTCCTTTACGTGTTTTAAGTTCAGTTGTTTTACGATTAGTATATTTTGTAACAATACAAGGTCGTTGTTCCGGAGCAATAATTTGTCCAGTTGTTGTAAAATAGCGGTCACTGTTTTGTACATAGAAAGTATCCGGTCTATTTTTATAAAGTGTACCTACTTTACCTGGTTTAGCAATTTTTTCACCAGGATTAATACGTCCATAATAAGATATTTTAGGATTCGTTTTAACACGAATTTCATCTGTTGTTTTAGGAAGTATATAATCTCTTGTATCTGCTTGTTGAAATCCACCAGAAGGTTGATTTGTATAACCTTGATTTAATCCAGGACCTACATAAACTTTTTCTATAGGAGTTTCATTTTGTCTTAAGTTACTTACATAATAACGGTCTAACATATACCCATCTAAATTTTGACGACCATAAACATTTGACATATTCTTTTGAGGTTGAAACAGAGGTTTTTGTTCTTGTTTTTTTTGATAAGTATCACTTGTTCCAGTAAAATTTTCAAAGATACCTCGGGTGGAAAATTCATCTAAATTTTGTTTAACACCGCTACCAAAGAAAGGCTGCATATTATTATGAGTAAATGTAGTTGGGTCAATTGGATTTCCAGCAAGACCAATTCCTTGCCATCCCCCACTTTCAGGTATGCTTTTATTTGATACCATTTTATTAGTCATAGGAGGTTCTTTATTATCAATATTATCAACTAAAATTTCGTCATATTTTTGGTTAGCATTAAATTCCACAGGTAATTTTTTATCTGTATAATCCACTTTGTTATAAATAATGGGATAAGGAGGACCAGGAGTTACAATATTTGTATCTTGAGGGAATTTTGATTTATCAAGTAATTTATTTGCTTTATTTTGTTCACTTTGCCAAATATTATAAGAACGATGATTTGTATAATAATTATAAGAATTTGGTTTTTGACTATCAGGTATCTTATTATTTTTAGATTGTTTAAAAGTTTTCTTACCTTTATTATTTTGATATATATAACCTAAACCTAATATACTTGAAACTATTAAGTATTCCATATAATATATAATTATAAAAATTATAAAAAATAATCGTGTCAAATTCTTTTTAATTCTTTAAAACCAGATTTTATCCACTTCATTTCATTTAAAATAATAATTCCTAAAAATAAAATTAATAAACTTATATTTTTATTTTTCTTAAATTTATCACAATGATTGGTAATATCATAATAAAATAAAACTAAAGAAGGCCATAAAAATAATAATCGTATTCCAATTAAATAAAATAATCGAAATGATACAAACATATTTGTATATTTTTTTAAACCTAATTTATGTGTTAATAATTTTAAACCTGAAACAATTGACATTCCTTCACTTAAACCAATAATAAGTGATAAATTATACATTTTATGACTATCAATTAAATGTAAAACAAATATTGCTAATATATGATGTATCAATAAATCACTACGAATATTTTTATTGATTTTCTTATAAACTTGATATATCATCACAAATATATCATAAATAAAATAATTTAAAAATTGATGATGATAATGTATAAGTTCGTTTGAGAATTTTTCATTAGTTAAACATTTATCATCAAAAAGGCGATTATAATTTTTATAAGAATAATATGAAATAGAACCACAAATAAGTGATCGAGTCATATTAAAACTAATATTATCTAAAAAACGATGTTCAATATTAAAATGTTGAAATATTTTAAATAATATATAACTTAATCCATGCATAAAAATAAAATCAAATAAGATCCACATAGTATATTATAGTATTCGTTTTTTAAGTATGTTTTTTATAAAACTCTATTTCATGAATATTTGTATAATTGGCTATTGCCATAATGCAGATGGTTTTTTAGGTGCATCAAAAGCACTTGAACTTTTAAAATATAAAATTCATTTATTTCCATATTTATCATATAAAATGAATAAAAATGAAAACTTAATACAAGATTTTCATCAATTATTAAAAAATTATGATATTAATATATGTTTATGGTGGAATAATTCAGTATCAAAAGAAGATTTTGATGAAATGAAAAAAAAGAATGAGTCATTAAAACATATATTTTACAATTGGGACCCTTATTTATATGAATATTCAAAATATAAAACAGAAAATTGGGTTCAACGTATTAAAGACAAAAAATATATATATAAAAATATTGATTATATATTTACCTGTTTTGGAAAGGAAGTATCAATTATTCAAAATGAAAATATAAATAAAAATATATTTTATAATGCTCCTGGTTTTGATAAAACCATATCTTATTTTGAAGAAAATGAACATTATAAATGCGATATAAGTCTTGTAACTACAAATTTATATGAAGACAATCAAGAATTTCCATTTGAAGCAACTAATGTCACTCGATTTGAAATAGTAGATTATTTATATAGTATGCGTTCAACAATAAAATTTCATATTTACGGACCTTTAAAATTCAAAGAAAAGTACAAAGAATGTTATAAAGGTTTTATTACTTATAATAATTGTAAAAAAATATTTTCTAATTCAAAAATTAATTTATCAATACATCCAATTACTTATGAACTAAATAATCCAGATTGTGAAAAAGAATATTTTAGTGAACGTGTACCTCAAATATTAGGTTGTAAAGGACTATTAATGACGAATTCTTATTTACATCATATTTTAAAACCAGATATAGATTATATACATATTGATAAAAATAATTACAAAGAAAAAATAAATGAAATAATACAAAATAATAAAGATTACGATATAATAAGAAATAATGGATATCAAAAAGGATTATTAAATTATCAATGGACAAATTGGGCACTTAAAATTCATAATATAATTAGTTAGTCATCTAAAAATGTAATATATTTTTCATTAATATAATCATTATATTTTTTTAAATTTTTATTTGAAAATATTTGTTTATAATATTTTTCATAGTTATCTAATATTTCACTTATTAATTCTGGAATTTCATCTATTTTTTCAAATATAATAAAACAATCTTTTATATATATTAAATCTTTATGAATTGAATTTTGAGTTAAAATAATAACATTTTTACTTAATAAATTAATCATACGAATAAGTTCCATTGTTTTATGTTTTTCAGAACAATGAAGATTAAGATAAATCTTAGATTTACTGTATAAAATATCTCTTGGTTCTTCAAAAATATTTGTAAAATAGCATAATTCATATTTTTTATTAAAAGAGAGGTTATTTAAAATATGTTCTCGATATTCATTATTTTTTAAACTTAATATATCAATTGTTTTTTTATTTTCTATAACATCAAAATAAGGAGGTAATAGAAAAATATTATTATATATATTTTCAAAATAGGGTATATTTTCCTCACTATAATCAATTACTTTTATGTTTGTTGGTAGTTCCCTAAAATACTTGTAATAAGAAGGATTACTCATTTGTTCAATGTTTAAAAAATATACATTAGGATCAATATTATTATTTTCTTTTAATATAGTACATACAGTACTTATTTCACCACATAATATAATTTTATAATTTTTTTTCTTTTGAATAGACCTTTGTACTTTAAAAAAATCATCTAATGATTTTTTACTCAAAGGTATATATAATACTTGTACTTTATTTACACAATCATATGTTTCTAAAATGGATTTTAAACCAAATATATAATCTTTATATAATTTATAAATCCAATCTAAACATATATTTATAAAATATATATACATAAATTAATTCAATTTAAAAAAAAAATTTAAAAATCTAATTTATGTTAATATTATTTATAAATAATAAATCTATTAATTCACATATAGATTTTATTCATTCATTATTTATTGAATATAAACTTAAAATAATATTTATAGAAAATATAAAACAAATAATTGAACAAATAAAAATATATTATGATAATGATTTTTTATTCATTGACTATTTTAATGATGAATTATTTAAAATATTAAAATTTATTTATAATATATCTATTTATTATTATACAAATTCATATTCAACTGAATTATTAAATAAAATGAATATTTTTTCTAAAGAAATTACATTTAATTTATTTACTCATAATGAAAAATATAAATATGTTAAATATAATTTTATTAATTATATTAATAAAAAAAATATAAAAATATTTATAGATGACTTATTTTTTAAAAATAAAAAAATTAAAAATAAAGGTTTTATTGTACTAACATATGTAGAAAATGAAAAAACAAATAAATTATGGAATCATTGTATATATCAAATTAGAAAATATAATAATAATAAAATAGTAATTATAAATGATAATAGTTGTAATGATTATTTTAAATTAAATAATGATTTAATTGATAAGTATGAAATTCAAATAAATAAAGATGATTTAAAAGACATTGAATGGATAAATAGTGAATATCCTCAAAGAGGAGAAATATTACCTTATTATTATTTATACAGTAAAAATTTATTTGAAAAAGCAATGATAATACATGATTCAACATTTATACAAAAAAAAATAAATATTGATACATATAATATAGATTATTTATGGCATTTTAATCATCATGCAAACGACTATGAAAATGAAACAAATATGATTAAGTTTCTACAAAATGAAAATTTAATTAAAAGTTATGATGCAAAGAAATGGTATGGTTGTTTTGGATGTCAAACGATTATT
>JGI10211J34971_10005190_pt1 | contig 10203 bp, 8 predicted proteins | sample Etolagsediment_FD_34971 | JGI IMG/M metagenome (IMG submission 34971)
GCACGGTGATGCGACCCGACCCGTGGCGGGGAGCACTCGTCATCGCAAGTGATCCCCAGAGACTGGCCGAGCACACAGCCCTCGTACTTGACGACGGTCGGGTGGACGCTCCCGAGGAAATCGCTGGGCTAGCCGACTCTCCACTGCTAGAGCGCGCATGTCGCAACATCTGGTCAATCGCCACGACGTTGCCCGAGGAGACCCCTGAGCCTTTGATTGAAGGGCTGATGAGTGCGCTCGAAGAGCAGTTATTGACGGCGCTGATTTTGGCTGCACGTCGAGCGCATGGGGTCGGAACGGGAGATGTTCGTGTTGACGATCTCATGGGATGGCTCATTGAGAACTACACATCCCCGGTCACTTTGTCGGACATGGCCCAAGTCGTGGGTGTGAGCATCCGACGCATGCAGGATGCCGTCCGCAACGCGACAGGCCGCACTCCGACTGAACTCCTTCGCGAAATCCGTCTCGACGCTGCACATCGAGGGTTACGAGATGCCGATGCACACGTCACGACGGTTGCTGCAGTGGCTCACTCATGTGGCATCGCTCACTTGGGTCGCTTCGCGATTCAGTATCGGGAAAGATACGGGTGTTCCCCTTCCAAGACTCTTCATGGAGATTGCTGACACGTGAAACCCAAAATTCTCGTCGTCTACTACTCGGCGACCGGCAATGTCGCGCGCCTGGCACACGGGCTGGCCAAGGGAGCGGCTGACACCGGTGCTGACGTTCGCATCCGGCGGGTGGCTGAGACAGCTCCTTTGGAAGCAATCGCCAGCAACCCCCGCTGGAGTGACTACCTATCTCGCGACGATCTGGACGAAATAGCATCTCTGGACGACGTCGTATGGGCAGATGGGATGGCTATCGGATCCCCCACCCGGTTTGGCGGTCCCGCTAGTCAACTCAAGGCCTTTCTTGACACTACGGGAGGCTTGTGGATGCAGGGTGCCCTGCTGACCAAGGTGTGTACCGCCTTCACCTCTGCCTCCACCGGACACGGAGGCGTGGAGAGCACGGTGCTTGCAATCAACAATCACTGCTACCACTGGGGATCGTTGATCATGCCGCTCGGTTACCCAGACAGCCACATTCTCAAGGTGACGGGGAACCCGTACGGCTCGTCATTCATTGCACGGAGTGGATCTACTCCCGACGAGGATTCACTCACCGCTGCGCACACCCAGGGTGCGCGCCTGGCGACGATCGTCGGTGACCTGCTTCGTGGTCGACGAGAAAGTGAGATGACGTGAGTAGCAACGTCCCAACGATGACTGACGTGACCATCGTGGCTATCGGAGGTAGTACTCGTCCAGGCTCTTCGAGTGAGATGGCGGTTCGATTGGCCGGCCGCTCAGCAGAGAAGGCAGGCGCTCGCGTCATCTACATAACCGGGCGCGATCTCATACTGCCTATTTACGATACCGAGACGACAGAAAGAACGGACCAAGCGAGCACGCTCGTGGAGGCGATCCGCGGCGCCAACGGACTGTTGGTTGCGAGCCCCGGGTATCACGGGGGAATCAGCGGCATGATCAAGAATGCTCTCGATTACATAGAGGACCTGCGAGAGGACGAACGTCCATATCTCCATAACCGCGCTGTCGGCTGCATCTCAGTCGCCTACGGATGGCAAGCCACGGTCTCAACTCTGCAGCAGATCCGTCAGGTAACGCACGCGCTTCGTGGCTGGCCCACTCCCTTGGGGGCGGCCGTCAACTCCCAGACAACCAAGTTCGCAGCCGACGGCTCTACTGAGGACGAGGCGGCCGCCTCACAACTGGCCTCGATCGGTGAGCAGGTGGTCGAGTTCGCTCGTATGCGGGCTAGTAGTCCGGAGTAGGCACGCGGGCTAGTAGTCCGGAGTAGGCACGCGGGCTCGTAGCGCGGAGTAGCCACACTGCCCAGAAAGCCCCGCTTGCGACGGCTCGTCAGTATCCTCGCTGCGTGGATCACATCGGGCGGGATTCCGCGGAGACGCTGCGGACTTTCGGAGGCGAGCCCAACGACATTGCGCTGCGAGCGAGTCGGCCCCAATCCCTGATCATCACCATTTTCGGCTCGTACAGCCGGACCATGGGTGGCTGGCTGTCAGTCTCGACACTCCTCACCTTGATGGGACAGGTAGGAGTCGAGGATGCGGCCGTGCGAAGTGCCCTCTCACGTTTCAAGCGTCGTGGAATCTTGTTGGCCGAACGCCGAGGAAACGCTGCAGGATATGCACTTTCTGAAAACGCGTGGCGCACGTTCGATGTCGGAGATGCACGTGTACTTCAGCGCAGAGAACCACCTGCGTCAAGTGGATGGGTTCTCGCAACTTTCTCGATCCCTGAGCGGTCGCGGGATGTTCGATATCGACTCCGCTCGCGTCTTGCTCGTGTGGGATTCGCCCAAGTCGCTGGCGGCCTGTGGATTGCACCGCGTGCTCTTGAGCCGGACGTTCGGTACATCGTTGATGTTTTGGGTGTACACGAACACGTGAACATCTTCCAAGCCGAGCACGTCGGGTTTGGCTCGACAGTTGAGGCGGTCCGTGAATGGTGGAATCTGGATGACATCGGCGCTCAATACGCCGCCTTCACGCGCAGTTATCAAGACATCGGTTCGTCTCACTTAGAGCGCAAAAAACGTGATCCAGTCTCGGCCTTCGCTGACTACACCAAGGTTCTGACGTCCTGGAGACTGTTGCCCTACATAGATCCAGGTCTTCCACGGGAGTTCCTGCCGCGCAGATGGGCCGGTGACGAAGCGACAGACTTGTTCTACTCTCTGCACGATTCTCTCTACCCGTCAGCCCAAGAGCACGTCGAGAACGTCGCGCAGTAGTGCGCCGAACCCGGCATCTTTTGTTCCTGACGGTCGCCAAAAGTGCGCAGTAGGATGGTGCCATGACAGCTAGCCCGGGTTATTCAAACGTCTTCCGACTCATCGCAACACCAGAGTTACACGCGTCGGGAGCGATCATCTCCACTGTCGCGAGCGCTGGCGCAGTAATAACTGGCCTTGACGTTGTAGACCCGGGAACACATTCGGTCGTGCTCGATCTGTCCTGCACAACACGAGATTCCGGACATGTCGAACTCGTCAAAGCCGCACTCGGAAAACTCGATGGGTGTTCAGTGGAGAAGGTAAGCGATTCGACCTTCCTCGTACACCTTGGTGGCAAGATCGCTGTCGATCTAAAGATTCCACTCAGGAATAGAACCGATCTCGCACGTGCGTACACTCCCGGCGTTGCTCGCGTCTGCATGGCGATTTACGAGAATCCGGCAGACGCAAGGAATCTGACGATCAAGCGAAACTCGGTCGCAGTTGTGACGGATGGAACCGCGGTCCTCGGCCTAGGAGACATCGGACCCAAGGCGGCAATGCCTGTCATGGAGGGTAAGGCCGCACTCTTCAAGCGCTTCGCTGGCGTTGATGCGTGGCCCATCTGCTTGGACACAAAAGACACGGACGAAATCGTCCGCGCCGTCGAACTGATCGCACCCGGCTTCGGTGGCATCAACCTTGAAGACATTTCGGCCCCCCGCTGCTTCGAAATCGAGCGGCGACTCCGGGAAAAACTCGATATCCCCGTGTTCCACGACGATCAGCACGGAACCGCGGTTGTGGTGCTTGCTGCGTTGCTCAATGCTCTTCGTCTGGTCAAAAAGCAGATGGGTGACATTCGCGTCGTCATGATGGGAGCCGGTGCCGCAGGTGTGGCGGTCGCTCGACTTCTCCTACTTTCCGGGCTCAAGGACATCGTCATCTTCGACTCCAAGGGTCCGTTGTACGTTGGTCGAGATCGGATGGATGAGGATCGGGCAGCTCTCGCCGAAATCACCAACCCACGTCACCACACGGGCACGGTCTCCGAGGCGCTCGAGGATGCCGATGTTTTCATCGGATTGAGCCAGCCGAACGTGATCACGGCGGCTGACGTGTCCAAGATGGCCAACGATTCCATCGTCTTCGCTCTCGCAAATCCAGACCCTGAGATCGATCCAGTCCAAGCAGCGAAGTACGCGAAGGTCGTTGCTACCGGACGAAGCGACTACCCCAATCAGATCAACAACGTGCTGGCCTTCCCAGGAATCTTCCGCGGCCTCCTCGATTCAGGCGCTCACAAGATCACAGACGCAGCAATGATTGCAGCGGCTCAGGCGATTGCGTCCGTTGTCACCGACGATGCCCTATCGACCATCTACATCATCCCAAGCGTGTTCGACGCGAACGTCGCTCCAGCCGTGGCCGAAGCGGTTGTTGCGGCGACTTCCTAGAACGCGCCGGACGGTTTCCAGGTGCCGTAAACCCCACGGAGCACATCGGCGATTTCCCCAACCGTGGCGTACGCCTTGACCGCCTGCACACACCCAGGAACAACGTTCTCACCGGATTCCGCCGCCGCCCGGACCGCGTCCAATCCGGCTTGCACAGCAGCACCGTCCCGAGAGCCACGCAGTTGTCGAAGTGACTCAATCTGCTCACGCTCGCTGGCCGGATCAACCGTGAACACATCGAATGCGACCGGGTCGGTAACGAAGGTGTTTACCCCCACCACCTTCTTGGCACCCGTATCAACCGCTCGCGCGTGTTGATACGCGCTGTCCGACAAGGCTTCGGCGAAGTAGCCGGACTCAATACAAGCAAGAGCACCGCCCTTGTCTGTGATCCGTTGCATCTCGTCCCAGATTCGACGTTCAAGATCGTCTGTCATGGACTCCAAGACCACCGAGCCACCAAGGGGATCCACCATCTCCGTGACTCCGGTTTCGAATGCGATGATCTGCTGCGTACGCAAAGCCACAGTCGCCGCAGTTTCGGTTGGCACTCCAAGGGCTTCGTCGTATGCGCAGACGTGCATCGTCTGAACGCCGCCTAATGCCGCAGCAAGTGCCTCCACGGACGTCCGTACAACGTTGTTCAAAGGTTGCTGTGCGGTCAAGGATGAACCAGCGGTAAAGACAAAGATGCGCAGTTGTTCCGAGCGCGGATCCTGTGCTCCGTAGGTATCACGCATCAAAGTCGCCCACACGCGGCGCGCGGCGCGGAACTTCGCTATTTCGGGAAGGAAATCCATGTTGCTCGACAAGAAGGTGAACAGCGTCGGAGCCACATCGTCGACGGACAAGCCACGCGCGATAGTTGCATCCAGATAGGCACGCGCGTTGGAGAATGTGAAAGCAATCTCTTGTACGGCATCCGAACCCGACTCACGAATGTGATAGCCCGACATTGCCAGGGAGACCCACCGAGGAATATTTCGGGAGATGTGTTCGATGACATCTACTGACAACTTCAACCCCGCGGGAGCCGGGAAAATCTGCGTACCCCGCGCGAAGTACTCCTTCAAGACATCGTTCTGGAGAAACATGCCGAATTCCCCGGGATCCACACCGCGCTTCTCAGCAAGTGCTTCAAAGAGAGCTGCCCAGATGTAGCCGATGGAATTCGCGGTGGTTCGGACTTGACTGATGCGTTCGAGCGGGATCCCATCCATGAGAATCTCAATGTCCGCCAACGAATCGATTGCCACTCCGACCTTGCCGACCTCACCCGCAGCCAGGGGTGCATCGGAGTCCAGACCCATTTGCGTGGGCAGGTCTAGAGCCACACTGAAACCCGTCAGACCCTGATCAAGGAGGCTTCGGAACCGTGCGTTCGTCTCACGTGCCGTTCCGAATCCGGCATATTGGCCCATCGTCCACACACCCGGGTCAGCTGATATCCCGCGGGTGTAGGGGAATTGCCCGGGGTGCTCGGAGGTGGTTGAACTTGTGGGCATTGACTCCGTCACGAGGTCGATCCTTCCGACTCGAGTTGTTCGCGCAGAACCTTCTTGGCGATCTTGCCGGTCGAGTTCAGGGGGAAGGACTCGACGATGCGCACATCTTTGGGCTTCTTGTACGACGCCATAGTCGTCTTACAGTGTTCGAGCACATCTTCAATACTCACCTGGGCGCCAGGCTGAACCGTCAATAGCGCCGTCACGTGCTGACCCCATTCGGGATCGGACACACCGACCACCGCCACCTCGTGAACGCCTGGAACTTCCGCAATCACGTCCTCGATCTCGCGGGGATAGATGTTGTAGCCACCGGAGATGATCATGTCTCCTTTGCGGTCCACGAGGAACAGTCGCTCCTCGCCATCCATTCGGCCAAGGTCTCCTGTATGCAGCCAACCATCGCGTACCGCCTTTGTCACTGTTGCATCCACGCTTGCTTGGCCGTAGTAGCCGCGCATCACATGATCGCCACGAGTGATGACTTCACCGATCTCGCCGACGGGAACATCCTTGCCATCCTCATCGACTATGCGCACCTCCACACCCACGCAGGGAACACCAGCACTCGAAAGCAAGGCCTCCTCCCCTGCGACACCCGCCGCATGGTCCTCAAAGCCCAGAACGGTGACGGGTGGGATGGCTTCGACCAGTCCGTAGTACTGGGCCATGTTGGGCGTGATGCGTTCAAAACACTGACGGATCTGTTCAGGCGGCATAGGCGCTCCGGCGTATCCCAAGAACTTCAGCCCCGCTAGTCGTTCACGAGAGATATCCGGAAGCGCCAGGAGACGAGCGACCATGGTGGGCACCAGGGCTGTTGCCGTAGCGCCTCGATTCTCGATCGCGTCCACCAGAACTTCCGGATCGTACTTAGCTTGCACGATCTGACGGGCACCGAACGTGAAGAACGGCAGGACGAAGAGTCCACTCGTGTGGGTCACCGGACCCGCGTGCACCCAGGTGTCTGACTCACCGGGAACTCCGCGAAGGAGGTCCGTCACGATGTTATTCAGGCTCGCCATGCGGTTGCGATGCGTTCTGATTGCACCCTTGGGACGACCGGTCGTGCCGCTCGAGTAGTTCAACGACACCAGGGCGTCAGGGTCAATGCTCAGTAGCAGCGGCTCATCCGACTGTGCAGCAAGGAAATTCTCATATTCCACTGCCCCAGTGACGCCTGCGGAATCCGCATTGATGACGATCACATGATCCACCGCCGAACGGATGGCCGCTGCGTCGTCCCAGAACTTGGCGTCGAGAATCAAGGCGCGAGGTGCACAATCGGCCGTGATCCGTTCCCAATCGGATGGATGCAATCGATAGTTCAACGCCACTCGACACAGTCCGGCTGTACTGATGCCGAGGTCGGTCTCGATGTACGTATTCTGATTTGACTGCAAGTCGAGCACACGATCGCCTGTCTCCAGACCGAGTGCACGCAGCGCCCGAGCCAACTGCATCACTCGCGCACCGGTGCGTCCGAACGTGCTGGTCCCCTCCGGACCTTCGAGAGCGATCCGATCGCGGTACCGCGTCATCGAGCGCGCTACGAGTCGACCTACGTCCATCAGTGATGTCCTTCCGTTTCGTCGATCCGCCGATGCACGACGGCGTCCAAGATCCAGCACCCGTCGGTGAGTACGGTGATCGGATTGAGTTCGAACTCCATGTCAATCGGCCAGTCATGTGTTGCCTCAACGAGCGCAGTGATTGTTTTGATGAGTGCTTGACGGTCAGCCGGTTGCGCTCCTCTAGCGCCGGTGAGAAGTTTCCCCAGGCGAGTGTTGTCGATCAGGGCATCTATTTGCTGGGCCGTCGTGGGTAACAAGGTCACCGCAACATCGGCAACCACCTCGGTCAGCACACCCCCCACTCCCACGGTGAGGACCCGACCCATGGGACTCGGGGTGATGCCGACGAGCACCTCAACGCCACCGGGGATGAACTGCTCGACGAGCACGTCACCGCCTAATGCCGCACATTGCTCAAAGGCAGCAGTCGCGCCGTCCGGGCTGACATCCACGATCACACCGCCAGCATCCGACTTGTGGAGCAGCCCCGGCACCACCGCCTTGAACACAGCTCGTCCACCCATCGCACTGACAGCGATCCTCGCTTCGTTTGCATCAGCGACCATACGTGAGGACGGGACCGGCAATCCAGCTTGGGCAAGGAGAGCCTTGACTTGGTCTTCAGTAGCCGATGGGGGCGGCGCCTCGACGCTGAGCGTGGATGATCGTGGGGCGCTATCGGCGACGTCGATAGGGCCACTGCAGGCATCGCGCAACGCGCGAAGAGCTGCCACGGCACGCTCCGGCGTCGGATAAACAGGTACACCCTGTTCGGCCAAGAGCCGTGCGCCTTCGGGCGCCAGATTCGCAGCGCCGGTCCTGGCCGCCACCACAGGTTTCTTTGTCGCTGCTCGTACTTCACCCAGCGCGCGAGCGATTCGAGTGACATCGTCACCCACTAAGACGGCAAAGCAAGCAACGACGGCATCGACTGCAGGGTCGGATGCAAGTTTGTGTACGCACGCTTCAAACAAGCCAGGTTCGGCCATGACAGCGGCGGTGACATCCACCGGATTCGCCGCGCTCCCGTAGGCCGGAATCACCTGCTCGATTTCAGCGATCGTGTGGGCGTCTAGCAGTGCAAGTGACAAGCCCTCAGCCTCTATGGCGTCGGCGGCGAGAATGCCACTGCCTCCCGATGTAGTAATCACACCCACCCCCACGCGTGGATCCGAGGGCGATGCAAGGCGGGCACCGGTTGCGATCAACGCACCGGCGTCGAGAAGGTGGTCGATCGTTGCAACTCTGGCCACGCCCACCCGGGTGAGCGCTGCGTCGACTACGTCGTCACCTGAGGTGAGTGCACCGGTATGTGACGCGGCGGCACGTGCACCAGCCTCACTTCTGCCAGCTTTCACCGCCACGGTCGGCACGGCAGCCGACGCCCTAGCTAGAGCGGCCAAGTCCGTCACCGACTCCAGGTACAACAAAAGGCCGGAGACCTGGTCGTCGTACGCGAGTGCAGCAGCCACCTCTTCGGCTGTCACATCCGCCTCATTACCCGTGGTCACTGCAATGCCGACGGGAAGCTCACGTTCGAGTCCTAATGACAGCGCTCCAAATCCGAGCGCCCCTGACTGGCTGACAAGCGCAAGGGAGCCGGCAGGAAGTGGAGTGCTGTCAGAAGAGAACACTGGACTGAATGTGGCCATGACGGCGTCGGCGCCACCGACGGAACCGATGCAGTTGGGGCCCAGCAAGCGCATGTGAGCCTGCCGTGCGATGGACACGAGTTCGTCCTGGCGTCGCTTTCCGTCATCATCGACTTCACCGAAACCACTGGACATGACCACGCACACTCGGACACCGGCATCGGCGCAGTCCTTCACTGCTTGCTGCACCGCGCCTGCCGGAACCATGATGAGCGCGAGTTCGATGGCGGTTCCCAACTCACGGGTGGCTTCCTGTATTCCGGTGAAAGCGGACAGCCCCATAACCGTGCCGCNCTTCGGATTCNCCGGAAGGATGCGGCCTTTGTAGCCGTACTTAACCAGGTANTCGACGGGCAGCCGCCCCATCGCACCGAGTCGCTCAGTAGCACCGATGACCGCAATCGAACGTGCCGACCACAGTGCTGACAGATCTGACAGCACTGCCGAGTCCTGTGTCTCGATGGAAGAAGTCACGGAAGGATGGCCGTTCCTTCGATCTCCACGAGCGCTTCGTCATCCCACAGTCGGGTCACACCCACCAAGGTCATTGCCGGATAGTCACGACCGACCATGCGTTGCCACACGAGACCAATCTCGCGGGCATGAGCGCGGTAGTCGACCGGGTCCACACTGAAAATCGTCAGTTTGGCCAACTGATCGGGCGTCCCGCCCGCGGCAGCAAGGGCGGCTAGCAGATTGCCGAGAACCTTTTCGAACTGCTCGACGATCGTTGATCCAACGATCCGCCCTTCTGAGTTCAAGGCCGTTTGCCCTGCGAGCAGAACTACAGTGCTGCCCTCAGCAACAACGGCATGTGAGAAGCCAACGGGAGGAGCCAACTCCTGCGGATTGATACGTCGAACAGTCATGATTGAACTCCTCCGCCGTCAATGGTGATTGATTGTCCATTCAGCGCACCTGAATCGTGAATGCAGTACGACACAGCTCCGGCCACCTCGTCGGTGGTGATGAGGCGTCCGATTGGTTGTTGCTTTTCGAGTGTTGCCCGCGCTTCGGCTTCACTACGTCCAGTACGTGCCATGATCGTCTCGATCGATCGCTGGGTCATGGGCGTATCGACGTAACCGGGACATACCGCATTCACCGTAACCCCGGAACTTGCCACCTCAGCCGCAACTGATCGAACCAAACCCAAGACCCCGTGCTTCGCTGCTGCGTAAGCACTTATGTACGGAGCGCCGAC
>JGI10211J34971_10005192_pt1 | contig 10202 bp, 9 predicted proteins | sample Etolagsediment_FD_34971 | JGI IMG/M metagenome (IMG submission 34971)
TCCACCGTCTTTTTCAAAATACTTAAATGCATCTTCGATATTTAAATTTTTTATCAAACCTAATTTCTCTTCTAAATTTTTAATATTTCTTTTTGTTTTATTTAATTCATTTTGAATATTTTTTCTTGTTTCTGATGTCATAGAATGAGGACCAACACTTTTATTTGATAAAATCACTTCTAATTTTGATTTTTCTAATTTCAAATTTCTAAGACGATTTTGTCTATTTCTTTTTAATTTATTTTCTGCATTTCTCTTTTCTTTTTCTAATCTTTTTTGTTCTTCTTCAGCCATTAATTCTGGTGTAAAATATTGACCCAAATTTTTTTTATTATTTTTTTTATTGTTAGTATTGTTTTCGGTTTTTTTCTTGTTTCTAAGACTTTCAGGCATATTATTTACATTTAATAAAGATACTTGTCCCATTGGTTCTGGTAATTTATATCCCCTTCTTTCCGCAGCACGAGTTCCAATTGTTGGTAGAGATGCAAAAAAATTGGGGTATTTTGGTTCTTTATTTTTTTTTGGAGGACGGACTCCTAATTGAATTTTTTTTTCAGGAATAGTTCCAAATACAATATTAGTTTGATTAACTTTATTTTTCTTTAATGGATATTCACTCAGTTTAACATTTTCAGGTATATTCCATTTACTCATATTTATAATTAGATTTAAAATTTTTTGATATTTTTTAAATATGTATCAAAATAAATTTTTAGAAAGTCGTAAATTCCATAAAATCCATCTTGAAAATCCCGCACCTTACCAATCCTTACACTTAGCCCCTTTCATTAATGAAGGCGGAAGCATTTTTAAGAAAGACGCATTATTTTTAGAAGCCTTAACCATTGGGAATAGTTCTAAAGAGCTTCCTGGAACGATTGCTTTTCGGGATGATGGATTTTGGGGATATGATGGTTCTAATTGGAAAAATTTTATGAAAGAAACTCATTGGAGAAATGAAGATGGAATTTTATTTTGTCTAAATAACAAAGTCGGCATTAATAAAGTTAATCCTAAAAAAATGTTAGAAATCGGCGGTGATACTCAAGTTGATAAAAAACTTTATGTCAAAGAACAAGGTATTTTTGATGAAGGAATTATTTTAAATGAAAATGAAGGAAAAAAGAAAAAAGGTTTAATTAGGTTTTATAATGGAGAATTTGAAGGTTTTAATGGGGAACAATGGATTAATTTTGGAAAGATTTTAGAAAGAGAGGAAGTAAAACCTGAAATTGAAAGTTTTAATTATGAAATAATGAAGCCTTTGATTTTTAAAAATAATGAATATGAAACTCATTTTTTTTACGAAAATGGTTTTAAATTCCAAAAACTTCATTCTAAATCTTTTGAACCCATCGCTTTTGAAAATATTGAATGTTCTGGGATAACTGTCCACAATAATATTGATTGTAATAAACATAAAATCATTAATGTTTCAGACCCACTTTATCAAACAGATGTCGCCACTAAAAAATATGTTGACCAAGTTGCTCAAGGCTTAAACAACTATTTAGTTTGTCACTACTTATATTTAAGTGGAGATGAAGTTAAAGAAAATATTTTAGAAGGAGAATTTGTAGTTTTTGAAAATTTAGAATTAAAAAAGAAAATCGGAGATGAATTAGTTTTAATTAAACATGTAGAAATACCCGCTAAAGTTTTAGTTAAAAAAGGAAAATATAGTAATTCAGAATATTTTATTTTAGATGAAGGAGATACAGTTACTTTTTTACAAGTTAATGGAATAGAAAGCGTTGAATATGGAGAAGGTATGAAAAAAGAAGGTAATATAGTTAATTTAGTAATAGATGAAAAGATTAAGGGATTAATTAGGGAGAAATTTGAGCAGGAAGAAATTTTAGAGGAGAGACATTTTCGGGATAATTTAATTAGTGGAAGAAATATTAAAGATGGAGAGATTACTGGAAGACATTTAAGGGAGAATACCATAGATGGGAAGCATTTAAAACATGGATTTTTGAAGAATACTCATTTTTCACCGGGAATTATTACAGAAAAAGAAATTTCAAGTGAAAGTATTTCTGAAAGATGTTTAAAACCAAACATAATTAAGCCTTATCATTTAGACAAGGAAGTAGTTGGAGAAGAACAATTAAAAATGAAAATTATAAGGAGTGGACATTTAAATGATAAAATTATAGATAGTCATCATTTGAAAAGTAGTATTGTTTTAGGGGAACATTTGGAAAGTGGGCAGTTAGAAAGCCGGCATTTAAAAGAAGGGGTGATTAAAACTGAACATTTAGAATTAGGAATAATCGGGGAAAAGCAGTTAAAAAATAAAGTTATATTTGAAAATCATTTAACGCCTAATATAATTTCCAATTTACATTTGATGGAAAATGCGGTTTCCAGTATTAATATTAAAGAACAAAGTGTCAAGTCTATTCATTTGGAAAGAGATGTGATTAAGGACTGGCATTTAGATGAGAAAATTATAGAGGGGAAACATTTAAAGGAGGGGATTATAGAGGGAAGAATGATACAAGATAGAAGTATAGGGGCTAATCATTTAATTAAAAATTTTATTACGGGAGATTTAATAAAAAGTAATGAAATAAAAGAAAGACATTTAGGTTTTAATTTAATAAATACAGAACATTTAATAAATTGTGCAGTGATTACCTCTAAAATAATGGATAATGCGATCACAGAAGGTAAGATATCCAATAATGCAGTATCAACTAATAAAGTAAAAAATGGTGCGATTACCAATGAGAAGTTAAAAAATAGTTTTATTAAGGTTTTAAGTGATACGGTATTAACTTGTAATCAAGAGGTAAATTTAGGGGAGACATTAAGTATTAATATTAATCCTAATTATTTTATTCCCAAGAAGAAGGATGGATTTGTGGAGGTTTTAGATAATGTGAAATTAGGGGAAGAAGAAACACATAATCAATTAGAAGTTAATTTAAGGACAACATTTAAAAACCAAAGTATTTTCCAAGGAGATGTTAAATTTAATGGGAAAGTAGAATTTAAGAAAGAAATGTTTTATAGTATGGGTATGATGATGCAATGTTTATTTTTTCCTAAAGATTTGGATGAAAGTAAGTGGTTAAAGTGTGATGGACGAGAAATAAGGAAACAAGATTATTATGAATTTTTTTATGAACAAAATCTTGAGAATGAAACCTTAACTTTACCTAATTTACCAATGACTTATATAAAAATTAGTTTTTAACTGTAAAATTGGTGATATTATAAGAGGTGTTAATGGCTTGTGCGGCAACACCAGAGAGAAGGAGGATAATACCAAAATTGATAAGGGTTTTTATGTAATTTTTGGGTTTAGTTATTTCATCTTGAATTCCAGGAGAAGGTTTAACTTTAAGGTAGGCGGTATAAAGGATAAAAAGGAAAAAATAAGCTGCAATAGGAACACCTAAAATTACAGTTTTACCGACAATAGTTTCATCAATATTCATTTATTTAATGAATATTTTATTTTTAGGATATGGAAAAAAATAGGATTTAAAAACAAATTACCATAAATAGGTAATAAGATGTCAAATCCTGAAGTAGAAAATGATGATTCCAATATATTAAAATTAAGTGCTTTAAATGTGGAAAGTCAGTCAATGATGATAAGTTTATATAATTTAAGACTTTCCTTGAAAAATATAGAGAATAATTTAAGACATTATGAGAAAGAGACAAATAAGTTAATCAGAGGATTGATAAAAAATCAAAAGGGGAGTAAGACTAAGAAGAATGGAGAGGAGAAGAAAGATAGGATGCCGTCAGGTTTTAATAAGAAGACTTTAGTGAGAAAGGAGTTATTAGATTTTTTTAAGAATGCAGAGGTTACGGAAATTATTGAAAAGATAATTAGTGAGGAAGAAGAGAATGAGGATAGTAAATTTGAGTATTTAGATAATGAAAATAAGATTAATAGACCTAGTGTAACTAAAATTATTAATAGGTATATTAGAGAAAAAGAATTACAAACACCATATAATAAACAGTTTTTTATACCAGATGAGAGATTAAAGAAGATTTTATTACCATTAGAGACGACAGATAAGAAGAAAGGAGGTTATAGGTGTTTTAATTTACAAAAATATATTAAACATATGTTTATTACCTAAAAACAGATTAAGATAATTTTTTAAGGATATTTTCTAAAACATTAATTCTTTCGGAGAGAGGATGAACGAATTTTTTACAGGATTTAAGGAAGAGGGGTATAAGATATTTTTTTTCACAATTTTGGTTTAAGAAATCTTCAATTCCTGGTAATTGAAAGTTTTTTTTAATAATTTTATTTTTTAAGGTTTTAATGAGTTCAGGATTAATTTTTTCAAGGAAAATATCTTGAGCGGATTTATAATAATCAATTTGGTAATCAGTATTTTTTAAAATACTTTCGATTGAATAATATTTTTTAATTAAATTATAACTTTGAAGACAATTAATACCTTTAATTTTATTACAATAATCACAACCACAAAGAATACTTAAATCAACTAATTGAAGATAAGTTATTTCAAGATTATTTAAGATTTCATCTAAAACATAAAGATTGGCGGTTTCATCTTTAATACAAAAGTTTCTGAGGACTTTTTGCGCACCAAAAGTTAATAAATCACTATCTTCTGATAAAACATAATCAATTAAATTATTTTTGCTTAAATTGGCGAGTATCCAATCAGATTCGTTATTTTCTTTAATAACGGGAATTCCACAAAGCTCAAAAAAATTCAGGATTTCTTGAACAACATTTTTTTCAAAATAAACACATTTTTTTTGTAAATTATTTATTTCATCTTGAATATAACTTAGTTTATCTTTTAAAAAATCTGTATTATCGGATATTAATTTTTCTCTTAATAATTCTAATTGTTTTAATTCATCCAATATTTTATCTCTTTTATTTGCTCTTTTATCTAAAATAAATTTTTTTTCCAAAGGAGCACGACCATCTAAAACATAAACAGGTAAAATATTATATTTTAAAAACATTAATATTTGCCTTAAAAAACAATCTATTGGATTATTTTGATTATATTTAAATCTATAAAGGAATAAAGAAAAATCAACACCTATAACTGACCCCCTTAATGAAGAGATAGATATTTTCTTAAATTTTTGTCTAGTTTTTAAGACAGAACTTAAATTTTTAATACCCATGTGGATATAATGTCCTTAATATAACTTTCCTATATTTCGTCTTTTTGAAACACACTAAATTTAAGTTGTTTATTAGTTTTATTACAAAAGTTATTAAAATTTTCATTTTCATATTTTTTAAATATTTTATCTAATAAAACTTCAAATTGAGAATTCATCCCGCCATAAAACCCAAGTTTCCAAAAATTTTCTAAACATTTTTTATTACATTTCTCCAATAAAGTATCTAATAAAAGACATTTTAAAACTATATAAGAGAAAAAGGAAGCTTTTTGTTGATAAAGATTAGGATTTAAAAAATCCCCTAATTTCTCAAGATGATTTAACCGCATCATCTGACAAACATTTTTCTTATCTAATTCTAATTGTTTTTTTAACAAAGGTAAAACCTTTCTTTCTTTTAAAGCCATTGTATAAAGAGTTCCAAATTCATTATAAACTTCATTTAAATTTAAACTTTTCATGTTGGGGAATTTTTTATAAGGATTTTTAAAAATACTAGCATCATATAAAACACTATGTAAGGTTTCATGAACTAAAACTTTATACATTTCTTCTTTTCTCCAAACATAAACGGGACCACCACAAATATCTGGATAAACATTAGTAGCTCCACTATTAATTTCATTTGGGGTTATTACCTTTTTAAATTCTTTTTTTACTGATGTTGGTAAGAGATAAATATAACAATCTTCAAAAAAAGTTCCTGGATTAATTTTTTGTTTCAATTTAATAACATAAAAATAATATTCTAAAACTTTATCTATCTTTCTTAAATTAGTTATCAAATGAAACTTAGTTCCTTTTACTAAATTGGTTTCATAAACATATTCATTGACAGATTTTATCTTATTTAATTCTTTCGTGATATTATCAGTCGTAAATGGTGAAACATCAAAATTTTTAATAACCTTTTTTATTTCATCTGGTTTTAACTTTCTTTTTAAAATTAATCGATACATAATTATAATAATAATTTTTCTCCCTCACTCATTAAGACTAACGGTCTCCTAAAATGTAAATCTGAATTCATCTCCTCCCCCAAAATATCTTCCCCCTCATCATTCAACGCATAACCCCCAGCTTTCTTAAATAAATAAGCAAATGGAACAACCTCATAATACTGCCTCAATTTCCCATTCTTATTTGATTTATCACTTGGATAAGTAAAATAACCCCCCTTTATTAAAGTCCGATGTGCATCTCCCACTAATGACCCTATATATCTCAATCCATATCTATTATCCATTAATTTATCAACATGTTCTTTTATAAACATTGGCCATCCATAATAATTACTCATATTTGCACTAAAAAACTTCCCCTTTTTAGGCATCATAAAATTTTCTCTTATCATATCCCATTTCCCATTTACTAATTGTTCTTGAATTAATCCTTCTTGATTATCTAAAGAATAAACAAATTGTGTACTACCTCCATACAAACAATATCCGGCCCCTATTATCTTTAAATCCTCATAAATTCCAAAAATAGTTCCTATAGTTGCATTACAATCTATATTAGAAGAACCATCTAAAGGGTCATAAGCCACCATATATTTACCATTTGGATTAGCTGAAACATAATTAGCTTCTTCTTCTGAAGAAATTTGATTAACACTTTCTACTGTTAATAATGCATTCTTAATGATTTCATTAGATTTTAAGTCTAATTCTTTGACTAATTCGGCACTTTCATTGGTTTGTTCTAATTCATTACTTAAATGATGGGGTTCAGTGTTTCTGATTAAATTTGAAATTTCTGAGCAGGCTATTTTGAGGGCATTAATAATATCCATAAAATACATCTAAAATTTATAATTTTAATTAAACGATTGAATTGGTAATTTGATGAAATTGTTCACAAAGAGGATGAAGTTCCTTTTTTTGGTTAATTTCAAAAACAAGTTTATCCATTTCTTTCAGATATTCATAAAAAAAAGAATTGACTTTTAAATCCTTCAAAATTGGATTACAAAATGTTTTCAAAAGATTTTCCCAATCTTCCATCTGCATGGTTCCTTCCTTATACTTTTCCATATAAGATAAGCATTTTTCCTTGTCATCCTCATTAAATAAACTTTCTGGGTCATCATCCTCTTCCTGTTGTGACAAGTAAAAAATTAAGAAAATGAAATAAGGTGGAATCTTATTTTGATATTCAATCTCAAAATGCTCTAAAACTTTTTTTACCCTTTCATTGACAGGTAAAACCGGAATCTTAAAAAATTCATTAAATTCATCTGGATTATCTAAAACCTTAGACAGATATTCATCCTCTTCCTCCGACAGAGGATTTCTGTTTAAAACCTTTTGAATAATGGCGTTCATATCTATTTTTTATTATATGGTCTTAAAAAATAAAAAAAATCAATTTTTTTTTACAAGAAAAATTGATTAAAATTTATTTAAACCTTACCTAACTAAAAATGACATCCTTAGCGGATAAGTTTCCGGATTTTTTAAATGAAATTTTTAATGAATTTACATGTTATTTTGCAGGAAGTTCATTAATTCATGATGTTTATTTCCCTGATGAAGATTGGGGTGAAAGAGATTATGATGTTTGGTGTTCCAAAATTAATTTTGATAAGATTAACTTGAAACTTTGTAAGGAAGGAAATGTGCCTATTAGAATGGAATATTTTAAGAAAGCGGAAAAATATCAAAAAACTATTGCGATTTCAGAATATAAAATTCAAAATAAAAAATTACAATTGATTAATATTGGTAATAATGTATTTAATTTTACTGAATTTGATTTTTCATTTTTACAATGTTATTATGATGGTAAAAAAATTCATACTCATAATCAATATGAACCTCACCTTAAAATCGGAACAATTTCAAGAACTGATAAAAACACTCAAGAAAGAATTATTAAATATCAAAAACGAGGTTTTCATTTTTTAAATTTGTGTTTTGGATGTTTTAAAAATATGACACAACAAAATTTTACTGAAGAAGTAAATTATTTTTTATGTCATTATTGTTGTCAAAATACATTCGTTAATTTACCAGAAGTAAATTATCAAAAAATTATTTCAATTGAGCAAGTTTTAATTGAAAAATTTTTTTATCGTTACTTGTATTTTTTAATTAAATGTCAAAAATTAGACCATTTTAGAGAAGTTTTAAAAGAAAATATTAAACATAATGAAAGTATAAACAGTACTGATTACAAATTATTAGGATTTTTGGGAAAAAATAATTTAACGCAAAGTTTTGTTTTTTATTTAAATTTATTTTCAAAGGTTCCTCAATATATTGTTCTTGATTTAATCAATGACTTTATCAAAAATAAGTCGGGGATTAATTGTATTTTGTTTCTTGAAAATCAAATTCAAAACCTTAAAATTAATAAATTAGAAGATAATATTATTTCTGCTAAATTTTTAACAAATAATGATTTAGTTATACAACATCAAGATATTATTTATGATTATCAAAAATACAAATTTATTGAAGAAACTAATAATGAAGAATGTCCAGTTTGTAAAACTGAAAAAACTAATCTTAAACTTGATTGTCAACATTATTATTGTTCCAAATGTTTGTATCAAATCATTTATTCATTTGATACAGAAAAATGTTGTGGGATTTGTAGAAAAAAATTTATGTAAATAAGAAAAGTGGGTTTTCATCGTGATTTTTTATAAATTTATTTTCGGGGGTTTCATCAGTTTCTTCCCAATTTTCATAAAATCCGAGGTCGCCTAAAACCATAAAAACATTTTTAATTTTCCCAAAAGATTTTTTTAAACGAAATTCATAAATTTGATGTTTTAAATCCGGAAATTCAAAAACACCCAAAACATTATTTAATTTTATTTTTTTAGTTATTTGACTTTTATCCAAAAATATAACCAAACTCCTCTCAAATCTCCTTATCTTATTAGGTTCTAACTTCAATTTTATCCTTAAATCCCCGGGTTTTTCATATCTATTATCAACATGACCATATCCTTCTAATAAATATTCTAAATTATCTAAATCTTGGTCTAATTTAAAGGCTATTTTTTTAGAAACTAATTCTTTATTATGATTATATTTATATTTAATTTTTTTGTTTCTTTGTTCTAAAACATCTTCTATTGAAACTTTCATTTCTATTTCTTGGTCTTGACATTTCTTATAATGTTTCTTTTCTAATTTGGCNATTTTACTNTTTAATTCTTCTGTTTTTTCATCTCTTCTGACAGGAAAATCCGTTCTTAAATCTTTTAGTTTTTCTTTTGTTTGATTAACGATATCAAAAAAATTAATACCTTCCATATTTTCCATTCCCGGCATATTCGCAAAAGTATGTATTGAAAACTTCATCTCTGGTCCCCCTAAAATATCATCATATAAACCCGACTGTGCATCCATATTTTGATGACTGAAAAACTCCTGCACAAAACTATCCATATTTTGCCCTTGGAAAAACTGGTTAAACATGGAGAAGGGGTCAAATCCTTGCCCCAAATCTATATTTATTCCTAAATCATAATTTCGTTTTTTCACTGGGTCTGATAAAACCCCATAAGCTTCAGATATCTTCTTAAACATTTCTGTTGCTTCATTATTGTTTTTATTTTTATCTGGATGATATTTTAATGCTAATTTCTTATAAATTTTTTTAATTTCATCAATGGGAGTTTCTTTAGTTACACCTAATATTTGATAATAATCCATAGTTATTTTAACTTATTTATTTTTAAGTGAAAAAAACCGAAAAAAATTGATGGTGAAAAAAAATTAAAAATATATAAATTAGTGAGCATCTTTGCTCAAGTTGTTCAATATCGTTTCCAACGATGTTCTTGCTCAACACTCTTCCTGTTTACTCTAAGCTCTACGCAGAGATGCGTAAGAGAGTTGGTTCTGCCGTGGCCGAGCACTTTTGGCCGGTTGGGAAGGTGGATGCACTGGGTTTGGATGGGTGCGTGTACACAATGAATGTGTATGATGATGAGGACTGGATCCCTATCAACACATGCATTTCCTTCCACCTGTCTGTCAAGTCTGCCTCTATATAGGTCAGACACTGCTATCCACTCT
>JGI10211J34971_10005194_pt1 | contig 10200 bp, 7 predicted proteins | sample Etolagsediment_FD_34971 | JGI IMG/M metagenome (IMG submission 34971)
GTATACTCCCGGCGTTCACCACCAACCTGAATTCGACCCGGTTTTCCGGTTTTTTGTTTTCACGTACATAATACCGAAGTCCGTTGTCGAGCGTTCCTGTAATAACCTGGCTGTCGGTAGGCAATTTGTGGTCGCCAGCGCTTTGCGCCCATAACAGGCTATCGCTTGATACAAAGGCCAAAAGCAGAAATATGGCCACTAAGAATTTTGATTTCATCTATTTTGTTTTATAAAATTTTGAGCTTGTAAAACTAAACATTCCTTTCAAATCGGCCAATTAATTTTTATCGAAAAGCTAAACGAGATTTTGGGGGTTGACATTTAAAAATCCCCTATTTTTGTTAACATCAAATCAAAAGAAAAAAAACATGAAAATTAATCGTTACGTTGACATTTCGACCATCGACAGAGAAGCTAAAAAAGATTACATCGACAGACATTCCCCATTTGTTCATTGCGCTGCTGAAGCCACTGCGGGTGAGCCTTTTGAAGTAAGTGTGAAGCTCGGAAACGAGTACCCACACCCCGATGATTTTGATCACTTCATCGCTTACGTGCAGTTATGGAACGGAGAGGTAATGTTGGGACAGGCTTCTTTTGCTCCAGGTACCTTAGCCAACAAACCAGGCCATGTGCAGGTTGATTTCCATATCGTTCCAGTAAAAAATTTAAAACTTACGGCCATGGCCTATTGCACCAAACACGGCTTGTGGCAGTCGGATGAGGTGACGGTGGAGGTGAAATAGTACTTTATTTAGACTTACTTTTATCAAAATTCTCGTCCGCGTTTCATGCCTAAGGCAGACAAGTGTAACGCGGATGCCGTTATCATTAGGCAACCAACCATCCGTAATTGTGCAACCATCCGTGCAGCCCACATGGCTATCAGGGAAATGAAGGATCTCTATTTACTTGTTCCTTAGGGTGTTGATGTTGGTGTAAGGAGCGAAAAAGATCCTTCGCACGGCTCAGGATGACAGAACCACAACTTTTTGTCATCCTGAGCCGCCTGAAGCGGAAAAGGATCTCTATTTGTTTGTTAGTGAGTGGATTGGTGGTGGGTTTCTGTCATTCCGACCGACGTAGGAGCGGAGGAATCTGTTTTTGTTTTCATTGTTGCTGGTAGTGGGTTGATATGATGGGGTTGTAGATTCCTGCCATTATCATTAGGCAACCAACCATCTGTAATTGTGCGACCATCCGTAATTGTGCGACCATCCACGTTACAAACGCGGACGAGACGGGGGAAATGGGTGTCATGTCTGACCGGAGTCTGGTCAATTCCGTTTTGTTTACTCTGATATTTTCGGTATCCTTATGCCCTTGGGACTTACGATTACATAATTTGTTTTCTTTCCGCTATCTTCTGCTTTCAGCATTTTTTTGGCTACTAAATCCTGCAAATCGCGCAGTGCAGTGTCGCTGGAGCACTTGGTTAATTTTGCGTATATTGAGGTGCGCAAATAACCTGATTCTTTACCGTAGTTGTCGTACAAATAATTGATAACTAGCCGTTGTCTGTCGTTAATGTTGGTTGATTGATGTTGATCCCAAAAATAGGCCTTATCCAAAATAAGTTCCAAATTTTGTTCACTCGCTAACAAGGCCCTTTCGAAGCAACCCAAAAACCATTCAAGATACAAGGTGATATCCTGTGCGCCTTTTTGTGTTTTTTCAATGATGTCGTTATAACGATGATGTTCTTTGAAGATTTGGTTCGATAAGCTATAGAAACGAATTTTACTGTTGTCGCTTTTGGCCAGCAACATATCCAAAATAGCCCGTGCTATACGTCCGTTGCCATCGTCAAAAGGATGTATGGTTACAAACCAAAAGTGTGCGATGATAGATTTAAGCACTAAATCCAAACTGTTTTCATGGTTGAGCCAGTTTAAAAAATGTTCCATTTCGTGTGGTACGCGCTCGGCTGCCGGGGCTTCAAAATGTATTTTTTCTCTGCCAAAATTCCCCGAAACTACCTTCATTTCACCCGTTCGGTATTTGGCTACATCAATTGGCTGGTAACCACTAAAACCCGTTTGAAAGAGTGAATTGTGCCAACCAAAAAGTCGCATTTTAGTCAGCGGTTGTTTAAAATTTTGTGTTGCATCCAAAACTACATCAACAATGCCTTCAATGTTTCGTGGCGTTTTTGTAAATTCAGCATGCTCAATGCCCAATTTACGGGCAATGGACGACCGAACAAGTTCGGGGTTTAAAAATTCACCTTCAATTCGTGATGTATCTACAACGTCTAAAATAAGCGATTCTAAAGTGGCGCGTTCCGTTATATCGAAACCTAAACTTTCCATCCGGCCAAGTAACCGACCTTGTAAATGTCTCACCGAAGACAACACTGGTGATAGCTTGTTGCTATCCCAATTGAAGTTTGTCCAATTTTCTCTTTCGTGAATGTACATATTTACCACCGTAAACTATGCGGTAAAAATACACTTTTTTCGCCGCAAAACACTTCGCGGGTTTCAGTTTCTTCCCTATTGGAGTTTTAGAAGTTATTTTCAGTATTAACACCCTCAGCCGAAACTATTGAGAAAATCGCAGCCGCTGCGATAAACGTGTTTTTTTCGCGTATCTCGGGTATGGTTTTAGTGTTTAAGTATTTGTTAAGCAGTCAGATTTATACCCTCACAAATCAATTACAATACCCACCGGACAGTGGTCTGATCCTGTGACATCCGGCAAAATAAAAGCTTCTTTCACATGGGGAAGGATGGACTGGCTTACCAGGAAATAGTCGATTCTCCAGCCCAGATTCTTGGCTCGTGCGTTAAAACGGTAGCTCCACCAGCTGTATGCCACCTGGTCGGGATGAAGTGCCCTGAAAGTGTCGGCAAATCCATTGTTGAGGAGCGATGAAATGCCATCAATTTCAACCTGTGTGTACCCGGCAGTTTTGTTGTAGTTTGATTTTGGGTTAGCCAGATCGATAGGCTGATGTGCAACATTAAGGTCGCCACACAGCACGACAGGTTTTGTCGATTCGAGTTTTTTCAGGTAGGCCATGAAGTCAGCATCCCATTGTTGCCGGTATTCGAGGCGTGCAAGTTCAGCACCAGAGTTTGGAACGTACACGTTGACAAGGAAAAATTTATCATATTCGGCACAAAGTATGCGGCCTTCCATGTCGTGGTGCGCAATGCCCATATCACGTTCAACGCTTAAAGGCGTCTGACGTGTAATAATGGCCGTTCCGGAATATCCCTTTCGTTCGGCCGAATTGCTGAAAAACGGATGCTCGCATTGCTTCAGCACTTCAGCCACCTGGTCGTCTTGTGCTTTGGTTTCTTGCAGACAGAGCACGTCCGTGTCGAGAGAGTTTACAATACCGGCAAAGCCCTTTTTTTCGATGGCCCTGATTCCGTTTACATTCCATGAAATAAGTTTTAGTGTCATGTGGTATTCTTTTTTTAGCTAAAATAGTCGAAAATATTGGAGTAGCGTGGAATTTTGGTTTTCACTTGCAGCAGATCTTTTCAAAAAAAAACGGATGACCTGTTGTTGGGTCATCCGTTTTTGCTTTGATTTAGTCAATTGACTTATTTACTCTTGTCCGGAAATTCAGGAATCGAAGGCAGTTCAGGATAGTTTTTCATCTGTTCTAAAATGACTTCGATGGCTTTATTCAACTGTTGGTCTTCGCCGGCATATTCTTTGGCAGGATCGTTATCTACGTAGATATCCGGTTCAACGCCATGACCTTCGATAACCCAGTTGCCATTTTCATCGAACGGAGCAAATTCAGGACGACGCAGGTCGCCGCCATCGATAAATGGCATCGATCCCCTGATGCCCACAACACCGCCCCATGAGCGGACTCCGATGAGCGTTCCCATGTTGAGTTTTTTAAACTGATAGGGGAACAGGTCGCCATCCGAAGCTGAATAATTGTCGAGGAGAAGCACTTTTGGGCCTCTCATCATCTGGGCAGGTTTGGTGTTCACATCGTTGTTACGCGACATGCCGTAAAGGGTTAGTTCGCGGTTGAGCCGCTCGATAAGCATCGGAGAAACATTTCCGCCACCATTGCCGCGGTCGTCGATGATGAGGGCTTTTTTGTTGAGTTGGGGATAGAAATGCTTTACAAACTCGTTTAGCCCTTCCGGTCCCATGTCGGGGATATGGATATATCCTACTTCGCCATTGGTGGCTTCGTTTACTTTTCGGGTGTTGTCCATTACCCAGTTGTAGTAGTAAAGTCCTGATTCGTCGGCAATGGGCACGACAATTACATCACGTGTTCCTTCAGCTTTGGCACTGCTGTTTACCGTTAAAATCACCTGATTTCCGGCTGTGCCAAGCAACAGGCTGTAAAGGTCGGCTACCTCTTTGGTGGATTTTCCGTTTATGGCGATGATAAAATCACCTTCGTTAACGTCAATCCCGACTTCGGTAAGAGGTGACCGGGTGTTGTCGTCCCAGTTTTCCCCTTCCAGAATTTCATCGATCACGAAATAGCCTGAGTCATCGCGGCTGATTTTTGCCCCGAGCAAGCCCGTTTTTATGCGGGTCGGTTCAGCTTTGTCGCCGCCATTTACATAAGCATGGCCAACACTTAATTCGCCAATCATTTCACCAATGACATAGTTCAGGTCGTTTCTGTTTTTGATGTAGGGCAGTAAGACGGCGTATTTTTTCTGTATAGCCGGCCAGTCAAGGCCATGCATGTTGGGTGCATAAAAGAAATCGCGCATCTGACGCCAGGACTCGTTATAGATTTGAGTCCATTCTTCCTGCAGGTCAACCATCACAGTCATGTTGCTGAGATCGAGGTAATCATCGACTTTGATTTTACTTTTTGGCAGATCGATAACGGCGTATTTGCCACGTTGAGAAATCAGCATTTTCTTTTGATCGGCTGAAATTACAAAGGAGTTGACATTGCCCAGATCGGTTTCTTTTTTGCTTTTCAGGTTAAAGAGCTTGAAAGCAACCTCACCCGTCTTGGATGAGAAGAAGACATAATAGATGTCGTCGCCTACAGCCTGTATATTCCAGTAATTACCTGCTGAAACGGGCAATTCGATAATGCGCCCCATGAGTCCATCGAAGTCTATCTTCACTGGCTTTACCGTGTTTTCCGGCTCGGCGTCAGGCTGGCTTTTTTTGTCGGCAGGTTTATCTTTTTTCTCTTCCTTTTTGTCCTCTTTTACGGCGACCTCATCATTTTTCGGTTCGAAAGGAGATGGAGTACCTTTTTGAAGGGTTACAAAAAAGAGTGAGCTCATGTCCTGATAGGCATGATTCCATTCGGTGTTGCTGTAGATCGGGTTAAAATCGCGGGCAGAACTAAAAAAGAGGTATTTGCCTTCGCTGTCCCATGAAGGATCACCAGCATTGTACCAGGTGTCGGTAACCGGGTTTGATTCGGCGGTTTGTGTGTCGTAGATATAAATTCTGTTCACGGTAAACGACTGTGGTTTAGTGTATGCAATCCAGCGGCTGTCGGGCGACCAGCTGTAATCTCTTATCTCCCAGCTTTTAGATTCACCTACCGTTGTTATCTTCTTTGACTCGATATCCATGTAGTGCAGGAATCCCATTTTATCCGACCACAGCAGTTTTTTGCTGTCGGGCGACCAAATGGGGTTGTACTTATAGGTTTCGGAGTTGTTAGTGAGCTGGATTGCCGACTCAAGTCCATTCTGGTTCTGGATGTAAATTTCGTCTTCACCGGTACGGTCGCTGATGAAAGAAATATATTTTCCGTTAGGCGACCATTCCACATTGCGGTCGTGTACGCCACTGCTCATGGTGAGGTTGCGTGTGATGCCCGATGAAGCCGGTACGGTAAACACGTCGCCGCGTGCCCCGAATGCCACCCTTTTACCATCCGGCGACAAAGCCCAGGAATTGATAAACTTACCGGCGTCTTTCATCTGATTTCTTCCCGACATCAGGTCGTTTTGAATGATCACGTCGATTTTTGTAATTGCCCCGTCAGACAATCTATAGTTGTACAGAAAGCCTCCATTTTCGTATATAACAGACTCATTTCCGAGTGAAGGAAATTTGATGTCGTATTCGGTGTATTGTGTTAATTTTTGTGTTTGTTTGGTTTTGGTATCGTAGGCAAACAAATTCATGGTACGGTCGCGGTCGCTGATGAAATAAATTTTGTCGCCATGCCACATCGGGAAAATGTTCTGGTTGTCGTTGTTGGTGATGTTAACGGTTTCTTTGGTCTCGAAGTCATAAATCCAAACATCATCGGCCATTCCCCCTTTGTAATACTTAAAGGTGCGGAATTCGCGGAAAACGCGGTTGTAGGCCATTTTTTTTCCATCGGGTGAGAATGAACACCAGCTTCCGGCAGGCAGGGGCAGTTCCTGTGAAAGGCCACCGGCTTTGTTCACCTCGAATAGTTGTCCTTTAAACGAGTTAAAAGTTTGTTTCCTTGATCTGAATACAATCTCGTCGTCGTTGCGCCAGGTCATTACAACGTTGTTAGGTCCCATACGGTCGCTAACGTCGTCGCGGCCAAGCGTAGCCGTGTGGGTAAGCCGCTTGGGGACACCACCCGTTGCCGGAATAAGGAATACCTCGGTGTTGCCATCGTATTGCGCCGTAAAGGCAATGTTTTCGCCGTTGGGCGAGAAACGGGCAAACATTTCATAACCGTTTAAATCGCTGGTGAGTTTACGTGCAACACCCCCCGACAATGGCACTGTGTATAAGTCGCCGGCATAGGTAAACACTACCTGATCGCCATGAATGGCCGGAAAACGAAGCAGTCTGGCTTCATCCTGAGCAAAGGTAAGGCCCGCCAGAAGCAAGAAAAAAGCAATGATTGTTGATCTCATCTTAGTTTTATTAATAAATGAATGGTTTAATTTCAGACGACAAAGTTAACCAAATATGTGCCAATAATTAGTAATGCTTGATTTATTGCGTGTTAAACCGACTCACTCCGGGCCATGTGTTCGGAATCAAACAGCATGGTGTGCGAAAAGGAACAGTAGTGTCCGGATGGTGAACAGGACCGGGTTGGACAATTTGTCACGTAAATTTGTCATGGCACAGCCTTTGATACCTTGCAGCAAAATTTAAAACAATTAACCATGACAGTACAAAAAGGTAAAATTGGTATTAAAACCGAGGATATTTTTCCTATCATCAAAAAGTTCCTCTACTCAGATCATGAAATTTTTCTAAGAGAGCTGGTTTCTAACGCCACTGATGCCACCCAGAAGCTGAAAACACTGGCTTCGATGGGGAAATTTAACGGAGAGTTGGGCGATTTGACCATTCATGTGGAGTTGGATAAAAAGAAAAAAACCATCACCATCCGCGACCGCGGGATTGGTATGACTGCTGAAGAAGTTGAAAAGTATATCAACCAAATTGCTTTTTCCAGTGCCGAGGAGTTTGTGAAGAAGTTTAAAACAAAAAGTCAGGCCGAAGCCAATGCCATCATTGGTCATTTCGGACTCGGGTTTTATTCTTCCTTCATGGTTTCCGAAAAAGTTGAAATAAAAACTAAAACCTACAAAAAAGGCGGTCAAACCAAAGCCGTTAGGTGGGAGTGTGACGGAAGTCCCGACTATTCGCTGGAAGAAATTGAAAAAGACGACCGTGGAACGGAAGTTATTCTGCATATCGACAGCGAAAACAAAGAGTTCCTTGAAGATTTCAAAATAGAGGAGTTGCTCAAAAAATACTGCAAATTTCTGCCCGTTCCCATTCAGTTTGGCACGAAAAAGGAATTCGTTCCGGTGGAGGGTAAAACCGACAAAGACGGAAACCCCGAAACCGAGGAAGTTGAAAAACCCAATATCATCAACAATCCTGATCCGCTTTGGAAGAAAAAACCCGCCGATGCCAGCGATGAGGACTATAAAGACTTTTACCGCGAATTGTATCCCTATAGTTTCGAGGAACCACTTTTTCATATCCACCTGAATGTGGATTATCCTTTTAACCTGACCGGAATACTGTATTTCCCCAAGGTGAAAAAGGATTACGAAATGCAACGCAACAAAATTCAACTCTACAGCAACCAGGTTTTTGTAACCGACTCTGTTGAAGGCATTGTTCCTGATTTTCTTACCTTGCTGCATGGGGTAATCGATTCGCCCGACATTCCTTTGAATGTGAGCCGTTCGTACCTGCAAAGTGATGGCGCTGTGAAGAAAATTAGTGGGTATATCACCCGCAAAGTGGCCGACAAACTGGAAGAGCTCTTTAAAAAGGACCGCGAAGCTTTCGAGAAAAAATGGGATGACATCAAAATATTTATTGAATATGGCATGATCTCAGAAGAGAAATTCTATGAGAAAGCCGAAAAATTTGCCCTGTTCAAAAATACCGAAGGCAAGTATTTTACATTTGAAGAGTACAAAAAGCACATCGAAAAAACCCAGGAAAACAAAGATAAAAAACTGGTTTATCTTTATGCCACCAGCAAAGAAGATCAATACAGTTACATCGACAACGCCGTTTCGCGTGGCTATGATGTCCTGTTGATGGAAGGCGTGCTCGACAACCATTTTATCAATTCACTGGAACAGAAATTTAAAGACGCTACCTTTGCCCGCGTCGACTCCAACACCATTGATAAACTCATTGCAAAAGAGGAAGAAATGCCCTCGAAACTCGATGAGAAACAAAAGGAAACCCTGAAGGAAGTCTTTGAGCGCAACATCAACAAGGAAACCTATCATGTGGTTTTCGAGAACCTGAGTGAATCAGATCAGCCTGTTACCATCACCCAAAACGAATTCATGCGACGCATGAAAGACATGGAAGCCTTAGGTGGCGGAGGCATGATGATGGGTATGGGTGGGTTCCCCGATTCGTACGATCTCATCGTAAATGCCAACAACAACCTGATTACTAAAATCATGGCCGAAGAAAGCACGGAAAAGCAGGATCAGTTGGTAAAACAGTTATACGATCTGGCACGCTTGTCGAAGAATCTTCTCAAAGGCAAAGAATTGAATGACTTTGTAAAGAGAAGCGTGAGTATTATTGAATAGTACGCAAATAGCCAAAGCAACCGTCCGGTATGCTGATAAAAAGAAAGCCCTGAAATTAAAAGTTTCGGGGCTTTTTGCTATGTCAAATCGAAGGTGAAAGTTTAAAAGGGTATGTTTTAGTATGTTTTTAACGAAAAATAGTAAACCGCTTATTGAAAACAGCGCATGGTAGGAATCAAATTATCAATAAGATAATCATGAATTATTTTTAAAATATTCTATTGAAATCATTATTAAAAAATAATGCGATGGATTTTCTGTATTTTTGTAAATCAATATTTAATAATTAAAGCAATGGATGTTGTAGAATTAAGAACGGACTTGCATAATATGATTGATAAAATATCTGATAGTAATATTTTATTAGCTGTTAGAACTTTACTGTCAGGCAGTCATATTGCTCAGGCTGACTGGTGGGAAACCATAGATGAAAGTGAGCGAACTGAAATCGAGCAGGGCTTAAAGGAAGTTGAAAGTGGGGAGGTCATGCCCCATAGGCAGGTAATGGCAAAGTATAAAAAATGGCTGTAAAAATACTTTGGACAAAGAGGGCTGAGCATGGTTTTTCCAGTATAGTTTCCTATCTTCAAGAAGAATGGACAGAAAAGGAAGTGGAAAAATTTGTTGTTGAAACCGCTCATTTTTTTGAATTACTTAAAAAGAACCCTCGAATGCTTCAAAAATCAAAGAGCAAGAACGGGTTGTTCCGAGGGCCGATAAATAGATTAACAATCCTGACGTATCTGTATAAGCCTGGTAAAAATGAAATTATTTTAGTAAACATTAGAAGCTCCCGGCAAAGACCATCGAAATAATTGCCGTCTAATCTTTTGAATCTCCACACTTTTTGTCGGCTCCATACTAATCATCCAAATTTCACCTTAGTTTCATGAAAATTTCCTTAATCTAGCTAACATAAGTTTTGCAGTTGACGTTGTGATTTCAATAGTCTGTATAAGAGCAAATTATATGCAATCATTTTCTTTTCCCAACTCCCTGTACCTCCGTGACTTCTCCATGCAACTCCGCGTAACCTCCTGAAATCTCTTGGCACTTTCATGACATGATTAAAAACTATTTCACAAAGTTACACGGAGCAATCACAGAGGTATTATGTTTGCAAAAGTGCATAAGCTAAAATTTTTAATTTAGACTTTGATTAATAACTTAAAAATTAAGCTTATGCAGACCAAAATTAGTAAAA
>JGI10211J34971_10005195_pt1 | contig 10199 bp, 8 predicted proteins | sample Etolagsediment_FD_34971 | JGI IMG/M metagenome (IMG submission 34971)
GGGAGTTGTGTTTTTGTTCCCGTATCATGGATTGCTTCGCCAGGACAGGGAAAAGAAAGTAATTGACCCTACTGGAGCTGTGAAGTAAATACGAGCCATGTTAGCCAATCATTTGAAGCTATATTCTTTCCCCAATCCGATCATATACTGAATCCTTTTATCTAAAGCCCATGAACACTGTATCCCTACATTCTGCCAAAATTCGTCTCTCTGAGGATCTTCGTCGATCTGTTCAGGAGTTGAGTGACCCCTGGCGTAAACAGATCATCCGCTGCAAGGTGGAAGTTGAGGATATTGCCGCCATGCAGTGGCTGGCCTGTCAATCATCCATCGTGAAGACCTATTGGGCCAATCGCAACCAGGAATTCAAGATGGCAGGCTTGGGAGTCGCCCATAAACTTTCAGGGGATACCCTGCCTGATCTGAACATCCTTTTTGATCAAATGCATGAGCTCCTTGATCCCCGCTACCCGGATCTGCGCTACTATGGTGGATTTCAGTTTGATTTTGGAGGCGAAGCCCAGGCCAGGGAATGGGCCAGCTTTGGTGCGTTCCGATTTGTCATCCCTCAATTCGAGCTGCATCGTTCAGAGTCAGGCGCGTTTTTGGTGTGCAACCATTATTACGAACCGGAATATCAGGGCAAGCTGGATGAGGTTCTGACTGAATTGGAGAGCATTCAGAGCGATATCACTCTGAGCAATTGGGGTGAACGAGCCGTGCTGCATCGGCAGGATGTCCATGACCGGGATACCTGGCAGAATTCAATCCTCACCGCCCTGGCTCAGATGTCAGAAGGCCAATATGACAAGGTCGTCCTGGCCCGAAAAGCGTTATTGACCTTTAATGATCCGCTGGACCCTGTTGCCTATCTGCTTCGTCTCAGAAGAATGTCAGAGGAGACCTTCAATTTCTTTTTTCAACCGGACCAGGATCATGCCTTTCTGGGTGCGACCCCTGAACGACTGTTCAAACGGGTCGGTCGCACCATCCAGACCGAGGCCATCGCCGGCACGCGGCCCCGCGGAAAAACCACTGTTGAAGATCAGCGCTATTCCAAAGCCTTGCTTCATTCAGAAAAAGAGCTCAGAGAACATGCCATCGTCGTGGATATGATCCGCGGAGTACTGGATAAGCATTGTACGTCGCTTGAGGTGGATGAAGAAGTTGGAGTGATCAAGCTTTCCCATGTTCAGCATCTCTGTAAACATTTCAATGGCACCCTGGATGAAAACACCAACGATGCGGATCTCATCAGAGACCTCCACCCCACCCCGGCCATGGGAGGATTTCCCATTCAGGCTGCTTTGAAAGCCATCCAGGAGCTGGAACCCTTCCAGCGAGGCTGGTATGCAGCGCCTGTTGGGTACGTGGGTCATCACTCTACCGAATTTGTCGTCGCCATCAGATCTGCCCTCATCGAACGCGATCAGGTCTCCCTCTACTCCGGAGCAGGTATCGTCCCCGGTTCCGATCCCGAGGAGGAATGGCAGGAGATCGAGGACAAGATCAGTAAATTTCTCAAAGCACTAGATCTTTAAAACCCCTACCCTCTGGTTTTTTAACAGGGAGAGTTATCTGCTGTCCTGGAAATGTTTATACTTTCCCGGGAGGTGCATTAGATTGGCAGAGGTTGGATGCATATCACCGTGAATGACAGGCGAACCTTAAACATATGAAATCAGCAAACCTTCAAGTGAGCGAATGGATCGTGGAGACATTGATCTCTCAGGGGATCAACCGCTTCATCATTTCACCAGGCTCCCGCTCCACCCCTCTCACAGTTGCGGCAGCAAGAAATGCAAAAGCGATCACTCGTACTCATTTTGATGAGCGTGGTGCTGCATATTTTGCCCTGGGATGTGCCCGTGCCACGGGGAGAGCTGCCGTATTGATATGCACCAGTGGTTCAGCCGTTGCCAACTATTTTCCAGCCATTATTGAGGCTGCCATGGACAATGTCCCCATGGTGGTCTTGACCGCTGACAGACCACCAGAACTCATTGGCCAAGGTGCCAATCAGGCCATTTATCAGGACCAGATATTCGGGCGCTACCCACGGGCCTATGAAAACCTGGATCCGCCTGACCAGGGCAGCAAATATTCAGACATATTAACACAGCTTTATCGGCTTCTTATCCCACTAACAGGAAATGCACCGGGCCCCGTTCATCTCAATTGTCAATTCAGAGAACCCTTCCTAAGGGGGAATGAATGCCAGCCTGCGGCCCCTGGTACTTTGCCTCCATCAGCGGAACCTGTCGAAAACATCCTGGATCTGGCTAGCTTGGACATGATCAAAGAGCAGATTCCCAAAGCACAGCGTGGTTTGCTGGTCATCGGTCGTGGTGTCCCACCTCATCTGAATGGCACTTTGCTGGGATTTGCCCAGAAATGGAACGTCCCTGTCTTCGCTGATGTCCAATCCGGGCTACGCTATGACCCTTCGCCCCACAGTATCAACCATTTTGACCTTGCCTTGCTGCGGGAACAGAGCAATCAAGTGAAACCGGATCTGGTGCTACATTTTGGTGGAGCCTTCACATCTAAACGGCTACTGACCTATTTGAATGATGATAGAATTGTTTATGCCTCCATCAGGTCCACTCCTGAGATCGTCGACCCCAACCACCAAGTGGATCTCAGTCTGGTGGGTGATTTGACGGATATTCTTGACAAGCTGGAAGAGGTAGAAACCATTTCAAACCCGGGATGGCTGACAGGCTGGCAAGCAATAGAAAAGATCATCTCACATCATCTTGAAACCCAATTGTGCAAAATGGAACAACTCTCAGACCCGGCCATCGCATATTTCTTGTCAACCCTAGTTCCCACCCATCAAGCCCTCTTGCTGGGCAACAGCATGCCCATCAGAGATATGGAGATGTTCGCGTCGACCCAGCTGAAAGCCTCTGGTGTGTATGCCAATCGCGGCACCAGCGGAATCGATGGACTTTTGGCAACTGCATCTGGGCTGGCCTTTGGATCGGGTCAGCCCGTTACCATCTTTCTGGGAGATCTTTCCCTGCTCCATGATCTGAATTCTCTGGCTCTGATTCAGGGTATTGAACAGCCGGTAATCGTGATCGTCTCAAACAACAGGGGTGGGGGGATCTTCGATTTTCTACCCATCCACCAGGAAACCGATGTCTTCGAACGCTTTTTCTCCACACCCCATGATCTCAACTTTGAGCATGCAGCAAGGATGTTTGGGCTTCCCTATGCACAGCCCAACACGGTATCAGGATTCAAAGCGAACTATGCCCAAGCCCTCAAAAGTCAGGAATCCTGGATCATTGAGATCAAGACCGACCGGAAAGAGAATCGACGCTTGCATCAGGACCTATTCCAAACCATCAAGGATCTTTGATCCAAGACCATGTGTTGGCACTTTAGCAGAAGCGGGTCCTCCTTTCCCATCCGACTGATCTGGTTCCATGGATTTTTGGGCGCTTCTACCGACTGGCAAACCCTGTACGCACCCAGCTTTCAAGACTACGAAAATGTTTATCTTGACCTCCCTGGTCATGGGAAGTCCCCTCTCGACAAACACCTGGAAGCCCCGGCTCTCTTTGCAGCCCTCAATGATCAACTGGCCGAACTTGGCTCAAAACCAACCATACTCATTGGATACTCCATGGGGGGCCGCGCGGCCCTGCATTATGCCCGTCATTATCCTGAACAGATTCAAGGCTTTGTCGGTCTGTCTGTCACTGCGGGCCTCGCTCATCCAGATGAGCGTGCATTGAGATTGGCCAGTGATATGGTCCTCATGGATAAATTGGAGCAGATCGGCTTCCAACGATTCCTTGCCGAATGGTACCAACTCCCCTTGTTCAGGACACTCAGGGAGCGGCCGGAATTGCTTAAGCAGTTGATGAGAAATCGGGCTGAAAATGATCCGATGGCATTGCGCTTCTCACTTGCAGCCTTGGGGAATGGTGCCCTCCCCGACATCTGGCCCCAACTCGGGACCATTGACTTCCCTGTTTTGCTGGGATGCGGGGAGAAAGACGAGAAGTATCTGGGAATCCGGACTGAGATGATGAAAAGAATCCCCGGTGCAGCGCTTTTTACTGTGACGGAATGCAGCCATGCCTTTCATCTTGAAAAACCATTGGAAACCATCAAGGCAATAAGACATTTTGTCAGCAACAGAAACAAAGGAGGATAAGGTGTCATACATCAAGTGGAAATCATCAGGCGAATACACAGATATTCGCTATCATAAATACAACGGCATCGCCAAGGTAACCATCAATCGTCCAGAGAAGCGAAATGCCTTTCGTCCCCTGACAGTCATGGAGATGATCAAAGCATTTGAAGATGCCAGGGAAGATCCTGAGATTGGCGTGGTGATTCTCACAGGCGAAGGGGAAAAGGCTTTCTGCTCCGGCGGCGATCAATCCATTCGCGGGGATTCAGGTTACAAGGATGGCTCGGGTGTCCATCGCCTTAATGTTTTGGATCTGCAACGCCAGATAAGGACCTTACCAAAACCAGTCATCGCCATGGTGGCAGGCTACTCCATTGGAGGGGGACATGTCCTCCATCTGGTGTGTGACCTGACCATCGCGGCGGACAATGCCATTTTTGGCCAGACCGGTCCCAAGGTCGGCTCATTTGATGGGGGTTACGGTTCCAGCTATATGGCCCGGATCGTCGGCCAAAAGAAAGCCAGGGAGATCTGGTATCTCTGTAAACAATACTCTGCTCAAGAGGCCCTGGATATGGGCCTGGTGAACACAGTGGTCCCCTACGCCGATCTGGAAAAGGAGACGGTGGCCTGGGCTGAACGCATCCTGGAACACTCGCCTCTTTCCATTCGCCTGCTCAAGTCGGCCTTCAATGCGGATGTGGATGGCCAGACCGGTCTCCAGGAACTGGCCGGAAATGCCACCCTACTCTACTATATGTCAGAGGAAGCTCAAGAAGGCCGGAATGCCTACAACGAAAAGCGTAAACCAGATTTCAGGAAGTACCCCTGGAGGCCTTAGGGTCCCCCACCCCTGGATGTTCAAACTCTGGATCCAAGCAGCCCGTCCCTGGACCCTAGGTGTCGGTTGGTCACCCATCATAATGGGAACGGCCATTGCACATACCCAGGGAGGTATCCATTGGCTGGGTGCCCTGGGGGCATTTCTGGCAGGGACCCTGATCCAGATTGGCACCAATCTGGCCAATGATTATTTTGATTTCAAAAAGGGCGGAGACACAGCCAATCGCGTCGGTCCCCAGCGGGTAACCCAGGCGGGACTGATTCCTCCGGGAACGGTCAAAAACGCTTTTTTATTCTGCTTTGGTCTAGCCTTTCTCATTGGCATCTATCTGGTATACCTCGGTGGCTGGCCCATTGTCTGGGTCGGTTTATTTTCTTTGCTCCTGGGTGTGATCTATACAGGCGGTCCCTTCCCCCTGGCCTATCATGGTCTGGCTGAACTGCCTGCCTTTCTCTTTTTTGGCCCCATTGCCAGTGCTGGTACCACCTATGTTCAAACAGGTCATTGGAGCGCTGCTTCCATCCTGGCTGGCTGTTCGGCCGGGTTCTTTTCCGTCGCCCTGCTATCCATCAACAATCTCCGGGATCACCAGGAGGACCTTTTGGCAGGCAAGCATACGCTTATTGCCCTTTTTGGCAGAACCTTTGGAATTCTTGAGTATGGTTTTTCTCTGGCCCTGGCGACCCTGGCACCTCTGGCATTGATATTTATTGCACCTGGGCATGGACCTATGGTCATCCCGGCGCTCACATTCCTCATGGCCCTCCACCCCATTCGATTGGCTGTACAGTACCGGGAGCCCAAAGAGTTGCTGGGAGTTCTAAAGTTGACTGCTAAATTGGAAGCGGTCTTTACGGTCATGTTTTGCGTATCCTGGTTGTTTTAGGGGGCTGGAGAATCTTTTCGTGAGTTTAAGTGCACCAAATTTTGCAGGAATACGGCTGGCGCCACAATATCAGCACGTGGCTTTGGAGATCCGTTCTGCAAGGCTCTATAAGTTTACTTTACCCCTCCATTTTGATCTTCCCCTGAAGCATTCGACCCTGCGGGAACGTGAGGGCCTGATCCTGATTCTTACTGATCAGCTGGGTCATGTGGGCTTCGGTGAGATCAGTCCCCTCCCCGGCTTCAACAGGGAAACCCTGGAAACAGCCATTTACAAAACGTCCATGCTGGTGGACAAGATCTTCAAGTTTGGTCAGTTGGCAGCCCATTCGCATCAGCGCCGAGCTGTTGCGTGGGAACAAAAAACAGCCCCTTCAGTGGTTCATTTTGGTATTGAGACTGCGCTCCTCAGCCTGCTGGCAAATGGCCTGAAAATATCGCTGGGTGCCATGCTGTATGGGCATTCCAGTAACAAGATACCGATCAATGGTCTGTTGAGAAGTTCTCTGTCCGATTGGGTTCCCGAAGCGGACTTTTTGGTAAGTGAGGGCTTTCGCACCATCAAGATCAAGGTCGGGCGCATCGATCCTCATCTGGAAGCACGCGGCATCAGAGATCTGCGCGACCATGTGGGGCCTGATATCAAACTGCGCCTGGATGCAAACCGTTCCTGGGATCTGAAAACGGCAATCGTATTTGGACAGGCTGTGGCTGATCTTGACATCGAGTATATAGAGGAACCTCTGGAAACACCAGCTGATCTCCCTCGATTTTATGATGCCACAGGGGTCCATTTTGCCTTTGATGAAACCCTTCACAGGATCATCGATCCCAATATTGCACTGTCTGCCTATACCGGTCTCAAAGCCTTTGTCCTGAAGCCCACCCTCATTGGCTGTACGGCGCGTCTGATCGCCCTGGTTAATCTGGCCAGGAATGAAGGCATCAGCCCAGTGATTTCATCCAGTTTTGAGAGTGATGTGGGGCTGGCTGTTCTTTCCCAACTGGCTGCCGCCATCTCAGGAGAGCAACTGGCTGTTGGTCTGGATACCCGGGCTGCCTTCGCAGCAGGTACCACCCGCTCACCCAGTTCCATTATCAACGGTTGGATGCCTGTTCGCACACTGACTCTGCAGGATCTGGATCTAAGTCACTGTGAACTCCTCCATGAAATCTGATCCCTCCTCAAACCACCTCCTCGTCGAGGCCGCTCAGCACCATGGGGATCGCATTGCCGTTCGAGATGAACATTCTGAAATCAATTACCGCCATCTTTTACACCACAGCCGGGAGCTGGGGCAAGCCCTTGTCCAGCGCGGGGTCAAGCCAGGTTCGGTGGTTGCTCTGGATAATCTGGATCCTTTTGAGCTCATCACCAGTTTCTGGGCTTGCAGTCTCTTTGGTCTCATCGCCTTTCCCCTGAATACGCGCTTCCCTGTTGATAATCTGACAACACGCCTGGCGTCAATGGACATTGCTGTGGTCCTCTCCCGTCGCGACCTGCTCCCAGGGAAAAGCATTGACCTGATGCAGCTCCTGGCAGATACTGCCCTTTCAGAGACGACCCAACCGGTCTCCATTGAGAATAACACACCTGTTAGTCTGCTCATGACTTCCGGATCAAGCGGGTCCTCAAAATTTGTGCTTCACCAGTATGGGAACCATGTTGGCAGTGCCCTGGCCTCCAACCAGAACATTCTACTCACATCTACTGATGCCTGGCTGTTGAGTTTGCCCCTCTATCATGTAGGCGGGCTTTCGCTTCTATTCAGAGCAGCCCTTGAGGGGGCTTGCGTTGTCCTGCCTACCGCCCACAAAAGTCTATTGCTAGAGATTCAGAGTCACGGGATCACCCATCTTTCGCTGGTGTCTACACAATTACAACGGCTTCTGACAGAAATTGAATCCAGTAAGACAAAGCCAGCTGTCAAATCGATTCTTCTGGGTGGCAGTGCCATACCAGACACGCTCATCCAAAAGGGCCTTGATCTGGGCTTGCCCCTGTACCTGAGCTATGGCTCAACGGAAATGGCTTCACAGATCACAACCACCCACAGAATCACAGAAAGCACACCACAACCATACAGCTCGGGAAAACCCTTGGCCGGTGTCGATCTGATCATTGATCACTCCGGTGAGATCCTGGTCTCCGGTCCCATGCTTTCACCTGGATATTTGGGACAGGGCGAGATCATCGACATCAGGGATGATGATGGCTGGTTCCATACAGGGGATGTGGGATATCTTGAGGTGAATGGTGATCTTACGATTACCGGCAGAATGGACAATCAATTCATCTCAGGTGGCGAGAATATCCAGCCAGAGCATATCGAGATGGCTTTGGTGAAACATTCGGGGATTATCTCCGCCGTGGTGGTTCCCAATCCAGATCCAGAATTCGGGTTCAGGCCAGTTGCTTTCATTCAATTGTCAGAGCAGACGATGTCAGCCAGTGAGCTCATTGAATATCTGCGGAACACCCTGCCTGGCTACATGATCCCGACGAGCTTCTACCTGATTCCAGACGAGTTGCTGAACGCTAATTTGAAGCTTCCCCGTCAGCAGTTAAAGGGGCTGCTGCCAGACAAAAACAAACAATTGCACTCCCTTTAATAAAGGCTTATTTAGCCCTCTATGAAACAGGTGAACCAACAAAACAAATATTCGCGGCTGGATAATTTCATCCAGAATCCACGCAAGGCCATCTGGACGCTGGGTTTACCTGTTATGACAGGAATGGCTGTACAAACACTGTACAGCATTGTCGACATGCTTTTCGTAGCCCGTATTTCCGTGAATGCCATTGCCGCTCTGGCCTTCAATCTACCGCTCTTCTGGCTGGCCATGGGGATCAGTTTTGGGTTGGGGACAGGGGTTACCGCTGTCATCGCCCGATTCATGGGTGCCAAGGATCATGACAAGGCTGCCAATGTAGCAGAACATGGTCTACTGCTGGGATTGATCATCGGTATGATTTTTAGCGCAACCGGATTTATCTATGGCCGGGAAATTCTTGCTGTTCTTGGGACACCGGATGATCTCCTGGATCTGACCCTGGAGTACTTTCATGTCATCGCTGGCGGGTTCATTTTCATGATCCTGGGCATTTTCCTGAGATCGATCTTCAGTGGGGAAGGCGATACCAGGACACCGGTAAAGATTCAGGTCACCAGCACCATCCTGAATATTATTCTGGATCCCATTCTGATATTTGGATTCGACATGGGCGTCAGAGGCGCTGCCTGGGCCACCATCCTGAGTATGCTGGTGGGAGTGGTGATGTACACACGGGTCATGCTTATCAAAAAATCAAATTTGCTTCAGCTCAACCTGCGAGCCTTTACACTTCAGCTGGATTATTTCAGAGATATCTTTCGCATCGGTGTGCCCAGTTCTGTCTCCATGCTGATTATGTCTCTTGGCGGTGCACTCTTTAATTGGATATTGGTTCACTATGGCGCTGAAGTCGTGGCAGGCTACCAGATCGCTGGTCGCTTGGACCAGATCTTTTTTCTACCCATCATGGCCATTGCCGGATCCCTGGTCACCCTGGTGGGTATGTTTTATGGCGCACAGCGTTTTGATCTTATTGTCCAGGTGATCAAGGATGGGTTGCGCTATGGAATCACCATAGGCTTGGGCCTTGGTGCCCTTTTCTGGATCATTTCCCCTTATGTTTTCAAGATCTTTACGGATGATCCCATTGTCAATGAAGTGGCCGTCAGTGTGATTCGGACCTTCTCACCCGTCTACTGGGCCATTGCCATTGGCATGATCTCAGGCCGGGCTCTCCAAGGGCTTGGAACCGGTGTCCCCAGCATGATCATCACGGCCATCCGTGTGGCGCTGGTTAGCGGTCCACTGGCCTACTATTTTGCAGTTATTTTAAACAAACCCTATGTCTGGGTCTGGTATGGTTCTGTGGCAGCAGTATTCGTTGCGGCGGGGACTTCCATTATCTGGCTGGTGGTGCGGGTAAAACGGATGGAGCGAGAAGTTGAGGCAGGGAATATTTAGGTTCCTACTCCCCCTCTCCGAGTTCCAACAGCAGTTCATCTCCAGGTGCCAGGGTTCTTTTCTGCAATTCCAGAATTCGATTCACCGGGCGCTCCAGGGAACGACTGCGGGTTGAGATCAACTCCTGAAACTGGCGGACCGCGATATCCAGATTCTTTTCTGTTTTTCGCATCACATCGGTAAAATTATCCCACTGCTTCTGAAATTTGACCACTTCATTCATGATATCAGTGGCCCGTTGTTCCACAATGAAGTTCGAGGTCGCCTGATTCAGAAGAGACAATACGGCATACAGGG
>JGI10211J34971_10005197_pt1 | contig 10197 bp, 16 predicted proteins | sample Etolagsediment_FD_34971 | JGI IMG/M metagenome (IMG submission 34971)
CGGCCTACTTCAAAGACTTTAACGACAATGTCGCCGCCGGTATCGGCTTGAGTCTGACGGGATCGGTTGGGACTGGCAAGACGCTCCTGGCCTGCGCGGCGACCCGCAAAGCTCTGGAGTTGGGGCACACGGCGATGATCGTGCCGGAGCGGGCCGTGTTCGACGCAATCAAGGCGAGCTGGGACCGTGACAGCGAGGTCTGTGAGCATGAGGTCTTGGACCAGTTCAAGACTGTAACATGGCTGTCCATCGACGATTTCGGCGTCAAAAGGGCCAACGAGTGGGCGGTCGAAGTCTACCACGGCATCATAGACGCCCGCACCGACAACGGCCTACCCACCAGCATCAGCAGCAACCTCAAGCTCGACACCCTCGCCCGCCATTATGTCCGCCAGATGGACAGGCTCTCTCCAAATACCAGCATCGAGATGGTCGGATGCTCGATGCGCCAGTCCTCACGTAAATAGTTTCGCAAATAGCAAATAAACGCCTTGCACGACAACCCTTCTGTGCCTATATTTAGCACAGGGCTAATTATTGGGCAACCAGCAGATCGAGAGGAGGTGGCAAGTGATCCGATTCCTTCATATTGCCGACACACACACAGGCACCGAGTTATACGGCAGAACAAACCCCGTGACGGGCCTGAACACGCGCCTGGAGGACTTTGTGCGGGCGCTGAGTCACATAGTTGACGTGGCGCTCGAGAGGAAGGTGGACGCCGTGCTGTTCGCCGGCGACGCCTACCCAGGACCCACGCCGAGCCAGACGCACCAAAGAGCCTTTGTGCGGGAGATTCGGAGGTTCATTGCTGCGAACATTCCGGTCCTGATGATCCCGGGGAACCACGACATGACCGCCGCCGAGGGCAAAGCGACGGCGTTGGATGTGTTTGCGGATCTTGCGGACGTGACCGTCGTAAGGGACCCCAAGTTGACCGTCGTGGTCACCTCGTCGGGAATCCTGCAGGTCGCGTGCCTTCCCTGGCTGCACCGGTCGCGGCTGATGGCCGACCAGGACCTCAGCGCCGAGGAGGCGGTCCGGCGCCTGGAGCAGATGGGGGCCGACCTGATCGCGCGGATGGCCTCGGAGGTGGACCCGAACCACCCCGCCGTGCTCCTGGCCCACCTGGCAGCAGAAGAAGCCACATACTCAGGGACGGAGCGGACGGCGAGCATCGGCAGGGACCCGGTGTTCAAGACCAACGACCTTGCCAACCCGACATTCCAGTATGTGGCGCTGGGGCACGTGCACTACCACCAGGACCTCAACGCTGAGGGTCCGCCAGTGGTCTACCCGGGCAGCATCGAGCGCCTAAACTTTGGGGAGAAGGACGGCAACCCCGGGGCCGTGATCGTGGAGATCGACTACGACCTCAACCGGCAGGTCTATGAGGCGGACTACACCCACATCCCGAGCCCGGCGCGGACGATGGTCACGATCAGCACAGTCTCGCAAAGCGATCCGACCGAGGGGATCCTGCAGCAGATCGGGGAGCAAGACATCACTGAGGCGATCGTGCGCGTGATCTACGACGCACCCCAGCCGCCGGACGCCACAGCCGTCAGAAAAGCTTTGGACGCGGCTGGCGCTCACTACGTGGCCGGCATCAAGGCTGCGCCGCACAAGCGCAAGATCGCAAGGCGCGAGGGGATCAGCCAAGGGGCAACGACACAGCAAGCCTTGAAGGCCTGGCTCAAGACCCAGCCGGACCTGATGCAGAGCAACGACATGCCGGCCGCGATACTATCGGCGGCCGCGGACCTGGAAGCGGAACTTGAGGAGGCGACCACGTGATACCCATATCGCTAACGCTTCACAACTTCGGACCCTACGCCGACGCGGTGCTGCCGTTCTCAGCATTTCAGACCGCCGTGATCGCCGGACCGAACGGCAACGGCAAGTCGATGCTTCTCGATGGCCTGATGTACGCCACATTCGGCGTGGCCCGGAAGGCCCGGGACGCTCAGACCGCCGCGCCAGGCCTGCTGAGACTTGGAACGCTCGACATGCGTGCCGTCTACCGGTTCGAGCTGGGGGGGCAGACCTATGAGACGGACCGCGCCTATCGGGTTTCCGAATCCGGCAAGACCTCACAGACGACCCTGGAGTTCCGGGTGCAAGACGGCGACGATTGGCGCGTCCTGACCGGCGGCAGTGTGGCCGAGACTCAGGCGATCATTCGCCGGACATTCCAAATGGACGCCGAGGCCCTGCAGTTGAGCTCGATGGTGATGCAGGGCAAGTCCGGGACGTTTGCGGAGATGACGGCGGGAGAAAGGAAGGACGCCATCGGCCAGTTCGTGGGGTGTGGCCGATACAACGACCTGTGTGCTTTGGCCAGGAAGAAGGAAGCCGAGGCCGAGGAGGCCTGTGAAAAGCTGCAGCGCGACATTGAGGCCGCCGAGACTGAAACAGGGCAGGCGGCTGGCCTGACGGGACGCCACGGGACCGTCACTGCCGACCTGGAGCGGGTAGCTACAGAGATCGATCGGGCTCAGGCCGAGCAGAAGACGACGGAGGCCCGTTTGTCGCGCCTGGCGGTCGCTGAGCAGCAGCGGGCCGAGCTGGACGCGAAGCACGAGAAGGCCGAGGCCGAGGCGAACGTGGCCCGCATGGACCTGCAGGCAGCAGAGCAGGCCGAGGCCCGACTGTCCGGCCTGATCACGAACGCCGACCAGATACGGCAGGCGTACGCGCGGCACACCGATCTCAACGAGCAGGCACCGGGCTTGCAGGCCAAGGCAAGACAACATGCCGAGCTGGAACGTCGTGCCGGCGAGCTGCAGCGGACGGTGGACGCACAGAAGGCCGAGGCAAGATCCAACCTGAAAGCCGCCGAGGCCGCCCTGGCGACCGCGAAGGAAGTTGCTGAGAAGCGTGGCGAGCTCAACGAGGCCCTGGGCGCGGCACAGTGGTCAGCGAAGGAGGCCGAGCGGCTGGACGAGGAGATCGCGACCAAGCGGACGGAATACGCAACGGTCAAGGTGGAAATTGACCAACTGAACGCCAGAGAGGACGCCCTGAGTGTTGAGGCCGGCCGACTGGCACACAGGCTGGAGAAGCTGGAGGGCACGGACGAAGCGATATGTCCCACATGCGGCACGCTGCTGGATGATGAGCACAAGGCGAACCACCTGGAGACTTTGCTCCAGGAGATCTCAGCCAACCAGGACGAGATGGAAAAGGTTGAGAACGCCGGCGCAGAGACACAGCGCAAGCTGGAAAGCCTGGAGCGCGAAGGCAAGACACTGCGAGAGCAACGGGACAAACTCGGCGCCACCGCTGGCGCCCTGGCAAGGATCGAGCAGCAGCTTGCGGCCGCGAACGATGCGGCTGAGGCCGCGGGTGGACCACTGACACAGGCGGTTACCGACTGCACCCGGGCAATGGAGGTCCGGACCCAGGAGGCCATAGGCCTTGACGCCGTGCGCGAGGAGATCGTGGACCTCGGGTATGACGCCGACGCCCACCAGGAAGTCACAGATGAACTGGCAACCCTCGGGAATGCCGTCCGTGACCACGAGCGACTGCAGTCTGCCGAGGACAAGATCGAGGAAGCCCGCCGCACCGTCACCAGGGCACAGGTCAAGGTCGAGGACGCCGAGCGGACCGCGTCCGACGCGAAAGCCTTGTTCGAAGCCGTGGACACCACCGAGGCCGATGAGCTGCGCACAGAGATCCGAGAGATCGAGAACAAGCTCAAGACCCTTGCTGCACAGCGCGACGCCCTCCTTTCCGAGCAGGGAGGCTTAAAGGCCAAGCTGGACCGGATCGCCGAAGTGGAGGCGAAGCTCGCAACAGACCGCGAAGCATTGAAGGAGGCGCGGCACACCAGAGCCGTTCACACCCACTTGGTCCGAGCCTTTGGGCGCGACGGCATCCAGGCCTTGATCCTGGAGGAGGCCCTGCCGGCGATCGAGCACGAGGCGAACGAGCTCCTCGAGAGAATGACGGCAAATATGCCGGATGGGCCGATGCACCTGGAGTTCCGGACCGTGCGCGAACTCAAGGGCGGCGGGCAGTCCGAGGTGTTTGACATCATCATCAGAGACGGTGTTGGTGAGCGCAACTACTCGCTGTACAGCGGCGGCGAGGCCTTCCGCATTGACCTGGCCTTGAGAGTCGCCTGCGCGCAGTTCCTGGCCGCGCGGTCGGGGGTTCGCATCGAATCCCTATGGATAGATGAGGGATTTGGAAGTCTGGATGACGAGGGCCTGCAGGCCGTGATCGAGGCGATCCGCGGTGTGAGCGCGATGTTTGCCAAGGTACTGGTGATCACACACCTGAAGGCGCTGCAGGATGCCTTTGAGGACAGGGTCGAGGTGGAAAAGAGACCGGCTACCGGCAGCGTGATCCGCGTGCGCTCCGGCTGGGCCGACACCAGAGAAGCCCTAGCGGCGTAGACCACTTGCAGGGGTGCGGGTCGGCCCTGGGATGGCTGCAGACTACCCGGGGAGCCTGCGCCCCTGCATAAACAGGAACAACGGAATGCCAACAACAACCAGACGCACACGTGAGATCCGCGACCGCGAGAACGGCGGCACCCGCGAGGTCAGTGAGGGCCCGCCACTGAAGGGCCAGCCGACCCTGGCGGCGATGGTCGCCGACCTGTTCCGGGCCTGCGACAACGTGGACAAGATGCCCGCCGGCCGGGTGCAACAAATGCGCATGGGTGTGGTCGCCGAGCGGGTCGAGAGCTTCTGTCGCAGCTACCCGATCGAGGAGCAGCGCGAGGCCATAGCGGCCGCGCTGAAGATGCTATGAGATACGCCTACCAACGCCGCCAGATCACGAACGACGCCGGCGAACCTGAGACCTGCTGGGTGCTGGCCGGCGTGGTCTACAAGCCCGTGAAGGGCGAGGACGGGCTCGACCGGTTCCCGATGCTGACTGTACGCGACGGAGGACGTAGACTGCTGAAGCCCAAGCCGATCACGAGGCCCCGATGAGCAAGTTTGAAGTCGAACACAAGGCGAAGGTCGCAGAGTTGAACTGCATCCTCTGTGGCCGCACCCAAACGGAAGTACATCACTGCCTGACGGGGCACGGCAAGACGGCGCACGATCTTCTGACGGCAAGCCTTTGCTGGACCTGGGAAGGCGACGGGTGCCACCGGGACGCAAACGGTAATGCGGTGGCCTACTCTGAGGACCAGGATCTGAAGATGCTTCTGGAGACGTGGGTGCAGCTCGAACGTCGCTGGGGGCCTGAATACATCGCTGAGGTGAAGCGCAGGCTGCGGGAGTCCCGCGCCATCCAGAGGCGGTGTGAGACGCGAGGCGGCAGGGGTCTTGCCGCGATGCTTACGGAGGGGTGAATGACTGAGCGACCGATACCGTTTTCAGCGGATATGGTGAGGGCGATTCTTGACGGCAGGAAGACGCAGACGCGGCGGGTGATGAGGTCACAGCCAGCCGATGACGTGAAGGCGCTAGTTCCACGGACTACGCACGCGGGGAACGTGCTGTGGGGCGAGAGGGTGGGCACCTGTTATGTGCAGTCGGCCTACCGCTGCCCCTACGGTGTTGTTGGGGATCGGCTCTGGGTGCGGGAGGCGTGGCGAACACGAGTAAGCCTGGACGGCAAGAACGCCACACAGATTCAGGAGGCGGCAAACGAGGCCGGATACAAGAAGCCTCACTACTGCCCGATCAAGTATGAGGCTGATGGCACTGAGACTGCCTGGGGCAACCGTGATATGCAGGACTTTGGTGATTGGGGCCGGTATCGACATGCCCGGTTCATGCCCCGCTGGGCCTCCCGCATTGACCTGGAGATTGTAGGGATCAGGGTAGAGCGGGTGCAGGAGATCAGCGAGGCAGACGCAATGGCAGAGGGCATCGAGAGAGTGGGTGGCACGTTCTCCTGTTGCCCGTGGCGCAACTATCTGCGTGGCACACCAGGCGAAATGGACATGGAATGCTCCTGTCCACGGCGCTCGTTCCAGACGCTGTGGGACTCGATCAACGGCGCGAAGCCGGGATGGTCGTGGGCAGACAACCCGTACGTGTGGGTCGTGGAGTTCACAGAGGAGGGGTGAATGGACCGCTGCCTATCAGACTGGCTATGGCGGGAGTGGCGATACGAGTTTGGGAGCCTGTTCGACCTGGGTGCTATGTGGGGTCTGAGTGACCGCGAAGTTGAGGACGAGATACGCAGGCGATTGGGGGGATAGATGGACGATCTGTACGGAAGGATGATCCGCTTGGCGGCACGGATGCTGAACACGACGACCCCGCCGTCCCGATACATAGATGACCACGAGCATGTCCCCAAGCGCGTGCCTGCCAGGTGGTGGCGATGGATGTGTGACCGGCTGTTTTTGGCAGAGGAGGAGCGCAGGGAGTGGGCTATCGAGGTGCGGGACATCGCAGATCGGATGAATGAGCAGATGCGCGAGCTGGCCGCGTGCGGTGTCGAGCACGACGACCCAAGGTTGGATTATATCACGGTGCAGATCCCACGAGTGGTGTGGGACGAACTGAGGAGGGGGCATGGACCAAGAACTTGAAAAGGGCATAGACATACGCTTCAAAACGCTGGAGGCTGAGTCGAAGGAGTTGCGGGAGAAGGTAGAGGAGTTGGGACGACGTTTGAACGCCGAAGCGGACGTGTCGGCAACGTCGTATCGCTGCTTGGATGAAAAACTGGAGAAGGAGATCCGCGAGTCTGCTCACCTGACTGAGAAGGTTGGTGCCCTGGAGAACTGGGCCAAGCTCTATGGAGATGACAATATTCGTAGGGCAGGCGAGACGCACAAGAACGAGTGTCGATGCGTTGAATTGGAGCGCGGCCTGCGGGAGGTCGAGGGCAAATTGGCAGAGCACTTCCTGGGGTGGACATTCGAGGGTCCAGACACGATGGATATCAGAGATCAGACCAAGTGGTCACATCCCGAGTGGGCCGAGCGAGTGAGAGGAGGATCAGATGCACCCAATAGCGCAGATGCGGAAGATGAAGTCTCGGAGAATGATAGTGTGGCGTCCAGTGGGGCATCGGACGGCAGTGAGGGTGCTGGTGTCAGAGTGGGCAAAGACGTTCAGGAAGTATCCCCGCCCGTGACGCCATCGGACAGGGAGAGGATAGACGGCTTCGGTAGGTATGACGCGGCGTTGTGGGGCCTAAAGAATCGCACTGTCCACTTCGGCGACCAGACACAGACAGCGTGGGACATTGAGGCTTATGTGGACAATCTGAAATCTCGCCTGCGCGTCATCGAACAGTGGCACTATGGTGTATCTACGCCGGACGAGCTGCAGTCTGAGGCCGACACGCCCACGGAGCCAAGAGGCAAGTGCCCGTGGTGTGGGTCTACAGGTGATCATGTCGGTGACTGCCCGTTCGCGGAGATCGACCACCTGAAGCAGCAGCTCGCCGAGGCGCGGGAGGAAGTGGAGGGCCTGAAGGTGAGGCTTGACGTGGCCCTGTACAACCACAAGAGAAGCAGGGAGGATTGGATTGAGGCGTTGTACGAACGCAACGCCCAGAAGTCCCGCGCTGACCGGCTGGATGCCTACAGCAAGCAGGCTGATGCGGAGATTGAGAAGTTGCGCACCGACCTTGCCACAGAGGAGGAGGAGCGGCAGAACGACATTGCGGAGAAGGTGGAGGAGATCGACAGGCTGACAGGTGAGAACAGGCTGATCACATCCAACAGTGCCGATGCCCACCGGGAGATCGTCAGACTGAAGCGTGAGGCGGAGCGGCTGAATGCCACTGTCAGAGAGTATCACACAGCAAAACTTGAGGCCGAGCAGACCATCGCCTCGCTGCGGGGAGAGTTGGCTGATGCCCCGTGCGCCCACCGCACAACACATCCAGTTGCTAAGAATGGTCGCGTTGATACCGTTACAAGCGACTGCGGCAAATGCCCATCCTGCCGAGAGCGTGCGCGTGCCGCACAGGAGGACGGTGATGGCAAAGATATGGTTTGAAGTCCCCGATGGTCCACACTGCTGGAACCACCAGACCACAACTATCTGCTCATACTTCGATAATGAAGGTGGGCACCCAAGTTGTATGTTGTATGTAGGATCACCGTCCACAGACAAGAAGGGCAGGGTTGTGAAGCCGACAGAATGTCACCAGAGGGAGGCCAAGAGCGATGACTGACAAGGAGTTTGAGGAACACAGAAAGACGATCTTGGATGGTGCGGTAGAGTATTCGCCATCAGCACTTGCGATTGACGCAATATACAAGGACCGCCAGACCTCCCGCGACCTGCTGCGGAGGTGCCTTGATAGCATAATCTGTCAGTCTCCAAACGACATGGAAGGTGCTGATGGATACCTAAAGGAAGTGGCGTGTGAAGAATGCGACCAGTGCAAACTGCTGGCTGAGGTCGAGGCCCACCTGGGCGAGGAGGCGTGAATGGAGCGGACTAAGATCGAGCCGGGGTGGTATTCCTACGGCACCATCGCAACGGTGGTGTGGGAGACCGCCCGGTCGGCAGTCCTTGGGCGCCGAGGGTGGCATGTGTATGGGAAGGGACCTGCCAAAGTGTTCCCGACTCTGCGCGAGGCCGAGGAGCACATACGCAAACTGGAGGCATCCGATGTCTGAGACACGAGGCCGGGCTGTAGCACAGAAGGTGGTGCACTGGCCTAGAGAGCCAGAGGGCGCAGGTTCAAATCCTGCCAGCTCGGCCCAAAATACTAATTTGCCACAACTTAGTGGAGGACTGACATGGACTTGATGCTGACAGACGACGAGACGCAGGATCTTGTGGCTCGATACTGCAATACGGCAAGCCGCAGTCCAGTGCATGACCTAGTGGAACGAACAGCCAAGGCCCAACTGCTGAAGGTGGCGGATAAGGTCAGGTCAGACCTAAACGCGGAGCGCAAGTCCGTTGTAGGCGCTGGCACAGATCCTCAGCGAGCACGATGGAAGGCTCTGCTGGACCTGGCCGACGAGATTGAAGCCCAGGTCGAGGGCACAAAAAAGCCCCGACCGTAGCCGGGGCCGAGGTCCTCCCTCCGTGATCCTGTCACCTCAATGCGCGCGCGGCCTCGGCTGCCTTCTTTGACGGAAACAGCCGGCCGGCGCCCTTGAATGTCCAGGCCCCGTGACAGATGCGGCGCAGCGGAATGTGTGGGTGGTTCATGAAAGCACCTCCTCAGACGCGATTACGTGCGATGCGGGACCGCCGGATGCTCTCCTTGGCGGCGTGAACTGCGAACAGCGTGAAGAAGATTGCCAAGCCGATGAGTTCCATAACCCCTCCACAAGGTTGGGGCCCCGAAGGGCCCCGGGTTCTCTACAAGGCCGCCATTCTGACGTGATACTCGCCCTCGGTAATGCTGCCAGACATCCGGCCGTTCTCGTGCCACACAGTGTAGAAACACACAAACCACTGACCGTTGACGTTCTGATTTCGGGCGAAAATCTCATCCACGGGCTCAGGATTACTCCACCAGGCCGTGCCATGCTCAACCTCGGCCTTTGTGCAGATGGTCCGCTGGACCAGGTCGCCAACCTTCAAGTTCTGAATCTCGATCGCCGTCATAACAGCCTCCCTAAGTTGAGTTTCTACGTTCCTCCCCGCACCTAGAACTTAGCAAATAGCTAAACAGATAGCAAGCACTTTCTTAGCTATCTGCAAAGAAATATCGAGGGGAATATGCAGCAATCCCTATTCGACCGCGGGCCAGCCCCCGTCCTGCCACCACCACAGAAACCGGCACCGGTTCCGCCCAAGCCTGCCCAGGCTGCGGTCCCGCCGGTCAAGCCGCGCCGCCGCACGCGCGTCTTTCTCTCACATAACGGCGTGCGGGAGCGCGGCCACCACTGCCGCTACGATCGGCCCGGCCACGTGACCTGCCCACACTGCGCGATGACCGACCTGCCCGGAAATATTGGGGCAAGGTGTCCTGTGTGTGGCGCCGTGGTCACTGTGGTGGAGGAGGAGTAACTTGGTTACGACCTCCACAGGCTGTGGATCAGAGAGGGCATCCGAATCGCCGTGCGATACCAGAGAGGGGAAAACTCGAGACGCAACCAGGGGCGCTTTTCGCCATCTGAAAACAGGGAGGGCAACGCCGGTGCTTGACAACCAGACAAAAAAAGCCTACATTGACAGCGTGATGCACAGGTTGATGTGTCCGAACTGCAGAGACAGGGTAATCGGCCAAGCCGCACCCGGATCACTGACGAGGTTAAAATGTAGCCGCTGCGGGCAGTTTTTCACTTTC
>JGI10211J34971_10005198_pt1 | contig 10196 bp, 6 predicted proteins | sample Etolagsediment_FD_34971 | JGI IMG/M metagenome (IMG submission 34971)
TGCTCCATAGCAGACACTCGTAATGACGCGACAAATAGGAATGCATCGCATTTGCCTCCAGTGAAGTCACTGGTCTACTCCAGCTACCGGCAGGAAAGCGGAAGTTCAGGATTGCGCAGAAAACTGATTACTGAATGCTTCTGATGTGCCATAACCGGCCGTTGACTTACCACATTAATCTACAAAAACCGCTTGAATTCTCGGCGTTCCATATACGACACATTACGTCGCAACAGCACATACGATGGCGTTAACAAACGGAGAGTCATCATGCTTAAAACTAGATTTCCAAATAAGCTAAAGAGTTTAAAAGTTCCTGGAAAATGCTCACTCAATGCCCTCGATCCAGACCCTTATATCCGCCTCTGGTTATTTCGTATCCTGGTTTCCCTGGGTCGGCATCGTGAGTTTATGCATTCAGAGGGGTTCTGCAATGACGAGTTGGCCGAAGTGCTGGGTTTAAGTCACTGGGTCGATCCACCATCCGAGGAATTTGATCGGATGGCAGTGCAAACAGAATTGCGCAAATTGCACCGTAGTGCAGAAGGAGAGGTAACAAATATTGGGTTTCCTGCTCACTTGAGCAGCAATGTCCAGCGCTTAGCAAACCTGGTAGGATTGAATACGACGGACTGCCGGATTCTGGAATTTGCCGTAACCATCCACAACGAACGTCTTCTGGATGATACTGCCGACTGGCTGGGGCAACTATCCTCGGTCAAGGTATTCCATGTCTTGTCCGTCATACTCGATCTGCCCGAATCCGAAATCCGAGCTTCCCTGAGCCCACAGGGCATTCTGGCGCAATCGGGCCTGGTTTCGGTCGAGCGCCGGGGTGTCGATACGCTGCGTGGGAAACTGAATATCTTATCCGACAGCTTTGCCGACCTGATGGCTTCGTCGGAAGCGGATCCCGTCAGCCTGCTACGCGGTACGGTGTCATGCGCCGGCCCGGCCAAACTTGGGCTGGAGGACTACCATCACATCCAGTCATCGCTGGAAATTCTGCGACCTTACCTACGTCACTCAGTGACTACTGCTCGACGCGGCGTTAACATCTTCCTGCATGGCGCTCCCGGAACCGGGAAGAGCCAACTTGTCCGCACTCTGGCCGAAGAGTTGGGATGCGAACTGTTTGAGGTGGCCAGCGAAGACGCTGATGGGGATTCGCTCAAGGGTGAATATCGATTACGCGCATTTCGCGCCGCGCAAAGCTTTTTTGCTAGCCGCAAGGCGCTGATTGCATTTGACGAGGTCGAGGATGTTTTCAATGACGGAGGAGGGATCTTTGGCTTCAAGAGTACGGCACAGTTACGCAAGGCGTGGATCAACCGAATACTGGAAGAAAACCCAGTACCCACGCTGTGGCTTTCCAACCGGCAACGCGATCGAAGGTCTCGATCCGGCCTTCATTCGCCGCTTCGACATGGTGTTCGAGGTTCCCGTGCCCCCGATCCAGCAACGCACACGCATTCTACAGGAACATTGTGGTGACCTGCTGGATACCCGAAGCGTTGCACGTATTGCCGAAGCGGAAAAATTGGCGCCTGCCGTAGTAATTAAGGCCGCCTCCGTGGTGCGTTCGATTCGTGACGATCTGGGTCAGGCCGGAATGATGACTGCCTTTGAGCGCTTGGTGTCGAACACACTGGAGGCGCAAGGTCATCGCCCTCTGGGCAGGAACGATCCAAATCGACTACCCGAAATTTATGATCCAGTCTTCATTCATGCCGATACCGATCTCAATACAGTGGCGGCAGGGCTTGTCAAGGCACGCTCTGGAAGGCTGTGCTTGTACGGGCCGCCCGGCACCGGTAAAACTGCCTATGGCCGGTGGATGGCGCAGCAATTGGAGGCGCCCTTGCTGGTCCGACGCGCCTCCGACCTGATATCCCCCTATCTGGGCGTGACCGAGAAGCAGATAGCCGTCGCCTTCCGCCAAGCGGCGGATGATGGCGCGCTGCTGCTGATCGATGAGGTAGACAGCTTTCTTCAGGATCGACGCGGCGCGCAACGTGGATGGGAGGTCAGCCAGGTTAACGAGATGTTGACCCAGATGGAATCCTTTCCCGGCGTATTCATCGCCTCGACGAATCTGATGGCGGGGCTTGATCAGGCCGCTTTGCGCCGGTTCGATCTGAAGGTGAAATTCGATTATTTGCGTCCCCAGCAGGCATGGAGACTGTTGTGTCGTTTATGCGCGCAACTGGGATTTACGAAGCCAAAAAAGAACCTTCTTGCAAGAATCACGCGTATGGATAAACTGACACCAGGCGATTTTGCGGCCACGCTCAGGCAGCATCGATTTCGCCCCATCAAATCTCCATCTGCCTTGGTGTCGGCTCTTGAAGTAGAGTGCTCGCTGAAAGAAGGGGCAAAGACGGCGATAGGATTTCTTTGATGTTTTGGACAAGAGAACAAAATAAGGAACACTTCATGCACACGCTCTCGAAATCCAAACTTCTCGCCTTCCGGCAGTGCCCCAGGCGATTGTGGCTGGAAATCCACTGTCCAGAACTACGCGATGACTCGACAGCTACACAGGCCAGCTTCGCGATTGGACATCAAGTCGGCGACATCGCCCGGCGACGCTATGACCCCAAAGGAAAAGGCGCACTGATTGATCCGCAGGCGGAAGGTTTCGAGGCCGCCTTTGCACGTACCCAGACATTGTTGTCGTCTGCCCAGCCGATATTCGAGGCGGCCTTCCGTGCAGGAGGCGCCATGGCCCTGGCCGATGTGATGCTGCCGACCAGGAAAAAGGGCAAAAAGATGTGGCGCATGATCGAGGTTAAATCAACGACCAGCGTCAAGGGCTACCAAAGAGACGATGCCGCCATCCAGGCATTCATCGCCAAAGCTTCCGGAGTGCCTCTGGCCGGTATCGCTCTGGCCCATATCGATAGCAGCTGGATCTATCCTGGAAAAGAAGATTACAGTGGATTCATGATTGAAAACGACCTGACGAAAGAAGCCATGGGTCGTGAGGACGAGGTGAAAAGCTGGATTGCCGAAGCACAGAAGATCGTCGCGAAGAAACATGCACCGGAGATCAAGACGGGAAACCAGTGTAACGATCCCTACGAATGTGGCTTTTTTGGATATTGTCAAAGTCAGGAGCCACAGGTCGAACAACCCATCCACTGGCTGCCGCGCGTTGCCAAGAAGGAACTGAAAGCCTATTTCGAGACACATCGGGGAAGCGAATTACGCGATGTGCCCGATGCGCTGCTCAATGGCGAACAACAACGAGTAAAGGACGTAACGCTTTCCGGGAAGGTATGGTTCGACCGGCAGGCGGCCGTAGAGGCGCTGGCAGGCCACAGACTGCCCGCCTATTTTCTAGACTTTGAAACCATCCAGTTTGCTGTGCCGATCTGGAAAGGCACACGCCCCTACCAGCAGATTCCCTTCCAGTTCAGCCTGCATCGCCTGTCGCGAACCGGCAAGCTCGAACTGCGGGCATTTATCGACCTATCGGGTCGTGATCCGTCCCGGTCATTTTCCGATGCCCTGGTTTCCACCTGTGGCGAACGGGGACCAATCTTCGTATACAACGCTGGATTCGAAACTGCCCGTATCATTGAGTTGTCTGAACGATTTCCCCGCTTACGCAAGCCACTGTTGGCGCTGACCGAACGCGTGGTCGACCTGCTGCCCATTGCCCGCAAGCATTATTATCACCCCAGTCAGCAAGGCAGCTGGAGTATTAAGGCGGTATTGCCCGCGCTTTGCCCAGACCTCAACTACGGTGACCTCGAAGGCGTTCAGGACGGCGGCATGGCAATGGGCGCCTTCCTCGAAGCGCTGTCGCCGCAAACCAGCCGAGCGCGCAAGGCTGAGATCGAACGGCAATTGCTGGATTATTGTGCGCTCGACACTTACGCTCTGGTTCGACTGTGGTCGATTTTCTCTGGATCGAAGCTAAAGGTCTAAGATGGCAAAACGCTCCGATACCCTCGAAACTGTGTTGCTTGCCGTCGAATTGCTCCGTCGTATTCCGCGTGGCCGAAAAATCACGGCCAGCGAATTGCACAGGCAAGTGAAGGATGCCGGGATCGAACGTGATCTGCGCACCATTCAGCGGCAACTCGATATTCTAAGTGCACATTTCGAGATCGAGCGCGATGAACGCAGCAAGCCTTACGGATACCGCTGGCTGGAGAAAGCAAAAGCGCTGGCGGTGCCTAATCTCACACCACAGGAATCGTTATTATTTCAGTTGGCGGAGGAACACCTGAAGAATCTTCTGCCTGCCAGGCTGATGAAATCGATGGAAGGCTTTTTCGTCCAGGCCAGACGCAACCTTGGTCCCGCTAGCAATGCGCGCCTTGAAAAAGAATGGCCAAACAAAGTACGAGTCGTGGCAACCAGCCAACCGCTTTTACCACCAAAAATCGTGCCGGGTGTCTTTGAAGTCGTTAGTGAAGCCTTGTATGGCAATCGCTGGCTGAAGCTCGACTATCGTAACGCAAGTGGAAAACGTAACAAGGTAGAGGTGATGCCGCTGGGTCTGGCGCAGCAAGGGCCGAGGCTCTACCTGGTTTGTCGCTACAAGGGCTACGACAACGAGCGCAGCCTTGCCCTGCACCGAATTCTGTCGGCGGAGCTATCGACACTCACGTTCAAGCGCCCCAAGGAATTCGACCTCAAGAAATACGATGATGACGGACGCTTCGGCTATGGAGAAGGTAAAAAGATCCGACTCACCTTCAGCATCGAACGAGATGCAGGACTTCACTTGTTGGAAACCCCGCTGTCAACCGATCAGCAAGTCGTGGAACTCGATGATCACTGGCTCGAAATCACGGCGACCGCGGTGGACACTTCCATGCTGGATTGGTGGTTGAACGGGTTTGGAGATGCTGTTGCCGAGGTGCGATGGGATGAACTTGTCGAGAAGAAATCGTGACCAGGGGGTACGAATAAATGGAAGGAGCATGGGGACTTCTTGGCCCGGAGTTTTTGCCGAATGTGCGCCGCACTCGAACCCTTGGCCTGGGTGCGTCAGTACGTCGCTTCAATGATCTTGCCGTTCCCGGTTTAGGTGGTGTCTGGTACGGCAAGCAACTGCTACTTGCGACGCTCGGTGTTGCTGTGGCGGAAGATGTGCGCAGCCGAGGTGTGAAAGTGCAGAATATTGAAGTGGCCAATGCGATTGAAGCGCTGGCCTGTCGGCTGGCCTTCAATAGCAATGGCTGGAGCAGCGATACTCGCTTGCGCGGAAATACCAAGTTGCAAGGCAAAGATGATTTCAGTTTCCGACGGGTGCGGCAGCGAAATTTCTACGTCACACAGCCCATGCGGATGGCGACCGTCCAGGCCTTGCCCGCGCTTGGCTTTGTCGAGTCCGACAGCGTGAGGTTTAATGCATTTCGATGTACGGAAGCAGGAAGGGGCTTTATCGAAAAGGCCTCAGGTAGTTCTCGACCGTTTAACAGAGCAGTCATTGATCATCTAACGTGGTGGGCGCAGATGAAGGATGATCGCGTTGATTCGGATGCACTTCGGCAGGTTCTGTCGCCACTCAACCGGCTATTCGATGAAGCAATTCCATTACTTCGCGAAAGACTCATTCAAGGAGGGAATGAATCCCTTGAGGACAAGAAACGAAGAGGCAACGCACTGAAGTGGGTGGAGGCGCTTCGAAACACCAAGACAGCTATGTCGACATGGGCGCACCCGCCTCAAGAAATTTCAGTAGAGCATTGGCATGACCTCCAGGCAGGAGCCTTGTTTTTTGAAGCACGCGACGCCGCAATTGCAGTTCTTGATGAACTGGAAGTGCATATCGGCAATAAAACAGATGGGGCATCGCACACCTTAAAAGCAAAAATTCCAGATGCGCTATCAGAGCCGATTGCTTTCCTGAAAATGTCAGCGACAGAATTCTTGAAGGCAAAACATACCGATAACGATGCCAATGTATTTTGTACCGAATGTGTAAATAATGAGCCATCCAGTATTTTGCGATCCTTGGTCGTCCGAGACGGAACTGTGTTGCGACTGGCAGGAGATGAAATCAAACCTGGGTCGGCATTTCGTGGTTCTGCAACGCAGTTTGTTGCTGAAGAAGACGGAATAATTAATACACCAAAAGCAAGCGGCATTCCATTGCCAAAAGGCGTTTCCTTCCGTGTGCGAAATCTCTATCTTTTGAATCTCGACATGCACGGTGAGCTGGACGGATGGCTAAATCCAGTCGCAGGCGGAGGTGAAGCATGAGTCGCAATGACGAATCCTTTAGACCCCCATCGCTGGCACAGCATTTCGATGCGCCAAAAGACTACACCGGTCATTTTGGTTGGCTGTGCGGCTATTCGGCAGATGCGCTATTTCTTGGCGATGCCGCTGAACGCTTTACTCGACTCACTCATTCGGAACGAGCCCACCAAGGCCGTATTGCGCTCGCCGTTTTACTTGACCCAGGCAACCCACCCATTTCTTTGCAAGATTCACCCTGGGTGGCGCATTTGCCGATCAAAGACCACGCGAAAAAGCCGTTTCGGCTCCTCCATGCCAAGGTCGCGCTGCTGGGTTTCCGACAACAGGAAAATCACAGTCAGTGGAAGTTGCGTTTGCTAGTTTCTACCGGCAACTGGACGCGGCAGACGCTGGAAGAGAGTTTGGATCTGGTGTGGCGGATCGATATCTCCAGCGAATCACTCAGCAATGCGGATGTTAATATCGAACAAGACTGTGCAGACATCAAGGCCGCCTGGGATTTAATGAGCTGGCTTCAAACACTGTTTGACACGCGGTTGCTTACTAAAGCTAACATTGCCCAACAGCAAGTAAGTAATTGGATCGATGCGTGCTCTAAAAGAGCAAACAGACAACCGAGAGTTTTCGATAATCGAAGCAAATCTCTGCTGGAACGACTACCCGAAAAAATAAAGACCGACGGCAAGGTAAAAACCAATTACCTGGCTATGGGGTCCGGGTTCTATGAAACATCAGATGATCCGCAGAAGCCACCTAAAGTGCCTCTGGCCATTCTCAACACTCTTCGTGATGAGGGCTTGCTGTCCAAGAAATCGGAGGTGGACCTCTATGTCAATCCAAATGCCTGTCAAGCCATAGCAACTGCGGTGAAGCCATTACAAGAGTGTGGCATCACGGTCCGCCCAGCATCTATTCCAACAATTGTGTTTGGAGAAGACGCACGGCGTAGCTTGCATGCAAAGTTCTTGTTCAGCGCCAACTATCGCGATAATTCGAATGCCTGTAACAGTGCCTGGGTTTATCTTGGGTCGGGCAATTTGACTCATCCAGGCCTCGCCAACAAGATGAGCGCCGCTGCTGGCAACCTCGAAGCAGGCGTGGTGTTTTCCCCGAAATCGTTGTGCTGGGAGAAAAACAAGGCTACCCCAGAACATCAGGTAGTGACGAACCTGTTGCCGATTAAGTGGGACGAGGAGATTGGTGACGCCACTATGTTATCCGCAGGCTCCGGCATGGTGCTACAAGATGAAATCTATGTTGCGCCACCTATTGCCTGGCTTGTTTGGTACGAAGCTAATGAGGTACATGAGTTGCGAACAGAAGAATCGAACATAGGTGAGTTCGAGGTGCTTGATTCAGCCGGAGCTATCTGTACAAAAACTGAAACCGGATTTCAGTGGAAGGAAGCGCAGCCTCGTGAGGTTTGTATACGCTGGGAAGCTGACGATCAGTCTATTGAGTCTCGGATACCCGTGGTCGATCAATACGGGCGCATTGCTGCCAACGCACTGCTCGCCATCAATATTGACGAGGTTTGGTGGCAACTCGCGGATTTTCCAATGCCGCCAGATGATGATGACGGAGAGGGCGAAGACAGCGAAGGCGTTATAACCGAAGGCGCGCACCAAGCACAGGGACTCCCAGTAAAGACAGGCAGTTACCCAATTCGCCAAATGATGGAATTGATCGAAAACATCGCCGCCAAGCAAACGGGGATCGATGAAATGGATTGGACACTTTGGTGCAACCGACTTGAACAGACGTTGGGGCAAGCGGCCAGCAGCGCCCCTGTTAAATATTTTCGCGAAAAACTGGGACTGAACCCGCTAAGTCCACTGCGCCACCAGTCATTTCGGCCATCGTTTGCGGAGACTAGTGATTCGCCTTCAGGGAACCTGTACGACAACACTTTAGACAGGATTGCAGAGAAGTGGAAAGTCAACGAATTAACCCCAATTGGGGCGGCAAAATGAATCAAGTGTTCGAAGGCTGGGGTAAGGTTGCAGAACGACTACATACACTTGCTAACAATCGTGAAATTACACTCAACGATGGGCAGGCGGCAAGCCTAAGGGGACTGGCCGAACGTCTGCCGAAAAACGGCGTGATCATTGCGGACGAAGTAGGCATGGGCAAGACTCGGATAGCTGCAGCGGTAGCAAGGTCTGTGATTGCGGCCGGCGGTCGGATCGCGGTACTGGTGCCGCCTGGACTGGGCTATCAATGGAGTGAAGAATTGCAAACCGCCAGAGTCGATGCACCGCCGATCTTACGCAGTCTCTGGCAATATTTGCAGGCATGGGAAAACGAGGAGAAGGATAAAAATACTCCTTGGTTTATGGAATCGGCCCTGGTTGTGTCTCATGCATTCACTAACTGGCGGCTTGGAGAGAACACCGTCCCGTGGCGCTGGGCTCTGCTCCCAGAAATATATTCTAGATGGCAAAAGCAAGCGAACGACCGTTGGCCACGCGGTTATTGCAGAAACAATAAGCTCGACGACAAGTGGGTTCGACAAGCTGCGGAGAGCATCATCAGTGCAATTAGCGCCAGCCCTGAGGGTCACCCTGCGCGAAAATTTGTTCAAGAATTGGCCGAAAATACGCCGTGGCCTGGTGCGCTAACTGCTGGCGAATATGGGCGTAACGCACAATTACGGCCCTGGCTGGAACGTGCGGTCGGACTTGGGTTGGGTGTATTTGATCTGGTTATTGTTGATGAGGCACACAAAAGCAGAGGGCAGGATAGTGGGCTAAATCGATTGTTAAATGAAGTTGTTCTGCAATCCGCCGATTCACGCTGCGTAGCAATGACGGCAACTCCGGTTGAGCTCGATGCGACACAATGGACGCAAATGCTGGGACGCATCCTGGTTGATGATGCATCGAAAGCAGCAGCAACTTCAGACATTTCAAATTATGCGCAAGCAGTAACCAGAGTGAAGCAATGCCCGAGCGACAAAGATGCCCGCGAAAAATTCAAAAACTCGGCTACCGCGTTCAAACTGGCACTAAATGACTATCTGCTACGACGTGACAAACGGGAAGACCCTGCGGTCATCAAGTTTCAGAATGCATCTGGTGAGGATTATCACGCCTACCGACGCGAACAGGAAATCCTGATCGATACGGCTCAACTGTCTTCTGAATGGAAGCAGACTGTATGTTCAGCGGAAGCATTGTCATTTGTTGCACGACAATCCGACAGTACCCTTGCAAAGCGGTTGCGTCTAACCTTGGGGAATGGTCATGGTATTGCCGCGCTGATTGATCCGTTGCCTCGAGATGACAAAGAGGAGCAGGAGCAAATTGAAGCCGATGGCCTTCCTGACACTTCTTCACAGAATACCTCGGAATTAGAACAGACACCCAACAAGCGTCTGCTACGCGTAGAGTGGTGGCAGAACGTGATGATCCAGTCGTTCGCGACAAACGATGGATCTGCCCTATTTAACCACCCAGCAATTCTGGCAGCTGTTAAAGAAATTGAAGATATCTGTCAGCAAGGGGAAAAGGTTTTGGTGTTCGGTCGGTTCACTCGCCCATTACGAGCATTGGTGCAACTGCTCAATGCTCGGGAGATGCTTCGGTGCATTGATGCAAATCTACCTTGGCCACAATCCAAAGTGCATGAAAACGAAGAATGGGGGGCTATATTGTCTGCTCATCGGCAGTTGCCCACGCGAGGAGAATTGGATCGTGTGCTTCTGGATAGCGTCCTTGCTAAACAATACCAGGTGCTTGAGAATCAGCGCCGCAATATTCGGGAAAATCTAATCAGCCACATTGAGGAAGGTTTTAACCACAAGCAACCAGACAAACGTCTGCGAGCGCTGTTTGATGTCTTTAAGAAAGCTGCCAAGGAGGATTCGGATCAAGTTCAAGGTAACGACGATCATTCTTTGGCAGTAGTGGCTCGGGCAATGCAAGAACTTATGGGGGCTAATATCGAGCATGCCGCACCGTCCGATT
>JGI10211J34971_10005199_pt1 | contig 10196 bp, 20 predicted proteins | sample Etolagsediment_FD_34971 | JGI IMG/M metagenome (IMG submission 34971)
GGCACCGTCAACCCAGTCCCGTAGACGACATCCCAGCCGGGTCGCGCGTGCAGGAACTGGTAGATGCTGCCAGCGAAGGGCTCGTGGCCTTGCTCGCTGTCTCGCGGGCGCCTCACCACGTAGCAGGCGAAGCCACCCATGCCGTCGTAGATGCTGGCGTAGCAGTCACACAACTTCCGGTACATCAAGCCAGCCGCACTCTCAGGCCAATCGGTCGCGTGGTTCAGCGGCGTCCACTCCACGCTATCATCGGGCGCCTGCAGCCCACCGTACGCCGGGACGTAGACAGTCAGCATCCCGTCGTCAGGCACCACCGCGTCGGCGTCGAAGATCGGGAGCGGCAGCGCTAGATCCGCGCACGCCAGCCCCTTCGCAGCGAGGCAGGCGTCACGGGCTGCCGTCATCTTCGTCAACGCGCCCTCCGTCTCCGCCAGTGCCTTGGCGCACTCTGCCACGGCGTTGTTCGCCGCCAGGCCCTCACGCTTCGAGCACTCATCCGTCGTCACGCACCCCACCAGCCCCACGAGGGCCACCGCCGCCAGGAACCAGTACCGTCGTCGCATCGTTTCCTCCTTGGCGTCTGCACGCCACTACGCCCGCGTGTGCGGGTCGTTCACTTCGACCAGCGCGCCCTTGGCTTCCCCTTACTTGGGATAGGTGGCGCGTCTGGAACGCCCTCCGTTGGCTCCTGTGCTACAGGCACACCAAACGGTGCGTGATTGGCCACGTCGACCACGAGGTGCCCCATGGACGCCAGCGCAGCCGCGATCTGGTTGGGCGTCTCCGTGACGCGGAACGTCTCACCGTTCGTCATGATGTCCGTCCACCTCGCCGCTTCGCCGTCCACGACGAGCAAAGATTCCTCCACGTATACGCCAGAAATCTCGTCTACGTTCACAAGGATTGGCGCACCGTGATCGTCGTTGTCGGTCAGCATCAAGAACTGCATCGCCTACCCCTCCCCCTTCTCGTGGTACCCCTGCCTGACCATCAGGCGGGGCAAGTCCTCGACGTAGCGCAGAGACGCCTTGTGGCGCTCCCGTAGGTCCTGCGCCGCGTTGACCAACTCCAACAGCATCGCACGCCGCTCTTCAAGCGTGGCCACAGGACCGGCGATCTCGACGCGCAGGGCGTGCCTCGACTGGTGGCCGGCCACGTGCTCCACGACGTAGAGCGTGGCCTTCGCGTCGTCGCGTCCTGCCAGGTCGTAGCCCTCGACGACGTGCGTGGTCGGCGCCGGTGGCAGGCCAACTGCTGGCATGGCGCTTGGGCCACCAGCGGTAGACTCGGGGAAGACGTTGGCAGGTGGGGGCTGCCGTGGCCCAGGCTTTGTCGTCTGGCACTCGCCAGCAAGCACGCACGTCCTGCGATGCTTCTCCGCTACCAGCAACAGAGCAACGCCACTCATCACCGGATGCAGGCTCTCTCCGCAGTAGCAGCACTCGTACACACGCCCGCTGCCGTCGTCTGACTCGCCGACGCAGGTGACGGGTACCGCCAGACGATGCTTGCGCGCGTCAAACTCAAGCACGCTGATCACCTTCGGTGCAAACATGTCGCGGCCCTCCTGTGGTTTTGGTTGGTCAGGTCGCTCGGTATGTCGTATGGTGCTCAGCACCAAGCGCTTACGCTCTCGCTCGTCCCGCCTCGCTTGAAGCCACTCGGCAGCCAGCGGAGACGGCGGGTTGACGGGGCCAGACGACCAGCCATCGGTCAACTCACGTCGGTACGGATTCTTGCATGGGTGCGACTCGTAGAGCCTGCCCTTCTGGTCTAGGCCAACACGAAGCCCGCACTCGTACTCAGTCGGCACCTGTATGCCGATCTGCGTCGTCTCGAACACCGGGCCCGTCGCCCCGCCTCCGCAGTAGGGGCAGGTCGTGCGCTTCCTATCCACGTACCGCCTGCTGTCGCCACTCAGCCACTCTTTCAACCACATCGTCTCCCCCTANTGCGGGCCGCCATCGTCACGACTGCGGCTCCTTGTTGCGCTCCCTCCATTCGTCAACGTCGGTAGTCCACAGCCCAGACGCGATCAGACCTGCGCGCCGCTCGTTGGCGATCTTGACCGCGTGCGTCTGGTCTTTGGCCAGCATGTCGAAGCACACCGTCTCGTCATCTCCGTACGGTACCCAGTGGCGCATGGTGTCGTCGACGCTTGCCCTGTCGCACTCCATTACCTCGCCGTCCTTCAGCATCCGTACCGTCCAAGGAAGCATCCCATCCGGAATCCCGTGGTCCTTGTCGAGTTCGTACTCTTCGATGCGCGCCCTGCCCCACTGGTCGGTAAATAGTTCGCGGGCTCGCTTTGCTTTGGCCTTCGTGCTGTAGACCCCACAGATGCCGTAGTCGCTGTAGTCCCCAGCAGTCACGACGTAGATCGTCTTGCCTTCCATCACCACCACCCCCCAATCCCTCGCAGTGCCAAGAAGTCCCGCACCAGCCCCACGACGCCAGCCAGCGCCACCGTCAGCGAGACCGCCACGATGATGTAGCCGGCAATGCCCAGGTCCACGACGCAGGCGATCATGGGAGTACCACGCGCTTGCCGTCATACGCACCACCGCCATCAACGCCAAGCACGCACGATGGGCACCTGCAACCACCGTCGATAGCGCTACGAAACGACCACCACGCGTCGTCCTTGTTGACGGGCACGCGGTACGTCCACAGGTGGCCACAACCGTGCTGGAGTAGCACGCACTCGCTGGTCAGATCGTGGCACGGCTCGTCAACGAGTGGTTCTGTGCCGCTGGTGTCTACGCCCACCGTTGAACCGGTGGCTGGGTCGCGCCTGGTCATGTTCGCCCGTGCTGCGTTGGCGTTGCACTCGCCGTCCAGCAGGCCAGCAGGGACTTGCACGCCATCCGCGTTGATCGCACGCACCAGGTTGTCAACGGTCATGGTCACGGCGTTGGTTGACCCTTGGTTGTTTGGCTCAACCGCACACGCGGCAACCTTCCCCTCGTACACTGCCCCATCACCAGTATGGAACAGGACGGTCGCCGACTTGCCGATGCACTCTTGCCACCAGTCTTCTACTTGCTTGGTGAACATTGTCTCTTTGCGCTTGTGGAGTGCCTGCCGGACCGCCTCGGCGACTTGCTTGGGATCGCTCCACTCGGCGTATCCACGAGTCATCACCCAGATGTCATCCAGCGCACCCCATAGTTCGACTCTCGGTATCGTCATGGCTTCACCTCCCCCTTGAGCACGGCCACCTGGCGCTCTGCCACGGCTACCGCGATGTCCGTTACGGTCTGCGGCGACGCCCACGCGCCGATCCGCTCTGCGATGACGGCGCGAGCTGCGTCCGCCAGTCGCTTCGCCAGGTCCTCGCGTGCTTGGTCGGTGGCCACAAACGGCTCGCCGCGGGCAGCGCAACCACCACAACCAGCCCCGCCGTCTGGCTCCAGCGACGGGCGGCACGCTGACCCGTCAACAGGCGCTGTCGTATAGCACCCGGGGCGTTCCGCTCGCTTGGTCATCCCATCACCTCCGGCAGCACGATGATCTCACCCTCCCCGCGGCGCGTCCAGTAGACCAGCACGCGCTCACGGGGGAACGTCCTTACCTCTACCACACCCGTGCCGTACATGGTGGCGAATCGCTCTGCCACCGACAGACTCAGTGACCACGCCAGGCAGCGGTCGGCGTCTTCGCCCTCACGGCAGCCACGATAGGCCGTGACGCGCTTCGGTATCCGGGCGTGGGTGCGACGGTCTGCACCCTTCATCAGACGCTCACGCTTGGGCCTGGACGCCCGAAACAGGGTCGCCCATCTCTCTGCGTAGACGCTCGACCCGCCCGCTATCCACGCAGCAGCCAGGATGTTCCAGTAGCGGCTGTCGTCACTCACGAGGGGCAGGAAGCGCTCGCACGTCTCCAACACCGCGAGGTCGTACCCGTCAGCGTGGCGACCGTCTGCCCCGCGTGGGTAGTGGTCTGCCACTCGGATCACCTGCTCGGCGATCTTGCGGTCACGGTCGAGTGCGATGGCACAGGCGCCGCTTGTCCACTTGCCTGTGGTCATTCGTCACCTCGCAGGATGGCCAGAGCATGGTGCCAAGCGGTGATCCCCTCCCGCGACTCGCACTCCGTATTCTCCCACCATGCGTCGATATTTTCCTGTGATTCCCCTGCGTCAATTGACTCGTCTCTAACGAAGCCAAGTGCCACGTCAGACAGTCTTTCCGCAGCATCGTACGCCGCCCGCGCGAACCGCTCCAGGCGGTCCAGGTCGGCGCGGGCGTTGGCAATGAACGCGGCATTGCCTTCGTTCTCGTCTTGGAACGCTCCAATGCCAACGTTAGCGATCATCTTGAAGCCGCTGCCAACGATGATATCGCGTGGGTGTGGACCACCGGCGATCCCCCACTCACCAGGCGTCGCAGCGTCGCACCGCGCCCGCACCTCGTCCAGGTACTTCCTTGCTTCGTCGCTCATCTCGGCCTCCGCATCTCAGCGAGGGCGCGCGTCAGGTCCATGGACGCCCGACGCAGGGCCCCGGTAATCTTGGGCGAGACGTCGACGATGAAGAGCGCGCCTCCTCTGGATGCTGCCGCAACCTCGTTGACCTGCGCCGTGGCCTCGTACTCCTCGACGCGCTCCAGGAAGCGCAATGCCTCGGACTTGGCGCGCATGACCGCTTCGTACTTCATCGTCCTACTCCTTTTCGACTTTCGACGGCCCACAGTCGCACGAATCGCACGTTTCGTCGCACCCGCACACAGAGCGGCCCGAGTCTGGTTTCTCCACCGGTGGGAGACAGCCGCGGACGTCCCAAACTGACCCACAGGCTCTCATCTCACACCCCCCATCGATTGCAGGGCACAACGTGGCCACGTCATCAGCAACTCGCTGACCTTGCCACGCTTCGTCCCGTCTCGGTTGATCGCCCTCGCCGCCTTCACCTCGCCCAACTCCCAGCCCTCACGGCCCCACACGTAGCGCGTGAAGTGCACGTCGCTGTTAGACGCCACGACCTGCACGCCACGCCGCGCCAGGCCACGGCAGACGCCCTCCAGCCGTCGCTGCTCACGCAGGCCAAACCCACCGGCAGAGAACGTCGTGAAGTTCTCCGTCTCGCTCTTGGGCGCGTAGGGCGGGTCCACGTAGACGAAACTCCCCGCCTTCGGTGGGTACAGCGCCAGGAACTCCTCGAAGCCCATGCACGACAGCACGGCGGGCTTCAGTGCCTTGCCAGCGGCGATCAACTTCTCCCGCTGTACGATGTCGCGCTTGCCCTCGCTCCCGTGGTCACGCGGGACGTTGTNCTCCCCCGCCTTGTTCTCGCGCCACAGCCCGTTGAACCCCGTACGGTTCAGGTACAGGAAGCGCACCGCCGCGTGTCTCGGGTTGGCCTTCAGTACGTCCAGGGGCTCCCGCTTGAACGCCTCGAACTGCTCTGCCGTGTCCTCGTACGTGGCCAGGTGGTCAGCCACGTCGGCTGCGTCGCGCTTCAACTCAAGCAGGCAGTTGTAGACGTGCCAGTTGACGTCGTTCAGGAACGCTACGTCGAAGGGCGGGCGCTCCATGCTCGCCAGGTGGAAGTACACCGCTGCCCCACCGCAGAAGGGCTCGTGGTACGTACGCCCTGGCTCGTACGCTGGCGCATGGTCAGCAATTTCCGGCGCGAGCTTTGACTTGCCGCCTACCCATTTGAACGGCGGTCTGGTCATCGCACTCCCCCCTCGTCTCTGATTGCGTCCAGTGCCTGCTTGTCCANGTGCACCAAGCGCGTTCCGTCCCCGCGCAGGTACTCCACCACCGCCGACTCCCGCTCTTGCTTGTAGCAGCGCTCCAGCCGGCACAGCACCCTCACCAGGTGGGACAGCCACATGGGGCGGTCGTGGTGGTGCTTCACGTCGACTGGCTCCAGCACCAGCGTGTCGCCTGGCTGTGGCAACTCCCACGAGAACTCCCACGGGATGACGACCTGCACCTCGTGGGCCCGCACGTTGTCGTCGGCGCCCACCTGGCACCAGATGCCCACAGTGTGGTATCCCAGCCCGACAGAGTAGCGGTCGAACTTCACGAGGTCATCGGCGTTGAGCAGTCCTACGCCGTCGCCTGGTCGGATCTCCCTGACGAGTAGGGTGGTCATGCTGTGCCCACCCCGGCCGCCGTGTTCCCAAAATGGGAGCGGGTGATCCCATAATGGGAACAATTGATCCCATATTGGGAACACGCTAGCCGTAAGCCGTTGGTTTTACTTGCATTGAGTGCGTCAACACGACTGGCGCGCCGTATTCCGCGATTTCGGCATGAAGTTACTGGAACCATTGCTGCCGGCGTCGTCCTCGCCATCTGCTTGCCTTATCCGTCCCTATGGTCGTTGGTACACCACGGAGATCGCCGTTGCAAGCGATTTCTAGTTGCGATACTTGGTCGATTTGTCAAGAGAAGCCTCCATCCGTCGCAGGGATTCGGCAATTTGGTTGGACTCCTCATAGGATCGTAAACGCTTTGTGCGGTCGTCGTCGTGCCTGAGTTTAGCCAGGATGACGGCGGATAGCCCGATGGCGAGGGCCTTCCTGACCTGCTTGTCGATGTGCGGGGAGTCGCCTGGGCAACGAAGGCGTTTGATAGCCATGTACTCGCTGACGTGCTTGTAGCGCGCGGCCTCAAGCAGTTTCCCGTGGTAGATGCGGTATAGGGAGCTGACGGTGGAGTGCCTTACCCCGAACACGTGCCCAATGGAGAGCCACGACGGGATGCCAGACGCCACGACCGCGAGGGCGTACTTGGCCGTCTTGATGCTGGTCCTACGATAGATGGACGCGACGGTGTGAGACGCCCCGAGGATAGCGCGCTGGAAGGGCATGGCGCCGGCTGCTACGTCTGCAGCGTGGAGAAACTGCTTGAGTTTGACGAGCGTGCGCTTGCGGTGTGTCCTCATGGTGAGTCGTGCTACTTCCCTGGCGCGAGCTGCGTCAACCACATGCTGACCACGAAGGGCCTTCTCCAGGTAGTCAGCCTGCATGGACGAAAGCATGCCACCGAGTAGCGGGAGGATGACCGCCATGTGCTCGTCTCGCTCTGTGATGTGATCTCGCAGTGCGCGCTCTGTGCGCGACTCGAACCACACGCCAGACTCGTTGCCCTTGCCGTCATTGCAGTCAGCCAGGATCTCGGCGGGGTAGTAGACCTCGCCAGGCGGCAGGGCCTCAGTGATAACGATGTCCAGCCCGTGTGGGCACTGTCCAGGCATGTAGAGACATGGCATTCCAGATTCTAGAGTCGGGAATGTGCCTGCTGACGTGCCTGGCGGTGCGAACTCGCAGTAGGAGCACCCGCGGCGTCTGACCTCAGCGTAGTAGGGGTTGGGCGTCATTTTGGCCTGCGTCGGTTGGACTCTGCTTCGTAGAGTGCGCGAGCAGGCGCCTCGTCGGCGTAGGTAGCCAGCCGCTTCCAGCGCGCGTTGTCGTCGCGGTCGAACGCGAGCACGCTGACAACCCACAGGTGGACGCGGCGCTGGAGCCTGACGCCGTTTGACTCTTCAATCTTCATGCGCCGTACCTCCGTCTCGGCCACTCAGCGCCTCGATCCGTTAGCACGTAGTCGCCACGGCACCCGCAGGTGCACCCGTCGACCAGCCCGCGCCGTATCAACGACGCCATCTTGGCCATGACTACCTTGGCTGGCGTGCCCGCTGGGAATGCAGGTACTACCGTCGGCATCAAGTCTGTGTCTCGCCACGTCGCCCACTTCCCATCGAACGACCGTAGCAGCCGCAAGATAGGCTCCTCTGCGATGTGCTTGCACTGCACGCCCTTCGGACCGCTCACGGCTTCACCTCCTCTTCGATGTCGACCTCCCGCGCGACGCCGTCCTCGCCGACGACCCACGAGCGGATGACGTCCGCCTCGGCTCGCTTCTTGGCGTCCTTGCGGCGGCGGGTGGCGAGCCCCCATGCGACGCGCAGCAGGTTTAGGATCGTCCCGGCGACGCTCACTTGCTCCCCCTCTCGCCGACGCGCTCCTCCCAGTAGTAAAGCGCCGCGGTCCCGTCGTCATCTGGCGCCATCTCCTCTAGCAGTTTGACGGCAACCTTGTACAGCGGCAACCAGTGCCTGTGGACGATTGCCACCAGCACGTCGCGGTCACGCGACCAAACCTCATACTGCTCGCCTGCGACACGGGACCTGCGCGGCATGAAGTTGTCGGCGCTCAGGCTCCAGTGGGTGTCTCCGTACGCCTCATTGTCGACCCGCCCTGGCGGCGTCAGCCAGATGTTGACGGGGATGTTCATTTCGTCCGCTTCGTCTGGCTCAATCTCTCCGGTACTGACATAGTGCAGGCCTTCATCGCTCATCGTGTCCCCCTCTCGCCCTTGGGCGTGTGCCGCAGTCCTTCGAGCAACTGCGGATCATCTGCGATCCGTTGCAGATTATTGCGGTAAAACGAATCCCACGAAAACGGGCCATCTGGAGTCAACGCTTCTGCGCCCCATGCGCATCCTCGTCGTGAGCACGCGACGACCCCATCTAGCCACATGAGCCCTGATTCGCACACCGGGCACAGGCCCACCAGCACCCGTAGCCTAGACATCTCCTGGTCCGCCCCCCGCTTGACAGTGCCGGTCATCCCGCCCTCCGTCGCGCCGCCTCGCGCTCTGCCGCTGTCTGGGCGCGCAGCCGAGTCTCTGCCGAAGCGCCGGTGACACCATGCCCGTCATCCACGCGCCAGTACCACACGAGATATCCCGCGTGAAGCACAGTGAGCGTATACGGGCCATCCGTGGCCTGCCACGTCTCTGGGTGCTTTCTGGTGCGCGTCCATGCGCTCATCGCTTGGCCTCGTAGGCGCGGATGGCAGCGCGCGCTGCCATCCCGCGGGAGTCCAACTCCAGTCGCAGTGCGTCCCGCTCATCGCACGCAGCCTCGTAGGCCTCCCGCTCGCGCTCCAGGGCGTCGGCCGTAGCGTCGCGCTGGGCTGTCAGGCGGGCGACTTCAGCAACATACCATTTCCTTGTCACCTCGGACTCTTCAAGCCTAGCCAAAGCGGCGGACAGTATCCCCTCTGCTCTCGGGCACACGGCCACTACCGTGCCGTACTCGTCCTCTACTCGCCCGCAATGCCAGTAGTGCCATATCTCCTCAGACTCATCAGGTTTTGCCCCGCACACGGGGCATGCCTTGGCAGTCATCGCTTGGCCTCGTAGGCGGGGATGGCTCGGCGTACGCGCACCTCCTTCGCCATTAGTGCTTCGCTCATCGTCCGTGATGCGGTCACGCGGGGCACAATGGCTGCCGCCTCGACGACGGGCCGCATGGCCTCGACCTCCGCCCGCGCCGCGTCACGCTCGGCAGCCAGGCGGGCGACCTCGGCCGAAACTGTGTCGCTGGCCGGCTGGTGCAAATGACACCACTTTTGTGGTGTAACCCTGCTCACCACGCCTGATGGCCATGGGACGTGACACTCCAGCATAGCCGGGTCGGCATCGTTCACACGGCTCCATCGGCAATTCATGCAATTGTTGCCCATGCTAACCCCCCTCCGAAAGTCCGCTTGCCCTCGTAGCGGCCCTGGAACTCAGAGCCGCACCAGATGTCGCAGGCGTAGCCCTCTGCGCTCCCGCGCTCCCACTCCACCCGCAGCCCGGCGCAGGTGACGTCCAGCAGCTCGTCCCCGTCGCAGACCACGCGCACGCGGCGGGCGTTGTTGGTGTAGCGGGTCACGTCGAGGTTGCCGCACTTGTAGCGCCCGCTCCAGAAGGCGTCGGCCTCCCGCTGGCAGGATGGGCTGCACGAGGTCAGCAGAAAAGCGAGCGCGAGCCATCTCATAGCAGCCCCACAGTCGTCTGCGTGCGCTGGTTGATGATGCCGACGTACTCCGGATTCAACTCCACCAATATCGCCTTGCGCCCCAACTCGATAGCCACCTTGCCCGTCGTCCCGCTGCCGCCGAAGGGGTCAAGGACCGTGCCCGATGACGTGCCCGCGTTGCAGTCGCATGTGGGGAGGATGCCAACTACCTTCGACGTCGGCGGTTTCGTCATTGTTCCGCTTGCCCTTGTGCGGCCTTTATCGTGGGTACGGCAGCTGCGGTCTATCTCCATTTTCGTCCTTTCCAAGAGCGGAACATAAGGCGATCCGCACGCTGCGCAGACCTTCGACGGGCACCCCGCCATGATGCACAGGCGGGCGAGAGTGGGGGGCATGGTCGCGAAGTGCGCGCCGGCGAACGGCTCGG
>JGI10211J34971_10005201_pt1 | contig 10193 bp, 9 predicted proteins | sample Etolagsediment_FD_34971 | JGI IMG/M metagenome (IMG submission 34971)
TTATATTTTATGCTAAAATTTTTTGCCAATGCTTTTTTTTAAAAAAACATATTTTTTATATTTTATGCTAAAATTTTTTGCCAATGCTTTTTTTTAAAAAAGCATATCACTTGAGATCTTTAATAACTTTCAACATTGCTTTGTATCGATTAGTAATTTTCATGTTATATGTCCATTCAGTGAAATACTTTTTTTTAGCATATTTCTTGGAATATTCCTTCAAACGTTCTATATAATATTCCTTTTTCTCCATTACTATTCTATAAATAATATCACCAAAATCTCCATAATGCTTACTATCCCTTGTTTCAAACATTTTGATAACAGCTAAAGCAAAATTCTGATGCTCGACACACCTATTGTAATCCTCTAGTTTAGAAATAGGATCACCATCATGTCCAGGTTCATTAACAAGCGGATATTTCACACCCATCACCAAAGCCTTAATCGCCAACATAATTTTATCTAATGAAAAAGTAGGTTTCCACCTATCACCTTCCCATGTATTAATCATTGACAAACAAACCTTACCATTACAATACAAATTTGGATTCATCCTCGAATAACCATCATTTGGCAAAATAATTTCTACATATGGAGGACTGAATGGATACTCTTTTTCAGGATCTTTACTAATACCCAACTTGAATGGATAAATACCACCATCATACGGTGTATCCTCATCTCCAATAATAATAAAATTAAAAGTACCTAATATATCAGAATCATAATAGAAATAAATTCCAGATTTCTCCAAATCTTCCCTACATTCTTCCAACGTCTTAATATCCTTCAAAATTCTTTTGATTGTTCTTTTTGAATAACTCATTGTACTTATTTATATGTAAGTTAATATTTAAGTAATTTATAAAATCAATTTTAACAAAGAGAGAGTGCCTTTCTCTTTTGAACTCTACGCTCAGTCCTCACTCCGTTCGGCTGGTTAAATTTATAACCAATTTGACCCAACGTCCGTAGGAAGCTGGAGCGTAGAGTTCAAAAGAGAGGGGCACTCTCTCTTTATTTAGACGATTCTCTCGTGGCACATGATGCAGCGGCCACAAGGTTTGCCATTGATTGGATACCAACAACTCCATGTCATTCGTAGAATGTCGTCATAACCGTTTTTTCTGGCAACATTGAGCATGTCTTTTTTGGTGTACTTGATTGTTGGGAAAACGAATCTTTTGAATATGTTGATTGACGCATCATTACCTCTTAGGTTTTTCTTTACATAACAAATGTTTGGGTTATGACCACTTCGTGGACACCATAATTTCCCTTTCATTGTTTTGTTTAACATTGAACCTGGTTCGTTTTCAACACATATTTCTATGTTTTTGCCCATATTTTTAGTAACTTGTGCCATGGCTCCGTATTGGCATACTGCACGACGGACACGTCCTTGTGATTTTAGGATTTTCATGTGATAAGTTATTTCAGGATCAACTGTGACTTTTTTGATATCTATTACTGGCAAAAGTGTTTTCTTTGTTTTTGGAAATCGTTGATGTAAACGCTCTATGATTTTATTCATGGCTGAATACTCAAACTGCCTATTCTTCCTTCTTGTACTATTTTGCGGTAAATTATCAATAACATCCGATATATAAATAGGTTGAACTGTTTTTCCCTCATCGATTAATGCCTGACAAACTCTAAATGTGGAATCATATCCACCAGTCCAAAAGACATATATAATATTGCCGTTATTAGACAAATTTGAAAAAAGTTCTGTACTAGATAAAGGTACAATTCCCATCCAAAAGAGAACTATAAGAACAAAAACGGTGATAATTAAGGCGTAAAATAATATTTTTTTATTGATTTTCATCATATAGTATAGATGAGATTAATTTTGAAAAATGGAAAAAAAGTGATTTTAAAAAATCAAACAAATATAAAAAAATATTATAGTTGTAATATTAGTAATGACGACTGAAAATTATAGTTTGAATAAATTTTTGGAAGAACGTAGAATTACTAAACCTTTGAGACCGAGGAAAAAAGCCACGGAATCGAAGGAAGATTTTCAAGTTAGATTGCATAATCATGACGTTAAACACAAAGAGTATGAGAGCCTAAAGGTAAAACATACTCACACGTGGTGGGGTCCCCCATATAATGCGTTATATCGAATTGAAAATCATGAGTATGATACGTTATTCCATTTGTACGACGAAGCTGTAAGAGCAGGCCAAGGCTTGCATTTAACTGAGCGTCATAACGATCTTGAAAGATCTCTTATGATTATTGATATTGATGAAAGATATGGTTTATCTGTTACACAAAGATTACACACAAAAGAACATATTCAGAATTTAGTTAAAGCTTACAATGAAGAAATTTGTAACTGTTTCGAAATTGAGCCGGATGACGATCGTTTAAAGGCTTACGTTTTTGAGAAACCTACTATTGTTACTACTGATTCTGAGGTGAAAGATGGAATTCACATTATGTATCCTCATATTGTCTCTGAACAGTGGGAACAGAAATATATTAGGAAACAAATTCTTAAGCGTATCCCTGAAATTATGGATGGGTTACCACTTCAAGTTAAACCATATCAGCTCGTTGATGAAGCTGTAATTCATGACAATCCATGGCTTCTTTTTGCAAGCAAGAAGAAAACTGGAGATACATATGAGTTGTCTTACGTGTTCGATTGTGATGCCGAATTTATTTTCGATGCAGAAACCTTCGATCCGGAAACCACTACAGAAGATCCTAATTTGCTTATTTGGGAGAATGAATCACCAGCTAAATTTCTGAGTGTCCGTTTATCCAATAAGGTTCAACCTCTTGTTACAAGAGATGAAGTTTTACCTAACATTGTTAAGAAAAAAAAGATCAGACGTAGTGGTAGAAAGAAATCCAAAGCAACTGATTTTGACATCTTCGAATTAACTGAAATTATTAATTTATTATCAGTTGAGAGAGCAGGTGACAATAACGGTTGGATTCAAGTTGGTTGGGCTTTGTATAACATTGATCCAACTAATGAGAAACTTCTTGATTTGTGGATTCAATTTAGTAAAAAAGATGTTACATATAGTGACAAAGCTGAAGAGACGTGCCGTGAATTTTGGGAGAAAAAGTTTAAAGTCAAAGAAGGTGGACTTGGAATTGGAAGTTTGTATCATTTCGCCAAGTGTGATAACAAGGAGAAATATGATGAATTGAAGAGAAAGGGTTTGAAAGTCTTTATTGACAAAAGTATTGAATCAAAAACAGATTATGATCTGGCTAAGGTTCTTTATGAAATGTACAAACATGAATTTGTTTGTTCTGCCACTAAAAAGGGCGGTGAATGGTATCATTTCCACAACCATCGTTGGGAGGAAATGGAAGCCGACACTGAGATTTATGAGAAAATTTCGGTGAATATGTGTGATGAGTATTGTCGCCGTTTATCCGATTGCAACTCTGATTCTATTGACGAAAATTTGTCAGAAGAGGATAGAGAAGCGGCGGAGAAGAAAGGTCAAAAGATGATGGATGTAATCCGCAAATTGAAGACCAACTCAAATAAGAAAAGTATTATGGATGAATGTAAGAGACTTTTCTTCGATAAGAAGTTTAAAATTAAACTTGACACAAATCCGTATCTTATTGGTTTCGAGAATGGTATTTACGATTTGGAGAAGCAAGAATTCCGTGACGGTGTTCCTGAAGATTACGTATCCATGTCTACTGGCATTGATTACATTGGATTTGATGAGGAGGATGAGAATTGGATCGATTTGAAATTGTTCCTTTCATCCATCTTTTCTGATGAAGATATGTATGATTATTTCCTTACATTTATGTCCACATGTTTACAAGGTCTCAATAAGGAAGAGAAATTCCGTATTTGGATTGGTACTGGATCAAATGGTAAGAGTAAATTGGAAGAGCTTTTCTTGAATGCTTTTGGTGAATATTGTATGAAATTCCCGATTACTATGTTGACGGGTAAGCGACCACAATCTGGTGCAGCTGATCCAGCTGTTGCGAATGCTAAGGGAAAGCGTTTCTGCTATTTCGAGGAACCCAATGAGGGAGAGAAAGTTAATGCTGGTAGGTTGAAAGAGTACACTGGTGGTGATAAAGTTGAAGGTCGTGGATTGTACCAAGCCAAATCGGAAGAGTATAAGCCACAGTTCAAGTTGTCACTTTTGTGTAACTATTTACCATCTGTTCCACCAACTGATGCTGGTGTTTGGAGACGTATTGAAGTAATTGAGTTCAAGAATAAATTCGTTGATAATCCTGTTGAGGATTTCGAATTCAAAATTGACAGAAACATTTCCGAAAAGATCCCAAAATGGAAAGAACTTTTCATGGGTCTTCTTATCGATGTGTATTACAAAAAATACAGAGAAACCGGACTCAATGTACCTGACGAAGTCAAGAAATACACAATGGAGTACCAGAGACAATGCGATATGTACTCAGATTTCATTATCGAATGTATGGAAGAAACTGAAGACAAAGAGATCAAAATGCCAATCGGAGATCTCCATGAGGAACTCAAGATTTGGTATATGGAGAACTTTAATGACAGCAAAACTGTTCCTTCAAAGAGGGATCTTAAGAAATACCTTGAGAAGAGGTATGGACAGAAGAGACTTAAAGGAGATGATGTTCAAGGTTGTAAATTCAAGACGAACTATACACGACGTGCATCCGAAGGTATTAAACTTAATAGTATTCTCGGTGACTTCCAATAAAGGGAGATTGCATCTCCCTTTTGAACCCTACGCCCGCCTTCGCGGTCAAATTGGTAATAATTATTTATTACCAATTCATGTTATAATTTGTTGATATTTTTTGTATGAACAAATTGGTTATAATTTATTTAGTTAAATAGCTCCTGTTAGGATGACGTTTTTTTTGACTACTTTTCCATTTCGGATTAAAGTTCCATAATGTGTTGTTACCCATTTTCGACTTCTGTAACATTTTGGTGGTAATTTTGAATCATTTGTCCTTAATGATGAATGATTACTTCCATTATTTGCTGCAAAAGTCTTTTCATAAATACCTTCATATATTGTATCTCCATAATAAAAAACAACTTCATTTCTCCTTAATAATCGTCAATTAACACGGATATTTCCAATACTTTGACCTCCTATATGAATTCTTAATCTTTTTCCATTGAAGAAAGCTTTACTCAAGTTTCCATTTTCGAATTTAGTAAATCTCAATCTACAACTATAACACACTCTTTTACAACCTGTTGTGTTGTCCCAATAATATTTAATGGACATGTTATAAAATAAACGCACATTTTATTTTATTATTTTCCCATTTTCTTTATTTTTTCATAAAGTGTCAAAAATCTTTTCTTAGGATCATACACCAACTTCATTCTAAAATATTCCTCAGGATTTATATTAAAAATCTGCCAAAACATTTCTTCAGAGCATGAAACAGGCGCATATAAAAGTTTTCGACCTCCATACTTGAGAATTTGTTCCTCCAATTTTTCATCAATCTTATCTGGACGTTTCTTTAAATTCACACCATAACCTAACCCAAAATCACAAAAATAACACTCCCCCCACAATTGAAAATTCTCCTTACACCTAACTGGACAAATATAAATCGGAAATAACTTATATTCCTCACAAAACCACTCGAAAAACTCAGCACTTCGACCCATCGGGATAAAAACATCATTACAATCTAACGCCCCATGTTCAAACCCAATCATCTTCGCAACTGCCCTATATTTTGTTGATTGAAGTAATGACTGCGGTATAAACTTACGTAAATCTCCATTTCGCGTCCACTCTGGCGTCTCCATTGTCGTGTAATACATATCAGGATCCCATCTCCATAAATAATCATACAACTTAAAATACTGCTCGGTCACCTCATTTTTCTCCAATTGCTTCCAAAACACCTTCGTTTTATCAAACATAATTTCCGGTGTTTGTTTACTCTTTGGCACAAAAACTTCAAAATAACCTTTAACCAAAACCAAACTATTCTTACCAAATATAGTTCCATCCAAAAAATCTATCTTATCATCACTACAACACCTATCCAACTCCTCAAAATATTCCTTCGGATCAGTAAATCTATCATAAACAACCCTAACATAAGGTTTCGCTTCCCGTATTTTCAATTTCATCTTCAAAATATATCCAAATGTGCCTAAAGAGTTGGGGACAGCATAAAACAAATCCTCATTCTCTGATCGTGAACAACGAACAACTTCTCCACGACCTGTTAAGACTTCCATTTCCAGTAATGTTTCGTGTATGAATCCGTATTTAAAACTTGCAGAACCCCCACCAATTCCTGCTATAAGTCCGGAGAAAGTAAGGTGTACCATATCTGGTGGAATTTGTATTATCCAGTTTTTCTTTAAAAGTTCGTCAAGCAAATCTTTTACATAAACACTTCCTTCTATTGTAGCATATTTTTCTTCATAATTAATATCTAAAATTTTGTTAAACTTTTTGAGATTTATTTTATTTGTATTTTGTAGAATCGGTAAGCCAAAAACATGACCACAATTTTTAACAATTGGTTTTGTACTTGACGATGTTAATCTTTCGAAATCTTTTATTACCAACCTAACTTTATCCTCATATTTCATTTTATTGTCCTTCATTTTGACTATAATCAACACTAACATTATTAATAAAGCAAGAGAACCTATTCTATCCCACATATTTATAATAATTTGTTATAATTTTGTTTTTGATATAGAACACATGTCTAATTTTAAAAATAAACAAGAAAGAGTTTAAAAGAGATAATATTTCTTTAGGGCTTAAAAAATTGTTAAGCTTTTAATAGATGAAGTGGCTGAAAAAGGCTCGAAAAAAGATATTTAAAAAAACTAAACGGAAGTTTATTAATAAACTTATAGTTTCCAGATTTGTGAAAACTAAGGTAAATTTATTGCTAATAAATATTGTTTCTTTTGTTATTAGATTACATATAAACAGTATTTTGTGTTTTTTATTATGTCCTGATATAAGTATAAAAGATTTTTGTTTACAGGTGCTTGTATCTATCTTGACAACTATCTCTGGAGATTTTGTTCTATATATTTTAAATAAGTGTGATGATGATTTTTACAGAGTAACAAGATATTTCTTGAACAACTACACAGAGGAGAATTTAGAGCGGTGGAAAAAGATATTGGTTGTAGGAATAAATGTTTATCTAATTTTGGGATTGCTTTTTGTAAGCATTACTAGTTGGTTATTAATATATTATTCTGTACAATATTTAGTATGTTTCTTTATTATTGATTATTTTAAGAAACAAAAATGGAAATATTGGCACAATGTTTACAGAGAATATGTTGAAAGACCTGTTGTTATCCAGAGGGAGGAAACTTTACAAATTATTGATAATCACTTTAATCATGAATTGAAGAAAAAAGGCGTGGAACAATTACGGATAGAAACAGTTAATAAAGATTATTTCAATGTTACTACGAATGAAGATAAACAACCTGTCACAAAAATGAAAAAAGAACAAGTTACTGAAGTGAAACAAGACACTGAAGTAAAACGAGATACTGAAGTGAAACAAGACACTGAAGAAAATCGTAAATCAAGTTTTGATGAATCAGAATTTATAATTGTTAATTAAAAATAAAAATGATTTAAAATTTATTTTTTTTTATAAAATAAAAATGGGTATATTTTATATTGTTAATATTGAAAAATTGGATGGGAGTAATGATAAAAATCATTTTACTCATGATGCTTATTTATTTGAGGATAAACAAAAAGCAATTGATTATGCTTATGAACTTTCATTACAACATAAACCATTTTGTGAATTTTGTAATGAAAATATGTCAATAGGTAAGTATAAATATACAATAGACTCAATGTTGGGATTGTATATAGATATATATGTTAAAAAAGTAAATACATCAAGTTCTTCTAATATGATTTTTTCTTATTCATTACCCATATATTGATTCATATTGATGTTTACTTTATTTTTTTTGACAATTATAAAAATGAAAATCAAAATGGCTAAAAGGAAAATAATTAAAAGGAAAATTGATAAGAAATAGGTAATTTTCACATTGAGTTGTTCAGTTTTTTGTGACTTATAAATATTGTTTGTAATTGTATTAATTCTCTTATCCAATCCATTCAAATTCTTTTTATTTTTCAGTAACTTTTCGTTTTCAAGCTTACTGATATTTATACTATCATTTCTCTGGAGTTGTAAGTTATTCATCATTCTTTTATTAAATGTATTTTGTAAAGAAGCATTATATGTTTGCTGATTGGTTGTATTTTGTTGTTCCTCCTCTTGTATCAAATTATATGCATCAGTGATTGTAAAATTAGTTTGTCCACTCATTCTTTGCTGTAACATAATTTGTTTTGCTCTTAGATATTCCTGATTCTGTGTGCTTTGTGCAATTTCTTCAGAAATCTGATTCACTTGACTTGCATATTGTGTTTCAGCCATTGAAGCCAACTGTGATTCAGAATAATAATTTGGAACATTATAAATAGGATATGAGCAAGTATTGGGATTTGTATTATTACTGTGTGTATTACTCAAATTAGTTGAAATACAAACTGGTTGAACAGCACTCGAATCACCAACTGGACATGACATATTCACACTCACCTTATCAATCTCTCCAGAAGTGAAATTGACACTATTTGTAGAAGTTTGACCATCAGGTTCATTCTGACATTTGTATGAATAATTAAGCTTATAATCTGTACAAGATCCGTCATATCCTAATTCATTAACAGCATCTTGTAGAGCCGATGTCAAAACACTATTGGATTCATCATAAACACAACTTGAATATGTACCATTATTTAAACACCCCTGTTTCAATTTGGATGAAATACTATAAGTATTGCTTCCACAAGTTACATTTGCACTAAAGTTATCCCAATCTATTGGTGTATCTATAGCTTCTTTGTAAATCATATATTGGCATTTTCCACTACCATCACAAGTTTGATTTCTAGCCCAGTCTACACATTTGTCTATGGATGAGGTGTTACTTTCAATTGAGGTAACGTTTGCACTACTCTTAATTGATTCTAAATCAGATTCTGAAAGACAACCTACTGATAAACTTTGATAATCTTTGTCATTACATTTATTGTAACCTGCTTCTGAATCATACATACAAAACTTTTTATTTGTTGAACCACAATCTGAATCATTTGAACATTTTTTTACGCATTTTTGATTATTATCATCACAAACCCAATTACCACTGGATCCATATTTTACTGTACATTGATTTGTAGATGTACAAGAAATTGTGTCACTGTAATCAATACTAGTACCACTCATATATATTATATAATATATAAATAATACTAAATATAAATTTGATATGGTAAACTCTTGTCAGAATAAAATGAACATCTATTCCTAACCTCCATATCAATATATTCTGATGAATTTTCATCTGACGAGTTACAACATTTATCTATTAATTCACTATTTATCTCTTCTTGATTAAGAGACCCCAACTCTTCTTCTTGATTAAAACCAAGAGATGATTCATTTTTATCATCTAATAAACTTGAATCTCCACCTGGAAATTTAAATTTATTGACTTTTTTTGCTCTATAAAGTGGTGATGTATTGTCTTTTAGTTTGGTAAATTTTTTGTTTGGAACAATAACAAGAACCATTATAGAAACAAATATAACTGCACCTGTGATGATGAGTGATGATTTTGATGAGATGAATCCGGTCCAATAAAGACCAATAGGAATTGTAATTAATAATAAAACAAAAATTATTCTTTTCATTAGTTCGATTAAAAAAGATTTTACTGAATTTTTTTTATTTTTTTGTCTGATAATATTTGTTCCTGTATTAATTCTTGTATTCAAGTTGTATTCCCTGAGTTTATTTCTGTTATACTCATTTGCTTTTAATTGTAATAACTCTTGGTTTTTTTTGATGTCATTATCTTTGTAATTAATTAAAGATAATGAATTATTTACACTTTGGGTTTGCTCTTTTTGTAAATAATTTTGAATATCAACATATTCTTTAAGATTATCCATATTATATTATATAATATATAATACATGAAAGTAAAGAATAAAAGAACTCTAAAAAATGGTGCTGCAGAGAAAAATCGCAAAATTCGCAAATTATAATTTAATATACGTTGTAACCTAAATACTTATTTAAAGACTTCATATATATATTATATATGAGTTCCG
>JGI10211J34971_10005202_pt1 | contig 10193 bp, 10 predicted proteins | sample Etolagsediment_FD_34971 | JGI IMG/M metagenome (IMG submission 34971)
GCGAACGATTCCCTCAGTCCCGTCGTCTTGTTGAACACAAGTCTTGCCGGCGCGTCATGGTCGCATCGATCTGCCACGAAGTAGCCGTGGCGCTCAAACTGGATGTGGGTTCCGGCAGCGACGTTCTTCAGTGACGGCTCTACCAGCGCGTGCACTACGCGCAAGCTGTGGGGATTGATGAACTCAAGGAAGTTGCGTCCATCAGCGTCTGGATGAGCCTCTGTGAAGAGGCGATCGTAGAGGCGAACCTCTGCGGCTATGGCCTCATGTGCACCAACCCATGTAATCACGCCTTTGACCTTGACGGCAGCAGCACCTGGCGTACCACTCTTCGTGTCGGGAAGAACTTTTGCAAGTACGGCAGTTACGCCGCCCTCGTGGTCCTTCTCGCAGCCAATGCACTCAATGACGTAGCCGGCCTTGAGGCGCACCTTGTTGGATGGATACAGGCGGTGGTATCCCTTGGGGGGGACCTCCAAGAAGTCATCGCGCTCGATCCAAAGCTCCGGCCCAAGCGTGAACTCGCGTGATCCAAGCTCCGGTGCGTGCGGGTACGTTGGGGCGCTGCAGGCTTCCAGATGATCCGCGCTGCCAAAAACATCAGCGAAGTTCACCAGCTTGAGTTTCAGAGGGGCAAGCACCGCACTAGCCCGCGCGGCCTTGTCTTCCAGGTCGGCGCGGAGGCACGCGTCGAGAATCGAGTACTCCAACCAGGAGTTCTGCTTGGTCACACCGCTGGCCTCCACGAAGTCGCGGATGCTCTTTGGGGTGTAGCCACGGCGGCGCATGCCAACCAAGGTGGGCAGGCGCGGGTCGTCCCAGCCGTTCACATGGCCCTCCTCGACCAGCTGGCGTAGCTTGCGCTTGCTGGTAACAACGTAGGTGATGTTGATCCGGCCGAACTCGTACTGCTTTGGCAGGGGACGAGCCAGCAAACCACCATCGGCGAGCGCGTTGAGCAGCCAGTCGTAGAAAGGGCGTTGATCCTCGAATTCAAGCGTGCACAGGCTATGGGTAACTCGCTCCAGGGCGTCCTCGATCGGGTGCGCGAACGCATACATGGGATAAATGCACCATGCGTCACCCGTGTTGTGGTGGGTCGCCTTCCGGATTCGGTATAGCGTTGGATCTCGCAGATTGATGTTGGGCGAAGCCATATCAATCTTGGCGCGAAGCACCATGGCACCGTCCGAGTGTTTCCCGGCGCGCATCTCGCGAAACCTTGAAAGGTTCTGCTCTGCGGTGCGCGCTCTGAACGGGCTGTGGACGCCAGCGCACGTGAAGTCGCCTCGGTTCGCGCGAATCTCGTCCGCCGACTGCTCATCAACGTAGGCCAAGCCTGCGTTGATCAAGTGCTCAGCGGCACGGTACATGAAGTCAAAGTAGTCGCTCGCAAAGTATCGATGGGACGCCCCATTCGATTGCCAGCTCCAGCCCAGCCAGGTCATGACATCGGCAATCGAGTCAACAAACCGCTGCTCCTCCTTCTCCGGATTTGTGTCGTCGTAGCGGAGATGGCAGGCGCCGCCGTAGTCGCGAGCCAAGCCAAAGTTCAGACTGATGCTCTTTGCGTGACCGACGTGCAAGTACCCGTTTGGCTCAGGGGGAAACCGCAGGCGCACAGGAGCGGAATCAATGGGTGCACTGGCGTGGTGCGCAGCGTCGCCGGGTGACCCCGCAAACCGACGGTCTGCGTTGGTTCCCGCTTCGATGTCACGCTCAATGATCGTGCGCAGAAAGTGGCTCGGCTTGACAGGGGCGTCGTCAGAGGATTTCGTCATGAGGCACGGTGACGCTTGCGGACTACCGATTGTCGATAGTCACGATCCGCAATCGGTGCGTGCTTCGCGTGCATGCTGGGATAGGCACGATAGGCAAAGAAACTGAGACGGAAGGGCGCTTGTGGGGGCGTGGTCGTTGCCTACGATCGACCCGCCACAAGGCGGCCTGTACTTGGCGATCGCCTACATGGCTGCCTTGTCGAAAACTCGCAAATTGCTCGTGTCTGCCGCTCTGAGATGAGTTTTAGCGGTCGCGCAGACGCTGGGTAAAGACATACGGGCTCTTAAGCAAGGGCGGAGCGAGCGGTGAAATTGGCTGCGTGTGATCATCATCTCCAACCTGAGGTGAAGGATTTCGGTAATGCCAATCAACCGATCATTCATGGGCCGCAACCGCGGCGGAGACAATCACGGCGGTCGGCTTCCTCCAGGGCAGTCGCTGACCGACGGATTCCCCGTGCTCACAGCAGGTCCGACACCGCGCGCGTTGTCGCGAGGAGATTGGCAGCTGGCGCTGAAGGTTGGACCGAAGAAAGTCCATGTGTGGAACTGGGAGCAGTTCCACGAGTTGCCGCAGACTGAGCAGGTGGTGGACATCCACTGCGTCACGACTTGGTCTAAGTTCGATACGCGGTGGCGAGGCGTCTTGGTTGATGATCTGCTGGCATCAGCCGGCTTGGCACCGCCGACGCCATGGGTTCTGGCCCACTCACTCGACGGATACAGCACCAACGTGCCGCTGGCGGATCTGGTCGGCGGGCGCGCAATGGTTGCCACTCATTTTGACGACAAGCCGCTGGAGGAAATCCATGGCGGACCGGCTCGTCTGCTTGTGCCTCACCTTTATCTCTGGAAGTCGGCGAAGTGGGTGACTGCCCTGCAGTTCACGAAGGCGGATGAGGCCGGCTTCTGGGAGCTCCGTGGGTATCACATGCGTGGTGATCCCTTCAAGGAGGAGCGCTATGGTTGAAGCCGAACAGTTTTCTGACCGGATTGGTTGGCAATCAGCCCGGATCGAGTCCATCGACAAACTGACCCCGAGCATCTCGCGAGTGGTCCTGCGGCCAGAGGCATGGCATCGCCCCCTTGCTGGGCAGCACTTGGACATTCGACTGACCGCGCCTGACGGATATCAGGCTCAGCGTGGCTACTCTCTGTTGTCTCCACCGGAGCGTGAAGGGGTCTACGAGCTAGCAATCGAGCGGCTTTCAGACGGTGAGGTTTCGCCTTGGTTTCACGACTCAGCGCAGGTCGGCGATTCCATTGAGATTCTTGGTCCGGTCGGGCTTCATTTTGTCTGGCGATCTGAGGACGAGCAGCCAACACTGCTGATTGGAAGCGGCTCGGGAGTTGTGCCTCTACTTGCCATGGCGGCGCACCATGTTCACTCCCGCAGCACATCACCAATGGTGCTGATCGTGGCGGTACGCACGATGGTGGACGTGGTCATGTGGTCCGAGCTGCAGCGATGGGAAGCGCTCGGAAGAGGATTCCATAGCCGGCTTGCGCTGTCGCGGGACGTGGCAGCTCCTCGTGCACAGGATCGCATTGGTCGACTCCGTGCAGCCGATATTGCTGCAGCACTTCAGCGACTTGGGGATGACGCATCAGGATCAGCCGCGACTTATGTCTGTGGCAGCAACTCCTTTGTCGAGAGCGTCACTGGGATGCTGCGCGAGCTATGCGTTCCTGACGGCGCGGTGCGTACCGAGAGGTTCGGGGGTGGGCGGGCTGCTTCCGGGATAGCGAGGGCTGCCAATCCGACGCCATCTGGCCGCCAGCCAGGCACGCCGGACAGTGATTCCCTCCCATCGGTCGACGCACGGGCGCGGCAGATCGCCCGAACGCCTCCCTAGTTAAGCGTCAAACAACTAGGCATTCGATCCAGAAATCCTGGGTCGGAGCCGCTGCATTGCTTTCGATTCTCGAGATCTGTACTGCACCGCAAACCGGGAGGTTTCTTCCTGAGCGGCGTCGGCGGCGCAGCCCCTACCACTTGTCCCAATGGACGTTGGGCAATAAGGAAGATCATGCCTCTGTTCAAAGCTCAGCGAAACAGCCTCACGCTCTCGGCTAAGTTGGCCATCACTCCCATACTGGCAACGCTTGCGCTTGCGGGTGTTGCTGGCGCTGGATGGAGGGGCCTCACCCTCGCCCAATCGGCGGCAGAGGACTTGAACAGCGCGCGTCTTCCTGCGACTGAGCTCGTTGGTGATCTGGCCCTGCGCATTCTTCAGGTGCGGGAAGAAGGTTTCAAGGTTCTCACCTTCACGGAAGCAGGGCTGAACCCGGCGCATATCAACAACTTGGACGAAGAAGGACTTGTACATCATGGTGTTTGACAACAAAGGCTTCTCATTGGCCCACGGCGCCAATGAGAAGTTGGTTGGCAAGGACATGATTGGGCTCAAGGATGCGAACGGCGTGCTGATCACCAAGGGTCTGATTGCTGTGGCCGGAAAAGGCGGCGGTTGGTTTGACTACGACTGGCCTGACCCGGTTTCGAAGAAGGTAATGGCCAAGTCGACCTACGTGGCACCACTGCCCGCCGGCGGCGGCCTTCTTGGGGTTGGCGTCTACAAGTAGCTGACGCTGTGAGGATGCCCAGCTTCGGAGGTGGGCATCCTTCCCGGGACCACCAAACCTCTCCCCAAGTTTCCCAACTCGCCAGGATCCGGCGTGGGCTGACCGTGGAACGAGGTCCGCCCAAGGTGTTGGCCATGAACTTGCCGGCTTTACGGACTGAAGTCGGATTCAACCATCAAGGACCTCGCCATGTGCGGCATCGTCGGCACCCTCGCTGCCTCTCCCGTCAACCAGCTCCTGTATGACGCGCTGCTGCTGTTGCAGCACCGCGGTCAGGACGCCGCCGGCATCGTCACGATGCAGGGCCAGAAGTGCTTCATGCACAAGGCGCGCGGCATGGTGCGCGACGTCTTCCGCACCCGCAACATGCGCGCGCTGCCGGGCACGATCGGCCTCGGCCAGGTGCGCTACCCGACCGCCGGCAATGCCTACAGCGAGGAAGAGGCTCAGCCCTTCTACGTCAACGCGCCGTTCGGCATCGTGCTGGTGCACAACGGCAACCTGACGAATGCCCATGCGTTGAAGGACGAGCTGTTCGACATCGACCGCCGTCACATCAACACCGAGAGCGACACCGAGGTGCTGATCAACGTGCTGGCCCACGAGCTGGAGCTGGCCGCACGCGACCTGCCGCTGACGCCCAAGGAAATCTTCAACGCCGTGCGCGCCGTGCAGAAGCGCATCAAGGGCAGCTATGCCGTCATTGCGCTGATCGCCGGCCAGGGCCTGCTGGCCTTCCGCGACCCCTTCGGCATCCGGCCGCTGTGCTTCGGCAAGTCGGCCAATGGCGAGTTCATGGTCGCCAGCGAAAGCGTGGCGCTGGAAGGAACAGGCCACGAACTGGAGCGTGACCTGGCGCCCGGCGAGGCGCTGTTCGTTGACATGACCGGCAAGGTGCACACCGAGCAGTGCAACGACAACCCGTCGCTGAACCCCTGCATGTTCGAGTTCGTCTACCTGGCCCGCCCGGACTCGGTGATGGACGGCATCTCGGTCTATCAAGCACGCCTGAACATGGGCGAGACGCTGGCGCAGCGCGTCATCTCCACCATGCCGCCCAACGAGATCGACGTCGTCATCCCGATCCCGGAAAGCAGCCGCCCGTCGGCCATGCAGTTGGCCCACCGCATCGGCAAGCCCTACCGCGAAGGCTTCGTCAAGAACCGCTACGTCGGCCGCACCTTCATCATGCCGGGGCAGGGAGCGCGCAAGAAGAGCGTGCGCCAGAAGCTCAACGCCATCGGCCTGGAGTTCAAGGGCCGCAACGTGCTGCTGGTGGACGACTCCATCGTGCGTGGCACCACGTCCAAGGAGATCGTGCAGATGGCCCGCGAGGCCGGTGCGCGCAAGGTCTATCTCGCATCTGCCGCGCCGCCAGTGCGCCATCCCAACGTTTACGGGATCGACCTACCCACCAAAGAGGAGCTCATCGCTCACGGCCGAACCGTTGAGGAAATCCGCGAGTACATCGGCGCCGATGCACTGATCTACCAGGATGTCGAAGCGATGACGCGGGTGGTTTCCGCGCTTAAGCCTGAGATTCATGGCTTCGAAGTCAGCTGCTTCGAAGGCCACTACATGACCGACATAAGTCAAGCCGACTTCGACTCGATGCGTGAGCAGAGATGCAGGCAGCCAGTCAGCGAGGCCGATGACGACAGCACTGTCGAGAGCTAACTGTTCGAGCTCTCAACGTGGCTGCTTGACGAGAACGGGCTCGGATCGGAAGCGGTCCCCGAAAAGACGCTTCAGTGCAGCAACCTTGGGCAGGTCATTGAAGACGATGTACGGTTGCCGAGGGTTCTCCGTCATGTAGTCTTGGTGGTAGGTCTCGGCCGGATAGAAGGTACCGGCGTCTTCAAGCTTGGTGACGATAGGCCTGGCGTAGAGCTTCGCGGCGTCCAGTTGAGCAATATAGGCAGTGGCCGTGTCGCGTTGCGCCGCATTCGCCGGAAAGATGGCTGATCGGTACTGTGTGCCAGAGTCTGGGCCCTGGCGGTTCAGCTGGGTTGGGTCATGAGCGACTGAGAAAAAGATCTGCAGAAGGGTTCCGTAACTCACCTGCGCAGGGTCAAAAGTCACCTCGACTGCTTCCGCATGGCCGGTGCGGCCGCTGGTCACCAGGCCGTATGACGCCGTACTCGCGGCGCCGCCGGCGTAACCCGACACGGCTCGCTTGACGCCTTTCACGTGCTGGAAGACGCCCTGAACGCCCCAGAAGCACCCCCCAGCGAACACCGCCTTCTGCGTGCTTGCTGCAGCCAGGTCTTTGACTGGCGGCGGGATTCGAACGGGCTCTTCGGCTGCAACGCAGGCCGTCAGAGTGCCCAGGAGTAGAAGACCTCCTGCGAGAGCGGATGCGAGTCGATTCTGGGACGGAGCAATGTTCATGAGACGTTTTCCGATCTGAAGGTTCAACCGAAGGTGAAGGCGTAGGCGGTAGCGCCTGAGTCGAGGAACTCAATGCTGAAAGTTCTGTCGACGGGGATGCCTGGCTGTCGAATGAGCTGGTAGAGGCGCTGTTCAGTGACGACGCCACTGCCGTCCGCTGAAATGTCGGTTCCGTGTGCCGCGCCCGGAGGCTGTCCGTCGAGAAGCACCCTGAAGCGAACTGGCTTGCCCTTGGCGCCAGGGCCGAGGACCAAGTGCAGGTCGCGCGCGCGGAATCTGTAGACAAGCCTCCCCGCCGGCTCAGCCAACGTTGCCTTCTCGTCGCCCACGGTCCAACGACCCGCATAACCCCAGGCGTTCAGCGGCAGGTTGGTCGGTACCGTATAGACCGTTGGCTGGTCGGGCACCGCTTTCGGCGATGACGCAAGGTTGGACGCACGCTCATAGCCAACATACGTTTCGCCTGAGGCCACAGCGGCAGCTTCACCAGCTGCCCGCTGTGCGCCTTGGCCGTTCACTGAGGTTGCCCCCGATTTTCGGAGTTCATAGCTCAGCCCGGGAGAATCCCGGAACAGGAGCCGAGAAGTGAACGAAGAAAGAAGCCGAGGGAAGTACACGCTGGAGTTCAAGCAGGAGGCGGTCAGGCAGGTCAAGGCCGGTCGCGCGGCGTCGGTGGTGGCCAAGACCTTGGGCATGCCCAAGGCGAGCCTGACGAACTGGGTGCGTGCCGATGCCAAGGGCCAGCTGGGAATGACGGCAGACGGGCGTGCAGCGCCAGTGGTCACGCCGGAGCAGGCCGAGATCGCGCGGCTGCGGGCCGAGGTGGCCCGGCTGAAGATGGAGCGCGATATCGCAAAAAAAGCCGCGGCGTACTTTGCGCAGGACGTGCTGCAAAGTACGCCTGGATCGCCTCGATGAAGGGGCGCTGGCCCATCACGCTGATGTGCGAAGTGTTGGAAGTCAGCCCGAGCGGGTACTTCAGCTGGGAGGCCGCAGGGCGCCGCCCGTCACCCGGCCCCAGGCGCAGCCACAGCGACGAGGCGCTGCTGGCGCACATCCGCGCCATCCACGAGCAACTGCGCGGCGAGTACGGCTGGCCACGCATGCACAAGGAGTTGCTCGCCCGAGGCCTGCGGGTGGGCAAGGAGCGGGTTCGCCAGCTGATGCAGCGCCACGGCATCCGTGCCAAGGGCAAGAAGAAGTTTGTCGTGACCACGGACAGCAAGCACCACTTGCCGGTGGCGCCAGACCTTGTGCAGCGCCGCTTCACGCCGGCCGCGCCTAACCTCGTGTGGAGCGGTGACATCACCTATCTGCCCACCGACGAGGGCTGGCTGTACCTGGCCGCCGTGCTGGACCTGCACAGCCGCCAGGTCGTGGGCTGGAGCCTGCAACCACACATGCAGGCCGCGTTGGTGAAGGACGCGCTGCTGATGGCCTGCTTCCGGCGCCGCCCGGCGGCGGGGCTGATCTTCCACAGCGACCGTGGCAGCCAATACTGCAGTCACGACTTCCAGGACACGCTCCAGGCCTGGGGCATCCGCAGCTCGATGTCGCGCAAGGGCAATTGCTGGGACAACGCGCCCACCGAGAGCCTGTGGGGACGCTTGAAGACGGCCTGCGTGCACGGCCGCCGATTCGCCACCCGCGAGCAGGCCCGGCAGGCGGTCATGGACTGGATCGCCTTCTACAACCACTCGCGACTACATTCGGCACTGGGCTACCTCAGCCCGATGCAGTTCGAACAACGCTGGCTGGCGGCGCAGCGCAAATCTGCCGCTTGATGATCGGGCTATGCACTCCGGGTTTCAGGGGCAACCTCACTTCTCACGCATCGATTTGCTGAATGCAGTTTGGGGCTATCAGCACGACGGCTACGAGCACACCGTAAACACGCATATCAACCGCTTGCGTGCGAAGGTGGAGACCGACCCTGCCAAGCCTCGGCGGATCCTGACCGTGTGGGGGCGGGGCTACAAGTTTGCGGAGAGCGCGTCGTGAAGCTGACCGTCACTCAGCGCCTTTCGTTGGTGTTTGCGGCGTTGCTGTTGCTGTGCAGCGGTACGTCGGCGTGGATTCAGCTGCGAGCTAGCCGCATGCATGAGCTAGAGGTGGTGCAGGGCCTATCGCGCGACCTTGCCGCCAGCATCGCTCGAGACACTCAGCTTACAGATGCGCATGGCTTGATGCCGGACGCCGTGCGTCAGCTGTTTGACCAGCTCATGGTCGTGAACCCGAGTGTGGAGGCGTACTTGGTAGAGCCAGGCGGGCGCATCGTCGGACACGCGGCGCCTGAGGGCCGCTTGAGGCGAGAACACATTGACCTTGCGCCTGTCAGGCGTCTTCTGGCTGACGAACCTCTGCCAATCCTTGGAGATGACCCTCGCAGCGTTGACGGTCGGAAGGTCTTCAGTGCGGCTCCGCTTCGCGTGGGAGAACGTGACGTAGGCTACGTCTACGTTGTCTTGCTGGGCGAGGCCCACGATCGGCTTAACGCGCGCGGATCCACGCACGCCGTGCTGACCACCGCTCTTTGGTCAATCGCGATGGTGGCCCTCTTGTGTCTGGTAGCCGGTCTCGTCGCCTTCACCTTCATCACGCGGCCGTTGAGGAGGCTGACGGAGTCAGTCAGAGGTTTTGACGTCAACGGACCGCCCGCCGACTTGGCGCCTCCGGCAGCAGTTGCGCTCAGCAGTCGTGACGAGATTGCTGTCTTGGACAGCGCATACCGTCAGATGGTGGCGCGCATCGGCGAGCAGTGGCGGGCGCTGACCCGTCAGGACCAGGAACGGCGAGAGCTGATCGCGAACGTCTCCCACGATTTGCGTACGCCCCTTGCCTCGCTGCATGGCTACCTAGAGACGCTGCTGCTGAAAGACGCCACTCTGGACCCTAGCGAACGGCGCCGCTACCTGCAAATCGCGATCGATCAGAGCCGGAAGGTAGGGGGGCTCACGCAGAGCCTCTTTGAGCTTGCTCGACTGGAGTATGGGTTCGTCCAGCCAGACTTCGAAGCCTTCTCTATGGTGGATCTGGTGCAGGACGTGTTTCAGAAGTTTGAACTTCGAGCTGACTCCCGACGGGTCTCGCTTCGAGCTCACTTCCCACCACAGCTTCCGGCTGTGCGTGCCGACTTGGGCCTGATCGAGCGCGCGATCAGCAACCTCCTCGATAACGCACTGCGCTACACACCAGAAGGCGGGCAAATCGAGATTATTTTGACTTCGGAAGGGAGCGAAGTGCGGGTCATGGTCGCTGACACGGGGCCTGGCATCGCACCTGACCTGCGGGGCACGCTGTTTCAGCGCCCGTTTGTGGTCGGGGGCGCGCGCCGGGAAGGTGGTCTCGGCTTGCGCATCGTGCATAGGATCCTGGAGCTGCACGCGCGTCGCATAGAGCTGGTTGATCTGGCAGGACGGGGTGCCAGCTTCCGCT
>JGI10211J34971_10005203_pt1 | contig 10192 bp, 19 predicted proteins | sample Etolagsediment_FD_34971 | JGI IMG/M metagenome (IMG submission 34971)
CCCGCCGAGCCCGCTTCTTGCGGAGTTGTCTGAGCCGAAGGAGGCGCTGTGATCCGCTGATGGGCGCCTCCGCTTCTACGAGCGCTCTCGGTTGGAGCGCTTGATCCCGGGCACATGGGATGCCCACCCTGAACCTGTAGCGAGGAGTTGAGAATGGCGAGCGATACGAAGATCGAGTGGTGCGACGCGACCTGGAACCCCGTCCGGGGCTGCGAGAAGGTCAGCCCAGCCTGCAAGAACTGCTATGCGGAGTCGTGGTCAGCACGGTGGGGCAAGGGCGCCAAGGCTGTACGCCGGGCACGGGTGGCGGCATGACCTCCATCCGATGCGGTGCAGCCCCAGGTCTGCGGGAGTTCGCCGAGGGCTACCTCGGCCTGCCTGAGCATGAGGACGGCGACCGGTGGTGGCATCTCCCGTCGGGCTGTGCGTGGTGGGGGCGTGGTAACCGTCCCAATGTGCTGGTGCCGGTGGTGCCTCTCACCTGTGCGGCTGGGCGTGACTGTGTGGTGCGGTACCTCGCAGAGCAAGACCTTGACTACGGGTGGGCTCGGGACATCCCGGGCGCGCTGGTGGATGGGGTGCGGCGGCATGTGGCGGGGGAGCCTCCGCTGCTGGCACAAGGCGGGCCGCCTGCTCGACGGGCGCACCTGGGACGAACTCCCGTGATGGTCCGCCACAGGGCCGGGATGGCGCTGCTCGCGATGCTGCGTCACCCGGATCTGGAGCACTGCCGCGCCTTGCTGGCGCGCGCCTACGTGGCACATGTGGCGTCCCTTGCGGAGTTGGCCGAGGGGGCGTAGCCTGAACCCCATGTCCATCTGCGAGCTGTGCGGACGCCCACACGACGAGGTCGGCCCCTGTGACGAGTACCTTCGCGCCGAGGCCCTGGAGCGCGTCAAGGCCGCAGACCGAGAGGTACGGCGCCTCATCGCTGCCCTGACCCACGCGAGGGCTGAGCAGCGGGACGCCCAAGCAGCCTACGCCCTCGTCAGGTAGGACACCGACATCTCGCCGAGCACCGGGTCACTGGCGACGACCGACCCGTTACGCAGGGTGACGGTGGAGGTGGGGGAGAGGAAGCCGGCAGCGGAGAGTAGGGCGAGGGCTGAGAACAGGTCGGACATGGAGCCTCCAGGCTGGAGACAACCTATCGCACCGCCCGGTTGCACTTGCAGTGCTGCAACCGGAGCGCCCCGAGTCGCGGTGCTGCAACGCCCGAGACGGACCGAGGCCGACTATCGGCCGGTGGCACGCCCCCTGCAACGTGTGAGGCATGGACTATGTCAGTTGGGAATCCGCGCGAAGCCGCGCATGGGGCGAGTTGAAGCGGGCGAGGTCCGACCTGCTGGTCGCGACCGACGCGCTCAGCGACCCGCCGACGCGGGACGACCTCCGCGAGTGGGGCAATTGCCTGGAGCGCGTCGCGCACCACCTCGACAACCTGATCCTGATCCTGTCGGTCGAGCCCCCGCGGGCGCCCGCTCCGGAGCCTCGGATCCGCGACCTGGTGCGCCGCAAGATCCGCCGCAAGGCTCAGGGGTTGAGGACCGCCGCGACAGCGAGGCACAGGGCAGCCTGGGCTCGGTTCGCCACGTAGAGCAGCGGCGTCTTGCGGCCCGCGGTCATCTCGAAGCCGACGACGGCGGGCCCTGGGAAGGTGTCCTCGACCGCCGCGTGGAGGCCGCCGTTGTCCAGTGATGCGTTGCCCATCTCAGTGCCTCCTGGTGCGGGAGGTGACGGCGGCCGGTGGCTTGAGGCACTCGACCTGCTCGCAGGATGCGCGCTTCGGGCAGGTGCGGCACACGTCGGCCGGCGTTCTTGGAGCGCTCGTGCGGGCTTCCTCGGCGTAGACCTCGCACTGGTGCGCGACGGCCACCCACTTACTCTCCGCTGGCGCCATCATCCTGGATGCTCCTCTGGTGCGGGCTGTAGCACACCGGGCACGTCGAACGAGACGCGGCTCCACGTCAGGTAGCCGCCCCATGTGAGCGCGGCGGCCAGGGCCAGCACGACCAGCGGGATGAACACCGTCGGCTTGAGCATCGCCGCGCGCCGTTGCTGCACGAGCGTCTTGGCTGCGATGTGCTCGGCCCATGCGTCGGTGATGGGTCGGAACTCGGCCTTGAGCTCGTCGGTTGCTGTCTTCGACGACTCGATCTGCGCCTGAGCCGCGCCGGCCGCGGTGGTCGCTGTCCCCAGGACCTCCCACATGCGCGCGGTCGTGTTCGCCTGCTCGTCGGCGAGCCTGGCCACGTTGGCCGCAGTCGCGCGCTGGTCAGCGGCGAGTCCGTCGAGCGTCCGTCGCAGGTCGTCGTCCACGACTACTCCGCGGCGCCGGGCCCGAAGTTGACCGTGGGGCTGTCGTTGTAGGTCACGCTCGCACCGTCGCTGCCGTGCCCCGCGATGCTGGCGAGGTAGGCGTGCCCCTTCTGGAGGCCGCCCACGTCGAAGCGCTCGTAGAACCCGAACCCGGTCAGGCTGTACGAGGTCTTCCCTGCCTCCCAGACGCAGCCCGTCGGGCTGTTGCTGCCGCTGGTCTTGCCCTGCCAGAACAGGTGCAGGGTCGCCGAGACCGGGTCAGCGTCGCAGGCCAGCACGCCGGTGCCCGTCGCGCTGATCGCCACCGAGTAGTCGGTCGTCAGGGGGTTGGTGCCGTCGTAGCCGAAGACGCGCAGGGTCACGGCCGCGTTGCCGCCTGCCGCGGTGCCGCTGGTCACGGCGCCCGCCGAGTCGAGCAGTTCGCTGCTGACGACCTGGTTCGCGCCAGCTGCGCCGCCCACTGTCGCGTCGGCCGCGATCTTCGCCGCCATCGCAACGAGCACCGCGTCCACGTCCGCGAAGGACCCCGCCGTAGTGGCGATCGCCGTGCCGTTGATCGTGACCGTGTAGTTCGCGGACCCGTCGAAGCTGGTCACCGTGATCCGGGCGCGCCGGTGCTGAACCGCCTCGCGGAGCCCCACCTTGACCAGGGCCACGACCGCGTTGTCCAGGTCGACGCCTGCGCTCTCAGCGGCGGGGGGCCGGCTCCACTCGGTCGGGCTGGCGTCCGCCTGCGTCACCCACTGCGGGTTGCGCCCAGCGGCGCGGACGACGAGTTCGTTTGCGGTCTCGGCGCTGCTGCTCATGGGGCCGGCTCCGGTGTCGCGGCTCACCATAGCCTATGGTCACGTCAAGGGCTTTGCGATCGTCCGCTTGCGTTCTGGCGTGTATGCGCTACTATGTCCGTGTAGCAAGGAGCCAACATGACCCGCGCCGACCTCAACGCAGCCCGCATCGAAGCCAGCCAGAAGCACGCGCGCGCGCTCAAGCGGTGGGAGCGTGCCCGCGCGACGAAGACCTGGGGCCCGCTGGGCGCCGAGCGCTACCAGCAGGCGACTCTGGACATGCGCCGGACCTACCGCGCCCGCGAGGCCGCATACGGGCGAGCCTGAGCAATGGCAGCACGCCCCAGAGTAGCGAAGCCCCCTTGCGGGGGCTCCAGCGCCGTGGCGCTCACTGCCGAATTCTAAGCCCAGCGAGCGGACCGTAGCACGCTCACTGCTTGAGGGGATGCACGATCAGGTTCGGCCACGCCCAGAAGTAGTCGGCCGAGGGCTGGCGCTTGAACACGCGGGCGCTGCCTTGGGCGCCGAACTTGGTGTACTTGCTGACCCGGCTCGACGCGGTCGGGTCCTCGATGAGGTAGACCCCCTCAGGGTCCACGTCGAAGTCGTCGATCGTGTTCGCGCCGGTGCCCGGGACGTACTTGAAGATCGGCCCGTCCAGGTTGGGCGTGTACACGTCGATCCGGTCGAGGGCGGGGTCGCTCGCGTAGACGTAGTGCAGGTCGGCGCGCAGCTGCGAGACCGGGTTCGCCCGAGTGACCTGCGTCTGCACGGCGCCCGTGTACGTGTTGATCTGAAAGAGCTCGTGCGTGCCGGTGGTGTCCCCGCTCGCATAGAGCCAGTCGCCGTTGTACGCGAGGAACAGGTCGCCCGCGCCCGGGGTGAGGCCCGCGGGGGCCACGTCCCAGACCCAGGTGAAGCCCGAGGTGCCGAGGCCGCCCTCGTTGGCCAGGTCCGATCCGCTGACTGCCTCGATGCAGCGGATCGTCGCCCCGCTGGCGTGCCCGCTCGCCGCTCCGATCAGGAAGCACTGCTCGCCGTTGCTGTACAGGCGGCGGACGGCGGCGTTGTGGTTGTACGGACCCCACTCGGCCGCGCCGGTGTTGGCGACCAGGCTGTAGGCGTTGTTGCCCGAGGAGCACAGCACGCGCTGACCGTCGCAGTGGAGCGGGCGGTAGGCGACCGCGACGTTCCACTCCTGCGAGAGGTCCGACAGCAGGTAGGACCGGACGAAGGTCGCGGCGTCGCTGTAGATGACCCGCACGCCGTCGGTGCATCGGATCGTACCGGTCGTGCCGGTCGTGATGGTGCCGACCAGGGTCATGTCGCTGGTCTTCAGGATGTAGATCGCGGTCCCGGTCGTGTCCTGCGTGATCACGTACTGGCCGGTCGTCAGGACCGCGGTGCGCCCGCTGGTGTTGAACGCCTTTGCGGTGGCTGGCGCTACCGTCGTGTCCAGCGTCGGGATCTGCGCCTGCTGCCCGTCGGCCATGCGGTTCGCGGCGTCGTGGCACGACAGGAACAGCAGATCGCGGTGACCGAGTAGGTAGTTCAGTTCGGCGTTCGTCATGATCGCGCCACCCATGAAGCCGGGCGACTCGATGCCGAGCGCGGGCTGCTGGATGTCGGACGCGACCGCGTCGTAGGCGAAGGAAATCTCGGAGCCAGCCATGGATCAAACCTCTCGGGCAATGCGGCCGAGCCCGACCCCGGAGGGGCCGAAGTCAGCGAAGGGGGACGGGGCGAGCCCGCTGGGATCGGCGACGCCGTCGAAGCCCACAGGGGCCTCCACGATGCGCGCGTAGACCCCGGCAGGGCTCCCGCTCTGGAACATGCGCCGGACCTCGGCGCGGCGCGTCTCGCGCATCAGCGACGGGCGCAGGGCGTAGATCGTGAACGCAGCGGGGAACAGGTCCCGATACCAGACCTTGATCGGGTCCATGGTGTGCTGCGCCATCAGGATCATCTCGTCGGGGTGGCCCTGGCCGATGTTGTGGATCACCCGGGCCGCGATGAAGCCCCGGTACTCGGCGTCGCTGAAGTCGAGCCGCTGCTGGCCGACGATCTCGCCCCACTGGTCGAGGCTCTTGCCGGTGGCCAGGCCGAACGCGGTCCCGGTCAGGACCTCCCAGCCGAGGTCCTCCATGACCTGGAGCCCGCCCTCGGAGAGCCCGCGGATCAGCGCCTGAAAGTTCGGCTTGTTGCGAAACTGCGAGTAGAGCCGCCCCAGCGCGGTGTCGTTGCGGGACGGGTTGTAGACGTATGGCCAGTCGCTCATGCCCGCAGCCTATCCGATCGTGGGTGATCGTCTGCTTGCACTTCCTGTTGGACCTGCTACTATGACGGGGTAGCGAGACACCGACCAACCGGAGCCGACCATGACCATGACCACCAAGATCCACGCCCTCTCCACCGTCGCTCACTCGATGGGCACCGACCTTACCTCCATGCGGGCGGACGGTCGCCGCCTGTTCTGGTGCGCCTGCACCGGCGGCGAGCATAGGGTTCGCGAGGTCAACACCTCAAGCGCGTGGTCGGTTGACCTCGTGACCGGCTCGGTGCGGGTGCTGTCGTGAGGCCGCCCGCCTTTGGCGTCCGTCCGAGCGTTGGCGCCTGGGTCGGCGTTGAGTTGGCCGAGGGTTCGGAGGTCGCAGTCTTGACGGCGCGTCACCGTAGTCCTGCCGCTGCCAGGCGTGCGCTGCGGCGAGTGTTGGGCGGCTATGTGGAAGGCGGCATCTTGGCGGCTGTTCCAAGGTCGCTGCCCGTTGTGGCTTACCCGTGAATGTGGCGCTTGCCAACGGGAGCATCAGCGCCGGACTACGCGCCAGGCTTCGCACGCTTGCTCGCGCAGCCCGCCGGTGTGGGTGGGAGATCCTGGATGTCGATATCGACGTGGCGAGTCGCCACGTAAGCATAGACCTCATCCGAGGCCCGCTGAATGCACCAGATCGGAGGCTGGTTATCCGTGGAACGTGGGACCTGGCGCACCTGGAGCGCTTCACCTACAACCGCGGCCACGAGCCCAGGGGGCGACGTGGTGATCGCTACATGGCCGCGACTTGCACCCCCGTCTTCCTGGGGCGTCAAAGTGGGCACTTGCGCGATGTCTTGGGACTGCTCGGCCGCTACATCGAGGACAATCAGGCGACGGTGATCGTACCCGCCGTCGCCACAGCGGTCGCGTCCACCGCGGTGTCGGTCGCGGGGACCAGGGTCACGCCGACCACGCCGTCCACGCCGCCGATCGCGGTCTGAAGCGCCAGCACGCGCAGGTCCTCGCCCACGCCGAGCCCGGTGAACACGCCGGTGATCGCCGCCTCGACTGCGGCGGACACGTCCGCGAGGACGTACCCGGTGGCCAGCACGACCGTCGCGGTGACGTTGACCGGGGTCGCCGTCGCCCAATCCCAGCGCACGGTGCGCGAGGACCCTGCAACGTCGGTGACCGTCTTCTCGACATCGGTCCCCATCTGCTTGATCCCCGCGGTCGCGCCCGTGTAGAGCGTCTGCGCGACGGTGTCCTGCTGCGCCGAGGTCAGCGTCGAGGGGTAGATCACGACCGCGATGCTGTTGGGCTCCAGGAGCTTCCCTTCGATGGTCTCTGGGACCCGGCTCGCGTTCTGGAGCACGATGCAGGCGAGCACGCCCTCGACGGCCAGCACCGCAGAGCGGATGGCGCCGGGGCTGTTCTTGCCGGGCTTCTGCAACTCGGTCGCGATGCGCCCGCGCAAGGCCGCGTCGGTCTCCTCGTCGCGCCCAGGGGTCGCGGCTGCGGCGTTGCTGACGGTGCTCCAGCCGGTGCGCGTGGTCACGATCTTGTCGATGGCGGCTGCGTCCGCGGTGATGGACCCAGCGTCGACGCAGGTGACGACGACGGTGTCCGAGCCCGCGCCGGTGAAGGTCTTGGACTCGCTGATCTCCCAGCGCTGGCGGTCGTCGGCCCCGCCGCCCTCGACTAAGTCGCCCTGGTGGATGACCGTCGCCTCGGTCACGGTCAGCGTGACGGTCGCCGAGGACTTCGACGCAGCCAGGCGGGTCACGCCGACCAGGGCTGCGAGCCCGTCGAGCGGGACGCCCACGGCGTTGCTCCGGTCGCGCTGGTCGTAGGTCGCCTGCTGCGTGTCGGACAGGTCGCCAAGCTCAGCGGCGAGCGCAGCGACGAGGGACGACGTGACCACGTCGCTGGTCCAGTCGATGGTCACGCCGAGCGCCGTCTCGATGCGCGACCGCATGGACGCGACGAAGTCCGCGGTGCGAGGGACAGCCAGGCCGGTCGAGGTCAGGTAGGACGCCATGCGCGCAGCCTATCCGATCAGTGGGCGATCGTTTGCTTGCATCCTGCGGCCATAGTGCTACTATGAGTGTGTAGCGAGACACCAACCGGGAGCCAACATGACCAGCGACCTCAACCCCATCTTCCACGTCAACACCATCAGCGCTGGACGCCGCAACACGCGGCAGTCGGTGCATGACCTTGTTCGCGCGGGCTTGGTTTGGACCGGGGCGCAACACAGCGCCCTCGCGTCTACCCCGACCCGGGCGATTCAGGCCCGCCTGGGGCGCTTGCCCGGTTGTGTGCCCCCCTCCATGTCCGAACGCACGCTCGCGGAGTGGCGCATCGTGCCTGGGGCGCACCCTCTCAGCCCTACAACGGAGCGATAGGCCCGCTTCGGCTGAACCAGTACCACTGCGGTGCCTGGTTCAGCGCGCGCCCGTCGCGGGGCTTCGTGCCGATCTCCAGTTCGCCCTCGTCGGTCAGCACCGTGACGGTGATCGCCAGCGTCTCGGTCGCCGCGGTGAAGGTCGCCTGGTAGTCCGAGATGGACTGCACGCCGCGCACGCCCAGGATCGTCGAGCGGATGCCCGCCGAGATGGACGACAACGGCGGCGGCTTGATCTGCATCCAGTCGAGCCAGGGCACGCCCTCGCGGGTGTCGAGCAGGTACTCGCCGACGTGCAGTTGCAGCGCGACCTGGATCCGCTGCCCGATCAGTTCGAGCCCGGTGATCAGGCGGGGCTGGAGGGGCCAGTCTCCATCGGTGGTCAGGCCCACGTCGGCATAGGTCGGCATGCGGGCAGTCTATCCCCTACGTGATCTCGCCGCCCGACGCGGTGATGTTGGTCGGCGCGTCGCCGGCGTCGTCGGTCCCGCCGAAGTCGCCCGCGCTGAACCCGACCTCGGCGTCGTCGAGCATGTCGCGGATCATCGCCTCGATCGCGTCGAAGATGGGCTCCGCGTTGGCGTCGAACTCGGCGCCGTCGAAGTCGCCCCCGTGCAGGGTGGCCATGGCGGCCTTGGCGGCTGCGCGCGCGATGTCGGCGTAGTGGTTGGTCGTGCCGTTGAGTGCCATGCCGCTACTCCGCTTTCACCCGCGTCGCTGCGAAGTCGCTCGACGTGGTGCTGGTTGGGTTGACCTGCGGGACCGCAGAGGGGGATGTGGGCGCGCCCAGGTTGCCCGTGTGGACGTGCGCGTTGAACACTGTCACCATGGCTTGGACCTGGGTGATCAGCGTGTTGAGCCGGGTGCTGGTCTTCTGCGCGAGGGCGACGAACTCCGACGCAGCTGACGACCCGAGGAGCACCGAGAGCCCCTCGACGACCAGCGCGGAGCCGTCCCGGCCAGACGACGGCACCGGGCCCGCGACCGCCACCGGGAGCACAACCGAGTCGCGCAGGTCGAAGCGCCGGAGGTCCTGCGGGGTCGCGTCGCTGCTGGGCTTGTCCAGGTACTCGTCGAGCGAGCGCTCCGCGACCAGCAGTAGGCACTCGTCGCCGACCGCCAGCGGGAACGTGAGCGCGTAGCCCGACGCCATCGGGAACATGACGGGGCGCGAGGCGATGGGGAGGTGCTGCTCCTGGACCACCTTGCCCGAGGCGTCCCGGTAGGCGTGGCGGATCGCGATCTGCACGGTCGCGCGCTGCGTGGCGTGGTCGTAGGCGGTGATGATCGCCGGGATCGCCGTGCGCACCCTGGCCACCTCGGACCGGGCGAGCGCCTTCGTAGCGCCGAACTCGTCGAGCGGGTCGGACATGGAGCCTCCGCGCGTAGGGTAGCCGCTTGCGTGGCTGGAGCGCACGCGCTACCGTTCCGGTGTAGCGAAGGAGCAGCATGAACCGCAGCGACACCGAGTCCGGCGCCGTCTTCTGGCCCCGCGACGACGAGAGCGCCGCCTACCGCCCGCGCTTGTGGCGCACCTGGGACGCCCCCAAGCCCCGGGTCGCCTTCGTCGGGCTCAACCCCAGCACCGCGACCGCGGACGCCCTGGACCCCACTGTGCGGCGCTGCGTGAACTACGCGAAGGCGTGGGGCTTCGGCGGAATGGAGATGCTCAACCTCTGGGCGATCCGCTCGACCGACCCGGCCGGCTTGTGGGCGGAACTCCGCGCTGGCGGCGACGCTGGAGCAGCCGCGCAGGACGACGGGATCCGCGAGGCGCTCTCGGAGCGCGTGACGCTGGTCGTGTTCGCCTCGGGGCCAGGGTCGAAGGGCAAGGCCGAGGACCGCAGGCGGCTCGGCGCGCGCCGGCGCGAGGTCTGGGAACTGGTCCACGCGGCTGGCGTCCAGGCGTCGGCGCTGGTGCTGACCTCGGACGGGTCGCCGGGGCACCCTCTGTACCTCAAGAAGACGCTCGTGCCGCGCGCGTGGAAGCCGGGGGAATCGGGCCTGGCGTTGCCGGTTCAGTTGCCTTGCAAGGCCGCCTGATCACCCGACCGGGTGCCCCTCCGCGATGACGTACCAGGGCGTCGCGTGGGTGTCGCCCTGGAAGCGCACGGTGTCCGCGATGTAGGTCCCCGACAGCCGCTCCGCTTCGACGGTGTAGCGGTTGCCGGGGCGCAGCTGCGGGACGATCAAGCCGGTCACCTCGACCCCGTTCGCCAACTTCGCCGGCTCGCCGATCAGGTTCCGCGTGCGGCTGCTGAACTGCACGATCGCCTCGGTCGTCGCGCCGCCCTGCTCGACCAGGACGAAGGCGCCGTCTCGGATCATCCAGTCCGACGAGGTCGAGTCGGCGAGTCGGTCCAGCAGGTCCCGGGCGGGCCCGTCGAAGTAGAACCCCTGCGTGAGGCTCGCCGTCAGGTCCGTCCG
>JGI10211J34971_10005204_pt1 | contig 10191 bp, 22 predicted proteins | sample Etolagsediment_FD_34971 | JGI IMG/M metagenome (IMG submission 34971)
TTTTTTTATGTAAATAAAAGAGCAGTTGATGCTGTAAGAGAAGCTTATCCAAAGCTTACTAAATATAGGTTTAACACAGGAAAAAGTTGTTCTTGTGGAGGACTTATTCCATACAATAACCATGAAGATTACAACTCTGGTTTTGTATTTGCAGAAGAACACAAAGAAAGTCAAAAGGCTTTCTTCAAACCTAAAACAAACGGAGAACAACAATGATAAAACCATTCTTTACCCCACAACTTGTAGGACTTATCATGCTGGTAACAGCATGTTTCCTACTCGTAGCATTGCTGATGGCCTTCCCGGCATCAGTAACAATCTTCAGTGCGATTAAAAGTCTAGCGCCATCGTACTCTTTATCCATAATTATTTTAGTCCTTGTAGTCAAAGGCCTAAATTATTTAATATGGGGGGAGGAAAATGAGAACTTTTAGCATTGACTCGATATCCATTGACGAACTCCAAGATCAGTACTATGAGTTCGATGAATCGCCTTCCTATGTAGAAGATAACCCTTATCTATACTACATCGAGATGAGCGAAGAGCGGTATTTAGAAGACAATTACCGTGAAGAAGAGGAATCTCAGTAGCAGAAGAGTATCTGTGTGTGAAAGCACAGATATTCCTTATTTATTTAGGTCTATCCTTACATTAACTTAAAGATAGACCTTTTCCCTTTCTGGGGGACTTAACAAAAAAAGGTTAAGTTACCCATACTCTTAAATTATTTAACCTATCACTTCGATTGACCAGCATATATAAGGTATGTAAAACAGAATCAGATTACATCCTTAAGAACCCATACCAATCTTATAGATAGGCAATTTTCTGTCACTATCGGGGACAACAATGCTGCTTATGTTTTTGTTCTCAAATCATCTGCGGGAATACAGACTTTGCAGCACCCAACCCGACTTCTGAACCAGTAATACATTACAAATGCCTCGTGGCTGAATCAACAAATTCTCTCTGTTGTATGACAGCCATAAATTACGAACCAAAAACCCTAAACACAATATAATTATGGATGAACCACGACATATTTCCAATCCTATAGTGCTACATCTGATGAGTTCTAATCATGGATACACNTACGAAGAAGCTCTCACTCTTCTAACACAGATGCGTGAAGATGTTTTTAATGGTGCAAATCCAGANGAAATTCTTTATAATATAGGACTTGAACCAGATTACCTTGAAGATTTAATATTCATCTAAACCTTTAATCTATGGAAAACAAAAGAGGAATCGTCAGAGTAAACAAGTTTCATTGGAGCACACCAGTGAATAAAGCACTTGCTTATATCCATTACAATGAAGGTATCGAGCCTAATTACGATTTAAAAAAACAGGTTGGTATCTTTTATAGAGAGTCCGGGCAGTTCACAGAGCAAGAGTTAAGGAAAGCGAAAGCAAATGTGAAACTTCTGTACAAAACAAGGAAAGCAAGTACTGTACCACCCAAAGAGTACGCTATTGATCTGTTTAACAGATTAAGAATGAACCAAAAACTAGAACTAAAAAAGGAGGTCAACAATGACTGAGTTAGAAGCAAAAATGAAAGGAGTATTACATTCCTACCAACTTATAAACAAGGAGTTTGAGTTATTTCAAGAACAATCTTCTATTGTTGTAGGTCAACTAGACACACTAAGTGATTACGAAGTAGGTACAATGGAAACCTACCAACGATGCTTAGACAAGTTAGAAGACTTGATGGTAGGATTACAAGCAGCAGTAAATGGTGCTTTTATCTAATTTATCAACCCACACACAACTGTGTATAGAGCGGTGAAGCGTTCTATATACTTCCTAATTAACAACCAAACAAAGGAGGATACAATGAACGCAAAAGAAGAGTTCTTAGAACACATAGAAGACAAAAAAGTGCTATGTGCTTATGTAAAAAAATCGTCTGAATTCAACCAGTTACTGGAAATAGACGAATATTTATTTAATAATGGAAATAGACCAAATTTAGGTTCTATTCTTCATAAAGGATATTCACAGGAAGACTTTGATGAGTTTGTAAAAAGTATTGACTTTGAATACAACGATGGATATGGTGGCCAAGAACTGTTTGGCACTATATGGTACGAGGATGGTACTTGGTCTGGTCGCCAAGAGTACGACGGAAGTGAATGGTGGCGTCATTTTAAAGTACCAGAAATACTTGAAGAACTATTAACGAAAAACGATAACAATTCTTAACTAAACAAAGGAGAAAATATGAACGCAAAGAAAGAGTTTTTAGATTTTGTAGGAAATCGTAGCGTATTATGTGCCACAGTAGCTACCACTGAAGATGTATGGGACGAGAACTTTGGTCACGAAGGAGAGTTAATAAGAAGTTATCTTCTCCGTAAAGGATATTCACACAAAGATTTTATAACCTTTGTGGATAACCTTGACTTCGATTATGATAACGGATATGGACTTCAGGAATTATTCGGAGTGATATGGTTCACAGATGGTACGTGGGCTACTCGTGGAGAATATGATGGTAGTGAGTGGTGGAGACATCACGAATTACCAGACATAGATGAAGAATTGTTAACGGAAAACGGTATCTATTTTGAAATAAGGGAGGAAGTTTATGGATAAATACGATGAAGAATCCGTGAAGCAGTTAGAATGGGTGTACTACGCAGTAGGATCATATGCGTATTACAACGCATCTACTAACACCTATTATAATGAGAGTGGTCAGCAGTTACGTGACCCAAGTGAATACAACTCATCACTGGAAGGATATACTCCTTTTGGTGATGAATAACCAATAAAGCGATGAAAGAAGAAGAACCAACAGTTAATCCAATCTTAATGATCGCTGCAATCATATACTGCAATGTTTTCAGAAACTGAAACTATAGATAATATGATTTGCATTTTATATAAAGTAGGGGATTTACATTCCATGCTTTATGCACCCTTCTCTACACCAGATAGAAAGGAAGTACAGGTTATATCTCGTCTGCTTAAAGAATTAAAACAAGCAGATGAGATTACCTTACAAGATGAAGCTGAAAAACTGGGTTACATAATAAAAGAAGGTGGTCTTTATGACTTTATTGGAGATCACAATCTCATTACCCGGAAACAGTTAGGCGCTATTATTAAATCACTTGATAAACTAAACAAGGAGCCAAATGAAAGCAGATGAAATAGGCATTAAAATATATAATATGTCAGAACTGCGATTAGATATAGCAGAAAAGTGGATCAAAGAGTACGCAATGAATGTAGCAACAGAAGCATACATACGTGGCTACGAGGATAAATATCAAGAAAGAAGAATGAATGCATCTGTTTCTTTATCAGAAATGGATACAGACAACTACAACTAAAAACAAAAGAACAATGGATGAAAAAACCTGTTATGAAATAATACATAAGATAGATGCTATGAGTTCTTTCTCTACAAATATGGGAAAGGCACATAACATGAAGATTATCAGAATAACTATAAGGAGTATGATAAACTTCGACAGGATATTATCACTACACTAAAAAACCTAATCACGGAGGAAAAATGAAACATTTAATTACCGCTGCACTTGTGTTCTTTACGGCAGAAATGTATGGACAAGATCAATCAGAAAGACTTGGAAATGCAATTGCTATACAAACAGACTGTTCATTTATGGAAAAAGATAAAGACTCTTATTTCTATAAGTGTTCAGAATACTTGGACATTGATATGTTCAAAACATATATGACTCTCTTCTTTATGGATAAGTCAGATATTGAGCAGATTATGGCTTGGACTATTATTGAAGAAGGTGCACAAGGTATGTTTATTCTTTTCGAAGAAGAATACTATGCTGTTGTGTACAATGAAAATGCCAATGTATTTGCAATCTCTCATTTCAAAAACTGATGGAGAATATAACAAAGCAATACAAAAAGCATCTCGCAGGGTTTGTTGAATCCTTTGAGAAGGACGTTCAAGACCAATTATATACTGAAATCAAAGAAGCAATTGAGCATACTTTTTTTGAAGTATCTTTGTGTTTTGATGTAGATATGGATCATTATTTAAATGAAGACATTTTGTTCCAAGAATATCTTGAAAAGCGTTCACGCACTTCATCAAGTGAAAATCCTTGGTACACAGATGATAACCATAAAATAATAGATGAATGGAAACCATAGAAACTCCTGTTGTGACAATTAGTGACTTTTACAACGGTGAAGAAACCATTACGATTCACAATTACGTTAATATGAAAGGGTATATGGTTCTAAATAAAGAAGAAGCTTCTCTTCTTTTACTTGAACTATATAAATTTGTCACTGGCAAAAAGTAATTATGTTTTGTCAGAGCAACTCTCACCTATATCCTATATTGATACATGGCACGAAATACTGTACCGTATAAATAAAGGAAAAACCGCATTCTCAGTTCCTGTTCTTGGACCTAAATACGAATCAGAAAGGATACTGAGAAGATACGCTAGCCACCTACGCATTTCTATCAAGGTTAACGTATATGCTAACAAAGCGCACATCCAACTGGCCCATCCTAAACTTGATATGAAAGAAAGGCTCATAGCAAAAAGGATGGGTCTTATTAAATAACACTAAAAACAGAGGACATATGTCAAAAACAGTAACGTCTATCATGCTTTATGATGATGTAGAAATCACAGGGCGAGATAACTCTTTACGAATTAAAGAGAAAACACAGCACCTTAGCAGTATTTATATCTACTTTGATAGCACCAAGACAGTAGATAGTTTCATTAATGCACTTCTTGATTTGCGAGTAGATGTTGTAAATAGAGAGAAGGAGACAAATGCAAACAAAAACATATAAGAAGGTTTACTTAGCCTGTGAAAAAGTACATAACTACGAAGAAGAACACATATCATTTACAAATCCTTCTGATGTTGCCGATTATGTAAGAAGACAAATCGGTGATAGAATAGGAGTGAATGAGTTNTTCTATGCTATGTTCTTTGATGCTAAAAGNCACATCATATCTTACAGNCTTNTTTCTATAGGTGGTACTACAGCTACNNTAGTAGAACCTAAAATGATTTGTAAGATGGCTCTTGATTGTCTTGCTGAATCTGTGATTGTTTCTCACAATCATCCGTCTGGNAATTTAAGTATAAGTNCAAGTGATANAAACTTGACTTCTAAATTAAAGAACGGATTATCTTACTTTAATATTGATCTTTCTGATCACATTATAGTGACAGAAGATGGATATTATAGTATGAATGCAGAAGGAGAATTATAAGTTTATACTTCCGTATAAGCATATTTTTCTTTATATTATAGAAGAAGTTTATATAGGTAACACTGTATAAAATAACAAAACATAAACATAAACATAAAATACACAAGATGGACAATTACAAAGAAGGCGAAGTAGTAGATGTAGAAATCAAAAATGGAATACCACATTCTGAAAGACGTAGTGAGTTTCCATTTATAGAAACATTAACCCTATCTAAATACATACCAGAAATGAAAGTAACCAGAGAAAAAATAGACAGACACCGAGATGAAATGGAAACAAGAACCGGGGTCTTTAACTGGAGATTTCAGGATGGTCGTTATGTGCCTATCCACAGACTTACGAATGATGAGTTGAGAACCATTTCTACTCATTGTGAGCGTAAGATGCACGGGTTGCAAACATACATTGAAGTCTTATTTGACCAAATGTGTGCTTGGCAATATCGTTTGGAAAAGATCGGGAATGAAGCAGATCTTAGAGAGTACACGTTACCAGAGTACAATCCTGANAANGATCGCTATAGTAAAGCGAGAAAGAATCAGGAAGAATTATCCAATTAAGGGTTATTGGAATGGGGTTGACAGCCTCATTCCTTTTTACTATACTGTGTCTCATTTTCAACCTAATGAGGACAACATGAATGTATCTGGCACAGTAAACTATGACAAGATGGAGCTATCGCTCTATATTGATGAAGAACTCATCAAGACATTTAATATCAACAAGGGGCAAGTAGGTCAGTTTATTGATTACTTTATGCTTGTGCCTGTGGGTGGTGAGAATAAACTCAAATACCATATTGTTGTAGAGTTTTTGAGTAAATACGGTAATGCATACAATAATCCACTTCTATACATCTATCCTATTTATGGAAAACACTCATTTAGTGGTTCACCAGTTGCATTACAAACAGAAGGACTTTACAGCACATATCTATCAAATCACAAAAACAATAAAACGGATGAATAAAGATATTCATGTAATTACCTCTACGTTCTTTTCTATTAAGAACGAAAAGAGTGGATATGAATTTCAGCAGGGCACAATCCAAGAGGTATATGAATACTTTGAGAAGCGTCCGGAGATACAAGTTGATACAGAAACCCAAGGACTTGATCCTTATACAAGGGACATATTAACTCTTCAACTTGGTGACGCCTCACGTCAGTATGTGATTGATATCACTACCATTGATATTGCTGAATTTAAACCACTACTTGAACGGAAGGACAAACTATTTCTATTTCAGAATGCAAAGTTTGACTTACGTTTTATGATGCATAATAACATCAACATTACCAATATCTATGATACATTTATTGCAGAGTGTATCCTTACAACAGGTATTGATAAGCGTAGTTTAGGTCTTGATGCACTCGTAAAGAAATACACAAATGATTCTGTGGATAAATCTATTCGTGGTGAAATTCAATTCAAAGGTTTATCTGATGATGTTATTGTGTATGCTGCACATGATGTGAAACATTTAAGCACTATCAAGAAAGGGCAGATGGAGAAACTCAAAGAGTACAATCTTGCAAAAGATGATGTACTTGATGATCGTACTTTGCTTGGACTTGAAAATAAGGTTACTCGTGTGTTTGCATCTATGGAATATCACGGAGTCAATGTAGATGAACTACGTTGGGTAAATAACTCAAATGATATCAGAAAAGACCTTGAGCAGAAACAAGCAGAACTTGATGACATTGTACGTACAGACCCATCTCTATCTCACTATGTAAATGATGTGCAACAAACAGATTTATTTGGTGTAAAACAAAGAGATGTAGATATCAATTACGCTAGTTCCCATGCAAAAGTAAAGATACTGAATGATCTTGGCTTTGGTGTGGACAGTAGTTCAGATGCTATACTACAGAAATATCAAGACGACCATATATTTGTGAAATCTCTTCGTGAATATAATGCTCTTAGTAAGTTATCAAGTTCATTTGGTATGTCTATGATTATGGCGATTCATCCAGTCACAAGACGTTTCCACCCTGAATACTGGCAGATATTGCGGACAGGTAGAATCTCTGTAAAGAATCCGAATACCAATCAGATTCCAAGCAAAGGTATCTATGGACCCAAAATCCGTTCTGCATTTACTGCACCAGAAGGATACAAGATTGTTGGCGGTGATTACAGTCAAATGGAACTACGTGAACTGGCTCATTTTAGCCAAGACCCTATCTGGATGGATATATTTAGTGACGACAGCAAGGATATGCATAGTATTTTATGCGCTGAAACATTCAATATCCCTATTGCTGACGTGAATAAACCTTTTCCTGATAATCCTGATCTTACCTACAGGTACATACAAAAAACCATTAACTATGGTCTTGCGTATGGTATGTCTCACCACAAGCTTGCAAAGACAATGAACTGCACAGAAATACAAGCAGCCAAGATTGTTGATGCATTCTTTTCCAAAGTACCGCTTGTAAAGAAAACATTGGATAAGTTTGGTGAGTTTGCAAAAACCAATGGGTACATTGTAACTTCACCACCCTACAACAGAAGACGTTGGTTTCCTGAGTTTGAAGAGTATGATTTTCTTAGAAAGAGAACAGAACACAGAAATCTACAGGGACGAGAGTGGTACACAATGAAGAATCTTGGTGGCATTATGGAAAGAGCCGGGAAGAATACACCTATCCAAGGAACCAATGCTGATATTACAAAATTAGCAATGGTGAAAGCGCATGAATACATAGAGCGTAATGAAATAGATGCTAAGATTATTCTTTCTGTATATGATGAAATACAAACAGAAGTACATGAATCTATTGCAGAAGAATGGAAAACAGAACTCCAAAGAATTATGAAAGAAGCTGGTGAGTCTGTAATTACAACAGTACCTATCGAAGCAGAATGTTCAATCTCTAATTATTGGAATAAATGAAATGTTTACTATGTGGTAGAGGAGAAGGCGAAGTACAGAACTCTTGTAATGAATGTTATGATTATCTTCAGCAAGGATACTACTTCCTACTTTTAATTTCTGATAAATCAGAAAAAGAAAAGATCAGACGTCTTGGTAAAACATTTGTTGTTACAAAAGAAGAGTTGGAGCAAGCGATTGATATGGAAGAAGTTGGCAAGGAACAAATAATCTTTATTCGTGAGAATGAAGCAAAATCATTAGGCCTTCTGGAGGAAGACAATGAGCAACAAGAACAAGACACAACTTGATGATGTAAGAACAGAAAGACAACAAGAAATTGTAGATAAGTGGATTGCTAATAACGGCAGGGGTACAGCTCTTGCCGTTACTGGTTTTGGCAAGACGCGAACATTACTGATGGGTGCGGAAGCTTGTGTGAATAGCAAGAATGCAGTTACCCAACGTGATGTTACTGTTATAGTGCCGACCAATTATCTAAAGAAAGAGTGGGAAGAAGCCCTTCAACATTATAATTTCCCTTCTAAAGTCTATACAATACAGACACTAATACGAAGATACAACGCAGGTAAAAAACTACGCACTTCTATTCTTTTACCTGATGAAATACACAGATATACTTCTGATCAATTTGGTACACTATTCAATATAGTGAGCTATGACTTTATCTTTGGTGCATCTGCTACCATTGATACAGAAGATGAGAAGTATGCAATTGTCAATGATAAATGCCCTATAATTGATAAAGTTACTCTCGATGAAGCAAAGAGTAACAACTGGGTAAGTGATTTCATTATTTATAATTTGGCAATAGAACTATCAGACGAAGAGCAGATACTATATAATAATATGACAAATAAGTTTAGCAAGTATTTTGGAACCTTTAACTGGGACTTTGATCTTGCTATGCAATGCTTCAGTAATGATGATGCCTGTAAGAGAGTTGCATCCTTTCTTGGATGGGATCCTCAAGCAGTAAAAATTCATGCAGTTCAGTTATTCAGAGTAATACAAGACAGAAAGTTCTTCCTGTACAATCTCGACTCGAAAATAAAGGTCGCCAAGGAAATTATTGATAGGTTTCCTGATCGCATTTTCATAACTTTTAGTGAGTCAACAGAGTTCGCTGAAAGACTTGCAGACGAGATAGGGGATGAAGCTGTAGCATATCACAGCAACCTTACAACACTTGTTGTTGATGACAAGAAAAAAGTTGTAGCAAAGGCTGTGAAGGTAGATAATCGGACCAAATATAAAGATAAGAGTGGTAATCTTTATACATGGGATCAAATCAAATCAGCTTACCCCAATAAGAAACTGTCATTGTTAGGAAATAAGAGAAGAAAAGACCTAGCAATTAAACGGTTTAAAGATGGAAGAACCAAGATAAGAGCAGTCAGCACTGCCAAAGCACTTGATGAAGGCGCTAACTTCCCTTCACTCAGTGCATCAATCGTCACTTCCGGTTCTTCTAAAGCAAGACAAAGTATTCAGCGTCTTGGAAGAATGATCCGCTATCAGGAAGGCAAAAGTGCTTTTCAGGTAGAACTGTATGCCAAAGGCACGCAGGATGAAAAGTGGCTTATACGAAGACAAGAAGAGTCAATTAATATTCAATGGATAACATCAATTAATCAAATCAAAGCATGAAGCACCATGATCATAGAAGTATCCGTGGATTTCCTCGTAAAACACAATATAACATTTGAGCAGTATGCTATGTGTTATATGTTACACGAGGATACGTATGAAATAGATTCAAGAGGAAGACGTGTTTATAAACAGTCTGGTCCCGCTATTGCGAATATGTATAATTATGCAAATAATGTTCGTAAATGGTCTAAGTCTGAGGTTCAAGACTTAGTTGATAAGAAAATTATCAAGCGGACTGGTAAATACGATTCTCCTGATCTATTAGAATTAGAAAAGTCTTTTGCGAAAGCACTATTTATACATATGTCTGACTTTGAGCAGTTGTTTGATTTATATCCTTCTCACTTGGATTTCGGTCCCGGAAGAGCAAA
>JGI10211J34971_10005205_pt1 | contig 10191 bp, 6 predicted proteins | sample Etolagsediment_FD_34971 | JGI IMG/M metagenome (IMG submission 34971)
TCCCATTTGGCGTAACAGGCGAGAAGGCGACATGGCAACTCCGGAAACCGGCGAGAACAGGCTCGCGATCGACGGAGGAGATCCGTCATTCGTCGGCATGGCAGGGAAGCCGGAGCCCAAGATAGGCGTGACCGAGTTCCTGGCCATCGCGGAACGCTTCGGGTTCTCCGACGATGCGATCAGGCGACTCCGCGCGGCGGTCTCCGATGCAGACCTCGCACCGGACGGTCCTCATCTGGGGCGCTACTACGGGACGGCCGAGCCACCGATGGGCGAGCGCTTCGAGGCGTTGGCGCGCGAAATGTCCGGTGCCAAACATGCCTACGCAGTCTGTAACGGCACATGCGGACTGCAGGCGGCACTGGTGGCTGTCGGCGCGGGACCCGACACGGAGATCATCTGCCCGGGCATGGGTTTCATCGCCACCGGCATGGCGGGTGCGGCACTCGGGGCGACTGTTGTTTTCTGTGATGTGGACGACTCGCTGCAGATGGACCCGACCAAGGTGGAAGCGCTCATTACCGACCGAACCGTTGCGATCCTGCCCACACACCACTGGGGGTACGTGTGTGACATGGACCCGATTGTGGAAGTTGCGCACAGGCATGGCCTCAACGTCATCGAGGACTGCGCGCAGGCACCAGGCGCGACATACCGCGGCCGTCCCGTGGGGTCGATTGGTGACGTCGGGTGCTTCAGCATTTCGGCGTATAAGATCATCGGCGGCGGCGAGGGCGGCATGGTCGTCACAAGCGACGATCGTCTGTTCGACCGCATCCGCCAAGCAGCCGAGGCAGGCGGACTGTGGCGTCCGAATCGGTTCGCGGAGCCGCGCTACGAAGGAGAGTTGTTCCCCGGCGGCAATTACCGTCTGTCGGAACTGGAGTCGGCGATCAACGTGGTCCAGATGCAGAAGCTGCCCGACGTGGTGCGGCGCTTTCGTCATGTGTCGAAGCGCATACGCGGACAGCTCGGGAGCTATGCGGAGATCGCGTGGCAGAAGAGCAATGATCCGGACGGGGATATCGGGTATATGATGCGCTTCTTCCCCCGGGATGACGAGTTGGGGCGGACAATCGGTGAAGCGCTTCGGGCCGAGGGACTGCCCGCCAGTTACAGGGGGAAAGACAGCGCGCCGGACTGGCATGTCTTCCGTTACATGTTCCCGCTTTTCGGTGAGAGCACAGGGAAGCAAACGCCCGATAGATGCCCCGTCGCGAGCGATCTCTACGACCGACGCATTTCACTCGGACTGAACCAGTGGTGGTCCGATACGGATTGCGACGCGGTTGCCGGAGGCATCAACAAGGTACTCTCGGCGTATTGCGCGCCGGTGGCCAAGTGAGGATGCGGTGGACGGTCTGAACGTCTTCGATGCCAATTGCCGTGTCGGACGTCACCTCAAGCTGACGCCGGGGGGCCTGCATACTTCGACCGACCTTCTCGACGAGATGGATCACTACGGCATCGCCGAGGCGCTTGTTCTCGACCCGTTGGGACGCGAGAACCATCCCGCCGATGGGAACGAACGGGTCTTGCGGACATCGCAGTATCAGCCGCGTCTGCATCCGGCATGGTCGGCGTTGCCTCCCGGCGCAGGAGAGCAACCCGAGCCGGAGGCCCTTGTCGACGACATGCGTCGCAACGGCGTTGGCGCGCTATTCCTGTTCCCCATGCAGTTCCGTTTCAACCTGTCGGACTGGTGCATCGACGCGCTGGTCGGGCCGCTTGCGAACGCACGTGTGCCCGTAGTGATCAACTACAACGAAGTCGGTCCGGGGGGCATGGGCTCGGATCAGACGGACTGGGACGCAGTGGTGAGGCTCTGTCGCCGCTGGCCGGCGCTTCCCGTGATCGTAAGCGAGCATCGCATCCGGAGATCGCAACGTCTTGCGTACCGCGCCCTCGATGCGTGCGGCAACCTGCGCATCGATCTGAGTGGCTACTGGCTGCACGGGGGCATTGAGTACATCACGCAACGGTGGGGTGCCGAGCGACTGCTGTTCGGCTCGAACTGGCCCGCGTTCGGGCCGCACATGACGCTGACGACGTTGACCATGGCAGACATCTCCGATGCCGACAAACGCCTGATCGCGGGGGACAACCTACGTCGTCTGCTCCGTTGGTGTCGCCCTGAGCATCCTGCCGTCGAGTTCCCGCCCCCGGCCGACCCGTACGTTGAGGTCGGCCGTACGGGCCGACACCCCGCGGACATGCGTTTCGCCGACTGCCACGGACACATCGGGCCGCGTGCGTGCCACTACCACTTACCGGCCTCGTCCCTAGACCGCGTGGTGGCCCAGTTGGACCGCCTCGGAGTCGAGACGTCCTGTATCTTCGGGTTCACCGGCATCTTCGCGGACGAACAGCCCGGCAACGACCTGACCGCCGAAGCCGTGGCACGGCATCCCGATCGGTTCGTCGGGTTCACAATGCTGAATCCGCACCGTGGTGAGGCCGGCATGGTGGCTGAGCTCGAACGCGGCGCATCCATGGGGCTGCGCGGCGTCAAACTCATCGCGCACTACCAGGGATACCCCGAGGACGGGCCGCTTATCGAGACGGCCGTCCGCTGGGCCCACGAGCACGGTCAGATCATCCTGAACCACAACTGGGGCTCTGCCGAACGCCTCTCCCGTCTGCTCGAGGCGTACCCGAACGCCTGCTTTCTCACCGGACACACCACCACGGCCTACGCCGGCCTGATGAGGAAGTACCGCAATCTCTTCGTATGCAGTTGCCCGTTGCTCCAGCCTCGGGCTTGCGAAGATGTGGTCGCCCGGATCGGCGCCGACCGACTGTTGTTCGGCTCGGACCTCGAAGACCTGCCTGTGGCCTGGGGACTCGGTCCCGTCTTGTTCGCGCGGATTCCGCAGCACGACAAGCGCCTCATCCTCGGACAGAACCTGAGGCGCCTGCTGCGGATCTACAGCCTGACTCCATAGAGCGTCCATTCCGGTTGGCTCAATTGGCCTTTCGGCCGGTGCCAAGCCCCTCAACCAACTTCTCACGGCGCATGCTCAGAAAGTCAACTGGCCGAGCGACGGTTCGTTTCCCGATGATCACATGATCCGCCACGTCGATGCCGATGATCTTTCCCGCTTGGACCAGTTTCTCTGTCACTTGGATGTCTTCGTCCGACGGCGTGGGGTCGCCGCTGGGATGGTTGTGTACAAGCACGATGCGGGTGGCGCTTTCCCGGATGGCTGCCCGGAACACCTCACGGGCGTGAGCATGAGCGCAATTGACCAACCCGCGCGTGATGTTGACCTGGCGAATAAGGAAGTGCTTGGTGTCGAGGAGAAGAGCCCGCAGCTCTTCCTGATGAAGTGTTCGCAGCTCTTCACGCATGTAATCGGCCACGACGACAGGATCGCTGAAGCGCAAGCGTTCCGCCGTCAATCGGCCCTTTGCGAGCCTTTTGGCGAGCTCGAAGGCGGCGCGGATCTCGACGGCTTTGGCCTGACCGATGCCGTGCACCGAGCGGAGTTCCGGAACGGTCGCACTTGCCAAGGCATCCAGGCTGTCGTTGAATCGGCCAAGTACGTCACGGGACAGGTCGAGAACGGAACGACCGCGCCGTCCAGTGCGCAAGAGGATCGCGAGGAGCTCTGAGTCGCTCAGGGCTTCGGAGCCAAGTCGCTCAAGGCGCTCCCTGGGGCGGTCACGCCCGGGGATTTCGGCGATGAGATAAGCAGAGCCCCGCTGCTGACTGTCTTCGTACATGGGTGCCTCCCCAACCGTCTCAGGCTACTGTTCGTGCGAGACGACACCCCATGTGCCGTCGTTCTGCTTCTCGAAGGTGAACGTCCACCGGACCTTGACGCCGGCCGCACCTTCCGCATGCTCCAGCGATATGACCGCCTTGGCCGTATTGCCGTCGACGGAAAGCTCCTTGAAGCTTGCGACTTTCATGTCCATGCTCTTGCTCTTCAGGTAGCTGTTGGCCGCCGTCTGAAACGCCGCCGTGTTCTGCTCGACGTCACTGCGTCCGCCACAACTCACAGCCAACAACAACACAAAGGCCATGGTCACGGCCCCGAACAGATGACGGATGTTCACGACGTTTGAGCTCCAACGTGGTCGAGGGTTCGGTTTCATGGCCGAATCGTGCGGACGAGCGCCACCGCGTCGCGTGCATTCCTGGCGATGGCATCCCAGTTGCCGTCCCGAATCGCGCCCTTCGAGGCGATCCACGTGCCGCCGACGACGGCTACCTGATCCAGGGAAAGGTACTCCAGCATGTTGCTGGTCTTGATGCCGCCCGTGGGGCAGAACGACAGCCCCAGATGGCCGTACGGACCGATCAGGGCCTTGAGCATGGTGATGCCGCCTGCGGCTTCGGCCGGAAAGAACTTCAGTTCCCTGACGCCCAGCGACAGGGCCCGTTCGACATCGCTGGGCGTACAGACCCCGGGGGCGAACGGGAAATCTCGCTCCACCGCTGCCTGGACGACGTCGCGGTTACAACCGGGAGCCACCGCAAACGTTGCACCTGCGGAGATCGCACGGTCCAGATCCTCGACCGTCAGGACTGTCCCAGCCCCCAGGGCAAGTTCGGGGAACGCATTCGCCGCCGCCCGGATGGTGGCTTCCGCAGCACTCGTCCGGAACGTGATCTCCGCTATTGGCAGCCCGGCCCCGATGAGTGTTTCACACAGCTTCATGCCCGCTTCGACAGTATCCACGGCTACAACAGGCACCACGCCGTAGGCACGGAGTTTCTCAAGCATTTCGTGCAGGTCCTTCTCTGCTACTGATTCTCGGAATGCCGCTCGCGCGGCACACTGAAGAGTTCGTCGAGCCCCGGATCGCTTTCGCCGGAGATCTCGCACGCTCTCACATACCAGTTCCGCGCTTCCTTCATCCGGACCGGGGTCTTGGTCGCAAGGAGAATCGCCAGGTTGAAGGCACTTTCACTGTCCTTCCCGTCAATCTCGAAGGCCCGGCGGAGCTCGGCTTCGGCCGTATCGTACCACCCCAAACGTGCGCACGCCACACCCAGGGCACGATGCGGCTCGGCGGCTTCCGGCTTGAGAACTGTGGCACGAGTCAACATCGACACGGCGAGATAAGCCTTGCCTTGGCGTGCCAGGCAGAAACCCAGCGCTGTTAACGTGTCCACATCGTCCGGATCGACACGGAAGGCGCGGTGGAGGTACTCCTCGGCTTCCGGTTCGTTGCCCTGTTCAGCGCAGAGCAGGCCAAGCCGCTGCAGCGCGATCTTGTTCTCCGGCTCGATCTCGATGGTCTGTTTGTAGTTCCAGACGGCGCTCTCGTAATTCGATTTCTCCTCGGCGTGCAGCCCCTGTTGCAGGTATCCCCGCACCAACAGCGCCTTCTTCTTCTCCGCCGATTCCGGATCTGCAGGTCCGGGTTGCGGCTCGGGGGAAGTGGGCGGCGGGGCCGCGACAGGGACCGGGGGCTGGTGCAGGCTCCTCTCCAGAGCTCGACTCCGTTCGCGCTCGCGCATGAGCTTGTCGCTCAGATCGGCTATCTGAGCCAGGTACCCGTCTTTCGGTTCGGCCCGTTCGCGCGCGCCACCTTCAACGACGGTGTCACGAAGCCGTTTGATCTCCGCATCTCGTTGCTGAAGCAGGAGTTCGTACTCGCGCAGGCCCTGCTGGGCAAGCTCCAACTCACGAATGGTCGTTCCCAACCGGGCATTCGCTTTGGCCAGTTTGCTGTCGGCATCTTCGAGGCTCGCGGCCAAGCCGTCAACAACATCCGCCTTCGCTTTGATGCCAGCGATTGACTGAGCGGCTTCTCGTTCGGCTTTTAACTCGTTCTCCAGCTTCGTCGCGGCCTCTTGCAGCGAAGCGATGAGCTTCTCCTGCTGGCCGAGGAGGTGCTGCTGTGCCTCGGCACGTTTCGCCTGCTTGGCGCACTCGTCCTTTGCCGACTGGAGCGATGCCTGCAGTGCCTCGATCTGCTCGCGCAGCTCGCGGATGGTCCTGTTCCGGTCGTCCGGACGAGCAGATCGGAGCTTCGCCAACGTCGCCTTGAGCCCACGGTTCTCCCGCTGCAGGTCGTCCACGAACTGCGTCAATTGCCGGATACGTTCTGCCGGAGAGGGGCTTTCCATGTCTGTGGTCCCCGGGCGCCCACCTGTCAATGCGAGCATCTCCCGGGCCTGCTGCTCGAGGGCAGCTTCGTGTGTGAACACTTGGCGTTCCAGGCGCGCCTTGTCCGCCAGAAGCGCCTTTGTCGCAGTCGTGGCTTCATCGATCTGCTTGCGTAGCGTCAGTTTCTCGCCTTCCAGCTCCGCGATCTTCCGCCCCGCGTGCTCCTTCTCCGCCTCGTACAAGTCCAATTGCTGCCTGAAATGCGCCTGGATCTTCTCGATGTGAGACTCTCGGCTCTCCGCGGCGAGGCGCTCGCTCAACTCCTTGATGCGAATGTCCGCCAGCTCGAGCTTCTTGCCCAAGGCGATCTTCTCCTGCATGAGCTCGGTAACTTCGCCAGTTGCGAGGAGACTGCGAGCGGCCTCCCTGCGAGCACGTTCGAGAGCTTGGTCACTCAGCTCAAGCCGATGCTCAAATTCCTCGTTCTTCTCGACAAGACTGTCGATCTTCTCTGTCTGGGACGTAACGATCCTCAGAAGCTCTTCTCGCGAAAGCTTGCTCCGCTCCTCTCGGACGAGTTGTTCGAGCGCAGCGATCTGCTGACGGCAGTAGTTCAGCCGGTAACTGACAAGAGCGGTATTCCAGTCCGGGGAAGAGAGTTTGACTGCCCGGAAGAGAGCCCGAGCCTGCTCATAGAGATTGAGGGCGTCACCGAATCTACCGTTCCCCTGCGCCTGTGCGGCGAGTTCGAGCTTGTCGTACGCGGCGCTCCACTCCGCCTTCACATCCTCCCGGGTCGACGCCCAAGAAAGGTAGCTCCCCACGAAAGCACAGCACACCCCGACGCGCGCCACGTAGAGCACTGAGTTTCGTCTGGTCCGTGCCATGCAGAGACCGCTGCAGTTGCACCGCACGCCCGCGCCTCGACGGTCCGCTGAAAGACTGTTACTGGTTGAGAACGCTCTCGAGCCCGGCGTTCTGGGGGGCGCCAAGGCCACGGGCCTTCTCGTACCACTCTTTCGCCTTCTTGAGGTCCGCGTTGTCGAGCGTCGCGTAGTGGAGGGCGAGGTTCATCGCCGTTTCAGCGTTCTTGCCGTCCAGCTCGAATGAACGCTTCAGAGCAGCCTCGGTTGCTTTCTCCCAGCCAAGAGACCGGCAAGCGACGCCCAGATACTGCTGGTATTCAGCATTCTTGGGGTCGAGTGCCGTAGCACGTGCAAACATGGCAACAGCCATCGCGGCTTTCTCCTGGCGGAGCAACGTGAGGCCAAGAGGCAGGATGACGCTGGTGTCGTTGGGATTCGCCTCAAAAGCCTTACTCAGGTACTTCTCGGCTTCCCTGTCCTGGCCGCGGTCGACAAGGAGTATCCCCAGTCGAGCAACGACCTCGTCGCGTCCGGCATCGGCCTGGAGGACCTTCTTGTAATTGGCGATCGCCAACTCCAGGTTGTTGTCCTTTTCTGCGTCCGTCGCAGCGGTCAGGAGGGAGTGAAGCTCCTTCTCCTTGGCATACTCGGCTTCGCGCCGTGTCTTCTCTTCTTCGCGGGCTTTGCGTTGGGCGGCGATCCGTTTGTTCTCGTCGTCCTCAAACGCCTTCAGTTCCCGCTGCAGAATCTCGATTCGCGCCTGGCTCTTCTGGAGAGAGACCGTGAGTTCCTTGGCCTTCTGCTCCAGCAGATGGATGTCCTTGCCCCGCGACGCTTCCAAGAGTGTCTCCATCTGTTTGACCGCGTTCTCCTTGTCAAGAACGGTCGTCCTCAGCTTGGCGATCTCGGCGTCCTTCACCGTGGTCAGGGCGGCTACGGCTTCGCTCTTCTCCTTCTCGCACGCCACCTTGTTGGCCTGGATCTGAGCGTTCAGTTCAGCGACCTTCTCAGCAGACCGTTTCTCCTGGGTCTCGGCGGTCGATATGAACTCAGTCGCTGCGTCGATCCGGACCGTCAGCAAGGCAACCTGCTTCTCGGCATCAGCCTTCGCCTGGGTGGCTTTCGCCAGATCCGCCTTCACCGCACCCAGCTCCTTCGCCGCATCGGCGAGCTGGGTCGCCAAGTCTCCGGCCTTCGTCGTCACGTTCGCCTTCTCGTCCATCACCTTGGCCAGAGTCTTCTCCAGATCGGCAGAGGAGCGTTTGGCGGCCTCGATCTCTCTGGCGGCAGCGTCACGTTCCTTGGTCGCCGCGTCCAGAGCCTTTTCAAGTTCGTCGATCTTGGTCGTAAGCGTGGTCTTGTCACCGGTGAGTCCCGCCACGGAGCGCTCCAGGTCAGTCTTGTCTTTCCCCAAGGTTGCCAAGTCGGTCTGGGCCGTATCGCGTTGCTTCTCGGTGGCGGCAAGAGTCGTCTTCAGAGCAGCGACCTGCTCGGCGAGCTTGTCCTTCTGCAGGGTCAACAGCGCGACGTTCTTGTCTGTTGCGTTCCCCGCAGTCTTCATCACCTCGATTTCTTCCTGCGCGTCGTTCAGGCGTCCGCCGAGGTCGTCCTTCTCTTTCCGGACGGCGGCGATGTCCCGGCTCAGGCCCTCGATCTGCTTCTTCAGTTCGCCTTCCTTCGCAGCCAAAACAGCCAACTCGCCCTGTTTCGCTTCGACTCCCTTGGCGTTCTCGGCCAGCTTTGCGGTCAGTGCTGCAATCTCTTTGTCCTTGTCATTGGCCTTGAGTATCGCATCCGCGGTACGGAACTGCAGCTTCTCAATCGTCTCGTCTTTGTCCGCGAGGGCCTTCTGAATGCCGGCAATCTGCTTGTCCTTCTCTCCAACCTGATCACGCAACGCTTTGAGCTGGTCGTTCAGCTCTCCTTGCCTGCCCGTGCCGACCTTGAGCATCGACTCCATGTTCGCCAGCTTCTCGTCGAGAGTGCTCTTTGCTTCCACTGCCGCCGCCAGCTTCTTCTCGGCATCCTGCGCCGCCTTGGCGTTGTCGTCCCGAGCCTTGCTTGTCTCGATCAGGCGACCTTGAAGCTGCTTTGCCTTCTCCTTCTCGACCTCGATCTCCCCCTTTGCTGCCGCGATGTCGGCCTCTAGCTTGGCGATTCTCTTTACCAGGTCATCCTGTTTGCCTGCGGCACCGGAGATCGACTTCTGTAGCGCCGTCAACTCCTCGCCCTTGGCTTTGAGGTCGTCTTCCAGTTTCTTGATCGCGGCCTTGAGGGAATCAATGTCCCCTTGCAGGGCAGCGTTCTTGGCTTTCAGATTCGCTTCGGAATCCGTGAGTTTGGCCTTGTCGGCGACAAGCTCTCTGGTCTGCTCGTCGGCTTCCTTCGTCTCGGCCTGGAGCTGCTTGTGCTGATCCTCCAGGCTCTTGATCTGTGCCTCCAACGCCTTCAGCTCGTCGGCGGCCTTGGCAATCTGGCGGTCTTTCGACTTGATCGTATCCAACGCACTACCCGCCTCGGCGATCTGCTTCTGCTGAGCCTTGATCTTCTCCGATAGCGCTGCATTCTCCCCGGCTTTGGCTTCGATCTGTTGCCGCAATCCCTCGACTTGCCCCAACGCGTCTTCGCTTTCTTTGCGGCTCTTCTCCGCCGCAGCGATCAGGCGCTTGTTCTCCCGCAACAGGTCTTTGTCTGCCGTGACTCTGCCTTGGGCGTCCGCGAGTTTCGCGGCCAGATCCGCATTCTCCTTCTCAAGCCCGGCCTTCGCTTCCTCCAAGGCCTTGATCCGCGCCGCCAGACCGGCGACTTTCTCAGGATCGACCTGCGCTTGTGCCTGTTTCAGCGCCGTTTTGAGGGCTTCGACTTCCTGGCTGGCCAGCACTTGCTTCTTCTGCTGTTCCTCCACTTCGGCACGCAGGTTCTTGACGAGGGCGTAGAGGCTCTCCTTCGGCATATCGTCCTTGCCGGCGTCGATCTTCTCTTCCAGAGCGCGGATTCTCTCCTCGCAGTACTTGGTCCGGTAGTCCAGCAGCGAGGGGTTCCACTCGGGGAAGTCTTCCTGGACCTTCGTGAAAATCACCAGGGCCTCCTTGTAGTACTGGAGCGCCTGCACGTCGTTGTGCATCTCTTCCGTCTTTGCGGCCTGCTCCAGCCGCAAGTACCCGGTCATCCAAGTCTCACGCGCTTTGTCCTTTCCTGCGTTCTGCCGCGAACCCGTAGTGCCAAAGAAGGCGTGAGCCCGCCACTCAGCTGTGCTGCAA
>JGI10211J34971_10005208_pt1 | contig 10190 bp, 9 predicted proteins | sample Etolagsediment_FD_34971 | JGI IMG/M metagenome (IMG submission 34971)
GCAATAACAAGAGGATTTCCAGCCACTAAAAAAGAAAAAATGCTAATAAGTAACGTTACCTTCAATTTGACTCTCATGGTTATTCCTCCTTGCCCATACCTATTTGTTTGCTGCCATTCACATTGCATAAAGCAGGAGGCAGGCACTAAAAAGGCTTCCTCTCTTTACAGGCCACGACCCCTGCTTGCTTCTATACCTAAGTTACGTTTAAGAGGCCTATAAGGCAGGCTGAAAAATAGTGAGAAAATTACGAGAAGCATACATGAAAGGAAGGTGATCTTTCGGCCTGGCCCACGCCTACCAAACCCTGGTAGAATCTTGTATAATGCGTCAGGTAAAGCCGAAAAATTGATACACAGACAAACTCCTTCTGGCAGAAAGCCTTTCTGCCACACACTATATTATTTTTTCCTTGTAACTATTGTTTTTAAATTTATTGAATATGTCAAATTCAAAATAGTTATAATTTTCTGTTGATTATAACAGAAATTTATGGTACTTATTCCCGACAGTTCACTAGGAAATACCTTTTGGACGCAGATAGACGCAGATTATCAAGATTTTAAATATTTTGAGAAAATAATTTTCTTCGGATATCTGCGAGAATCTTCGTCCTAATTCTATTAAAGCGGGTTTCCTCATGAGTTATGATCAATTTAGGAATATTACCATTCAACAGATGGAATCCCTTATATATCTCGTTGAGGAGGGAAGCTTCAGCCGTGCTGCTAAACGGGTGTTTCTAACCCAGCCGTCCCTTACCAAGCATATTAAAAACTTAGAGGAGGCGGTCAACGCCAAGATTGTCAACAGAGAAAATATGGGAATATCTTTAACCACTGAGGGTAAAATTCTCTATGATTATGCAAGAAGAATGGTAAAGCTACGGGATGAAGCAAAAGAAAAGATTGTAAGGGCAAAGGATAATGAGTCGGGAAACATTTTTGTCAGCGCCAGCACCATACCTGCAACATATATCCTCCCCTACCTTTTGAATGAGTTTAAAAAGTTTTTTCCTGATATCCACGCTTATGTTCAAGCCAATGACACTGAAGAAACCCTTGGACTGACCCTGAATAATCAGGCAGAAATCGGCTTTATAGGTAAAAAAACCTTAAATAAAAGGTTGAATGTAGAGCCTTTATGGAAGGACACCCTTGTTTTAGCCATGCCTGGGGATCATCCATGGCAGAAAAAGGATTATGTAACATTGGATGAGGTCTTAAAAGAACCCTATATTATCAGGGAACTGGGTTCTGCGACCCGGGAAATTATGGAAGAATACCTACGTAAAAATACCGACACAAGCCTTACCAAATTCAATATTGTTTGTGAAATGGGAAGTTCTGAATCAGTCAAAGAGGCAATCATAGCCGGTCTCGGCATCTCCATTCTTTCAATACATGCTATCAAACGAGAATTAAAGCAGGGGACACTTATTTCAATTCCGATTCAGGGCTGCACCATTCAAAGATATTTTTATCTGATTTATAAGAAGCAACTCAGTTTAATGCATCATCATAAGCTGTTTTTGGAATTTGTAAAAAATTACAAACTCAGCATTCCTATGTGAAGTTGATAATCATATCACCACACAAACATAAATCGTACCTTAGCTGGGACGCAGATTTTCGCAGATCCCCGCAGAGAACTATTTTCTTGTATTATCAAATGCCTTCCGTTTAACCTCTTGTTTAGGGCCAAAATTAAGCAAAAGTCCAACTTCAATATCGGTTGCTTTTAAATAATTCAATACCTGTGCTTCATTTTCTTCTACCAATCGTTTTGCTGCTTTTATCTCTACAATTACCTTGTTATCAACCAGTATGTCGGCATAGTATTCTCCTATAACTTCACCGTCATAAAATACCTTTATTGGCGATTGAGAAACTGCAAGAATACCTTCTCTTTTCAACTCTATCATCATTGCATTCTCATAGATTTTCTCGAGAAAACCGTAACCCAGCTTATTGTAAACTCTATAGAAGATATTAATAATTTTCTCAGTTAATTCTTTATGTTTAAAATCTTGATAATCTGCGTTCATCCCTGGCCCAGACCTGGCATGCAATGTTTAGGCTAAATAGTCTGAGTCAATAGATACCACAGAGGTCGCAATATATGCCAAAGAGGTCGCGCCAGGGCAGGCTGCGTCCAAGTTCCCCTTATTCATATACCTTTTCTTCATCATCAGGCGTAATCGCATCTTTTTCCACATCCCTGGGTTGTATCTTTCTTTTCTTCAATTCCTTATAGTATTCATGCTGGATCAAAAGATTCATAATCTCGTTCGTACCGGTCCAGATCATGGCCAGGCGACAATCCCTTAAAAAACGTTCTATAGGGTAGATACTCGTATATCCAATTCCTCCCATAATCTGCATAGCATTATTTATCACCTTCCAGGCAGCCTCTGTGCCTATCTTTTTAGCCTCAGATACCAATCGGCGAGAATCAACACCAGAATCAACTGACCTGGCGGCTGTATATACTAAGGCCCTGGCTGCATCCAAGGTACACACAGAGTCGGCTACCATAAAGTTTACCGCCTGAAATTTATCTATTGTCCTTCCAAAGGCCTTACGTCTTGTAGAGTAACGTGTGGCTACCTCCAGGGCAGCCCTTCCCAGGCCAAGGGCACCAGCGCCGCTTGTCAGCCTTTCAGGGACCATCATTTTATTAAAGACAGCATATGCATTGTGCGGCTCTCCTACAAGATTCTCTTTAGGAACCCTCACATCTTTAAAGACAAGACGTCCTGTACCGGCACCCCGTGTTCCAAGAAGGCTATAAATGGTCTGATCTTCTACTCCCATTGCCCGTTCAACAATAAAGCAACTGAGAGACTCATGGGGTGGTGCATCAGGAGCTGATTTGGCATAGACCAGAAAATAATCGGAGTCCTTGGCACCTACTATGAAGCGCTTCTCACCATTAAGAATAAATGAATCGCCGTCTTCAACTGCCTTTGTGGTAGCCCCAAAGAAGTCAGAACCCCCGCGAGGTTCGGTCAAGGCCTCTGCAGAGTAAAGGTTCCCTTCATTGGTAGGTCGAAGATACCGCTCCTTTTGGTCGCTGGTTCCAAAGATATCCAGCGCCTCTCCAACAATACAGGGCATAACATAGGCACATGTTATGGAGTTACCAAGCACTCCAACTTCTTCGATTGCAGCTACATCAGCCACCCAGTTCATACCTCGGCCCCCGTATTGCTTTGGAAAACGTAAGCCCAGGAGATTTTTCTTTCCAGCCATCTCTACAAATGGACGTCCAGTCTCAATTATGCTCAGATCCATATCGCGTACCATTTGACTTGGAACATCATTCTTTACAAAATCCCTCACCTCATTCTGTAATGCCTTTTCCTCTTCGTTCAATAAAAAATCAAACATGATTTGCCTCCATTTGACTCATGATAATAGGATATAAACCCGCCTTTAAGGCTTCGTTTCCTAAATGCATAGTTTGGAATTTCATATACCGTTTCCAGAATAAAAGAAGTTTTTACGACAGCAAACATTTGGGTGATTCCGCAGGGAGAAACTTTTATGCTAGGTTATACACAGTGCCGTGACGATCTTGCTCAAATGAAATGATTTTTTACCTATCTTCAATCTCTATGGTCTCCTTCTCCACTTCCGGATAGATATCATCAATCGCTTTCTGCACTTCAATTGTCTTTTGAAGGGATGTTACAATCTTGCAGTAATGTTTTATATCATCAAGTGATAATAATCTTTTCTTTCGATCTTTCAGCCATTTATTGCAAACCTGATAACCACCAATTTGATATTCCCAGATTTCTTTTGTAATCCCCTCAAAATATTGGCTTTCATTGATATATGTGCGCTTTTCTTTTTCATCATATCTCAATTTGTCAACTCGGTCATTACCTTTACCCTGAAACTTGGCAATGGGTTGGTCAATTTCTGCTGATTTAAGTAGATGCAAATCAACAAGTCTTCTTCCATGCTCCGCCATCTTGCCAAATATTTGGTACTCTTTTATAAAGGGAATCCTTGGAAAATCTAATTTTAGGAACTCGGCATATTTTGTGCGGTATATATTTGAATAAAGGATGGCATATATGTAATAGAAAATCTCTTCTGGTGTCGGTTCTTTTTTATAAACTTCTGAGAGGACGGTAAAAAGTTTTGGGCTAATATTTGGTATTCTTTTTTCCTCACTGTTATTAAATAGATCTTTTTTGTAGAGGGGAAAAACAAAACCGTTATTGGATGTTTTAGGAGACATGCAAATAACTTCGGCAATGTTTTTTGTCACTTGGGCATGTTTAAAAGTTTCGCCTTTTGTCATTCTTGAGGTAATTAAAGCAATATTTTCTCCTGTCATCATGTGGCGCATTACTCCGGGACGAGGCATACAATGAAAACCACGCGATTTACCGGTGTAATAAGTATACCTGACATCAAACGGTCTATATAAAATTGGCACTATTTTATTGCTATCTAAGCCACTGTCTATCAAATCTTTTTGGGCCAGTTCAACCTTCCAGTCCCTTACATCCTCACCTAGATTGTAAGCTAACCGTGCTAATTCACTATCAAGTTTTGAAAAATTTAAAACAGTTTGCAAAATTTCATAAGATGTCCACTTTATAGTCAAGTTGTCCCTTGCGGTCACTATTCCCACGCTATTCAATGGAAATATTTCAGTTATTTTAGGGTATTTTTCATAACTCTCCAAAAGCCTCTCATCTCTAGGAATAAAAAGATAAAATTCAGATTTAGGAGATACTTTTTTCCAATTTGTGGTTTTTACATCATTCTCCAAAAGCCAATCGTTTTTCTTTTTTCGCAATCCCCATATCTCTGAATTATAGACCTTGCATTCTTTGTTTTCACCTTTTCTTTTTATGAAAAGCGCAATGGCCACTCCTTGCTGGATATCAAATACATTTTCATCTTTTGAGCCATCCGGGCATTTCTCTTTTTTCAGGCTGTTACCATGTAAATCCAGAATATAAAGCTCGTTAAAGCTGCTCATCAGGGATTGCCGCATACCTCTGAAGGTTGGATTATCCAAATAACTGTGATTAGTGATAAATCCTAAAACTCCCTCACCTGCCTGGTTTATCTTCCACTGGGAAAAACGGATGAATTTGACATAATCATCCTGTAACCACTTAGGATTTTTCTCTTTAAGCCACTGACCATCTATGATCTTATAGTGTTCTATTAATTCACCGATCCAGGTTTTTTGTTTTTTCTTTATTTCTCGTCTTGCCTTTTTTGTTTGAGAGATCAGCTTATAATAACCATTAACTTTATCTTCTTGAATTTGATAATTGGTTACATATGTATTCCCCTTTGTAATAGTCGTTTCCTTTTCGCTTAAATTTGCGGATATTCCCGAATAAGGTGGATTGCCAAGTATAACCAAAATAGGTTGTTCTTTTTTCACCTTGCCTGCTAAATGGGATTCTTCAGAAAGTGAGGACATACCCGGAAGTTCGGTCTGGACAAGTTCTTCCATCTCAAGGGTATTGGTGAGATAGAGCTTGAACCTGTCATCCTCTAGGAGTTTATAGCCCAGTTCTTCTAAGAGGAAAGACATCTTCAGATGACCTACTGCGTATGGTGCCATCATCAGTTCAAAGGCATATAAATTATCGAGAATATGCTCCTTTATAAAATTTTCTTTCCCTCCTTCGCCATATTTAGAAACAAATTCCTCTACCGCCAATTTGGCTGCCTCAGCTAAAAAGGTAAGGGTGCCCGCAGCAGGATCTAAAACAGTAACAGATTCGTTTGCCAATCCATCTGCTCTTTTAAAATGCTCCTTCAAAACATTATGTAAAGAACGAACAATATAGGAAACCACAGGTTCTGGGGTATAATATACACCTCTTTTTTCTCTCGTAGCCGGGTCATATTCAGCCAAAAAGGTCTCGTAGAAATGCACAATAGGGTCTTTTCCCTTGCCTTCATGAAAATACTGGTGAAGGATGTTCTTTACATCAGTAACTGCTAAGACCTCTGAAATATCATCAATAATCCACTCCATCTGCTTCGGTAAATCTCCAAGAGAAATGAATTTGAATACATCTCTTAAAATGCCAATGGTATGTGGAATGCTATCGTAGGCAAGTTTTCTATTAAACCCGTTTTCTGATCGGGTTCGAGCAGCAAAGAGTCCGTATGTGATGGTCTGTGAATAAAGGCTCTCAAATTCTTCTTTTGATAATCCGCTTATAAGATATTTTCTGAATGCATCATAAAATCCTAATATAAAACCTTTTCCTGCTCCTTCTTCTACTAACTCCTCTGCGATGATTTCATCCTTCAGAAAACGCGTCCTCTTTGCTAATTCTATTGCCAGAGTTTTGGCATTGTAGACTTTCGGCAGGGAGAACGAGAAGAATTTTTCAAGAAGATTTAAAAAATCGGATTCCTTTTCAACAGGCGGGATGGTTTTAAGTTTATGCACAATAAAAGGTCTGCCGATAAGAACTTTATCTATCAAGGTGCCATTGCGATAAAGTCTAAACTCAAAAAAATTGGTTAAGATCATATTCGGGAAGGTATGACGATAGCGTTTTAATTGCTCTGAGGCTTCTATCAAATCTAAATTATCAACGGTTGGGGCCTTGGCTTCGATATATCCAACGATATGTTGCTTTCCATCCCAGATTCTAAAATCGGGATTTCCTGCTTCGGTCTTCTTTGGTAGCGTTGTTATGTGGATGTTTTTCTTTCCAACTGATTCTGTATATTCCTTTAACAAGCCTTCAAGAATAGAGTAATAAGTTTCTTCCCTGGCATCCCCACGATTAGCAATCTCATATATTCTTTTCAAATACTGTTTCAGCATTTTGCCATTTTCATCTTATACACGGCATTGTGCCCATAACCGTTGTTAGAGTGTCACTTCAATGATGAGGCTCGATAAGAATTTTCCTTCAGATATTTTGATGCCAAGGGGATCTGTTCTTTCTGGTATACACGAAATCGCACAGGGAAAGACACCTCCCACCCTTGCCTCGCTCTATCTCTGCCTTGGACACCTAAGCCTGGGTCATTGTTCAGGAGTTCGGCCATATCGCCACGGCACCATATTTCAATCTGAGACATAGTCTTGGAATGATAAACATATGCGAATCTGGTTCTTCCTGTTTGCCACAAGCCACAAGACCCTTTTGTTGGATTCCGTTTAAGATTCGGAATTGACATGGATAATTCTTCGAACAGTTTGTCACAAAGAGTCGCTGATTCATAGCTTGCATTCGAATGAGCACTCATTAGCATGATATTCATTTCACTCTAACAAGCTATTGTATAGTTTCTCTCTAATATCAAATTGAAAATATCTTGATAACTAATGTTTCTATTCTCTATAAATTATCTATCTGGATAATACCATTTTTTTAATATTATACATAAACTGGATAAATTTATATCATACATCTCCATTCTTCAAACTTACATTCAAACTATCCAATAGACTTTTTATTCTGCCAATGTCCTTACTACTTATATGGGTATAGATTGTGGCGGTTTTAGAACTCTTATGCCATTTCTTTTTATGTGACTTTCTTGAACTTGATATGTGAAATGGCATTTGATAGCCTTTTGATTACCGCTTCCTGGCCCATAAACTCCATTACTTCAAAGATTCCGGGGCTGACTGTTTTTCCTGTCAATGCCACCCGTATCTGCAATCCCCCAACCCCTTAGCCCACCAGTCAATTATTAGTCCAATTAGTCAAGGATTTCCCCTATCTCCTCCTGTGAAGTGTAGTGCGGCCATTATTTATCAAGCGAAATTAGCTACGGGAACTTCTCGTATGATTGCAAAACTGTTTTTATGAAGCTTGATCCTTTCAATTTCGTGGAGTGTTTCGGCTTCAAGGTAGCTTTCACCGCAATGGGGGCATGTCACAATAGGGACATTTTCAATAACTAATATATCTTTGCCTTTACCATATGTTTTTGCAATTCTACGAATTCTCGCACCTTCTTTTCCGCAAATATCACATACCATATTCATCCCTCATTTAAGATTTGTTATAGTTTATACACGGTAATAATAACTAACTTGCCAGTTGGGCTCAGTTTAGTGATAACTCGACTTCACCGCCGGAAATCGTCTGCCCGTTAACTTTATATTTCCATTCAGAAAAATCCTTGTCTTTTTGACGTTCCAGAATTTTACCATTAAGTATACCACATTCAACGTCATAAATGGTTAACTCATCATTATCCATCTCCTCATCTGCATGAAGAGTCATTATGTATTCTCTCTTACGGATTTTCTCCCGCATTGACTTCAAGATTCGATCAAACATTATTGCATATCTCCATTCTTCAAACTTACATCCAAACTATCTAATGGGCTTTTTATCCTACCAATGTCCTTGTTGCTTTTATGCGTATAGATTTCTGTTGTTTTAGAACTCTTATGCCCAAGTAACTCTTGAATATACCGTCTTGCCCTCTAAGCACCCAAATAATATAATTGACAGATAGATACAATGAGCGGCGGCATACCACCTTCTAAAAAATGGGTAGCAAAGCTATGCTGCAAGGTGTTAACTGTAAAATTTTTCTGAATCCCATCCGTTTTTCAAGCATTCTTTAAAACCTTTTCCGCCGTTCTGAGGAATGATCCTGTGAATAACTGCAAGGCCTTCCTGAAAATGCACGATAGTATTTATCGTACACATATAGGATAACATGCCTGATATATCTTTTATAATGTCTTTGGGTAAAACTCTGTCAAACATTAACCTTATTATTCCTGGATTTGGAAGTCCTGCCATCTTCCTTTGGTACCTGAATATTAAGGCGCTTAATCCTTCTCCACAGTGTCTGTCTGCCAATACCTAATTCTCTGGCAGCTGCCTTACGATTCCAATTATTTTCCCTTAGCACCTGTAAAAGAAACCCTCTCTCCAAATCAGCCCACTTAATTCTCTTTGAAGAAACAGACTCTTGAGTCCCAGGTTCTTTAAATAATCGAGTTGGCTGAAGATAATCTGGCAGGTGTTGGCCCTCAATAAGTCCTCCTTGACAAAGAACAGTAGCGTGTTCAATAATATTTTCTAATTCCCTGACATTACCTGGAAAATCATATGCCATCAAGATAGAGATCACCTCTTGTGAAACGCCCCCTATCTCCTTCCCGCTTAACCGGTTGAATCTCTCCAGGAAATGATCAATAAGGAGCGGTATATCCTCCCGCCTTTCCCTCAGAGGGGGCAGCGTTAACGTAACGACATTGATCCTATAGTAAAGATCTTCCCTGAAAAGCCCTCTTTTAATCAGTTCAGTTAAGTCTTTGTTTGTGGCTGCCACAATCCGGATATCGGCATGAACGGTCTTGTTTGAACCTAATGGTTCATAGGTTTTCTCCTGTAGCACTCTCAACAGCCGCACCTGGAGATGAGTTGAAAGATCACCTATCTCGTCTAAAAAAAGAGTCCCTTTTTCGGCTGCACCAATTCTGCCTATTCTAGCTGCCCTTGCATCTGTAAATGCACCTGCCTTGTGACCAAAAAGTTCTGATTCCACCAAAGTATCTGGTAGTGCGCCCAGATTAACAATAACAAGTGGTCCTTTACTTCGTGCGCTGAGAGAATGAATAGCCCTTGCAAAGAGCTCCTTTCCAGTTCCGCTTTCTCCTTGTAAAAGCACGGTGCTATCACTCTGTGCCACCTGCTCCAAGATAACAAAAAGCCGGTGCATTTCCTTGCTTTTACTGACTATATCGAAAAAGGTGTGCCTGCCAGTTAGCTCCTTCCTGAGCTCTTCCACCAGGCTCAGATCCCTGAAAGTTTCAACGCCACCTATCATCTTATCATTTTCATCTTTAAGTATGGCAGTAGATATACTGACCGGAATCCTATTTCCATCAGAGACAACAATATAAATAGATTTATTAAGAATCTGCTTTCCTGTTTCTATTGTGTGTCTCAAGGCACATTGTTTCTCGCATATATTTGCCCTGAAAACCTCCCAACATTGTCTGCCAATTGCCTCTTCTTTGCCTATGCCAATAATTAGCTCAGCAGCTCTGTTAAAGGATGTAATTCGCCAGTCAAGATCAACAGTAAAGACACCATCTGCGATGCTGTCCAGAATAATAGATGTGTGATCCTTGGGCATTTGGGTTTGTTGTGTTTATTGTGTTTATTGGGTTTGCTTGCCCTGTGGAATCCCCCCTGGCCC
>JGI10211J34971_10005209_pt1 | contig 10188 bp, 11 predicted proteins | sample Etolagsediment_FD_34971 | JGI IMG/M metagenome (IMG submission 34971)
GTTTCGGGTGCAAGATGAGGCCGGAGGGATTGCTCAGGCTCTCAGTTTGACTGAGGGGTTCGTCCGTGACGGGGACCAGATGTGTGTCCTTTTGGGGGACAACATTTTTGAGGATGAACTGTCGGATTTTGCTGTTCGGTATCTTCGTTTGCCGGAGAATCACGCCATGGTGATTCTTTCCAGGGTGCATGACCCAGAAAGATTTGGAGTGGCGTCCTTTGAAAGCAAGGTATTCAAGTCTGGGCAGAAGTGGCCGCCCTGTTACCTTCCTGCGGCTCGGTTCGTGGATGACGCCTTCATAGGGGGTTGCCTGGATGGCGTGGGCATCCGTATCAGGGATGTGGAAGAGAAGCCCAGTGAGCCGAAATCCAATCATGCGGTGACGGGCATCTACTTCTATGATAACTCGGTCTTTGATGTGATTCGGACATTGAGGCCAAGTGGAAGAGGGGAGTTGGAGGTGACGGGTATCAATGCCCATTATGTGAAGACGGGTAAGTTGGCCTTTGACTTGTTTGCCGGTTGGTGGACGGACGCTGGAACTCATGACAGTTTTGCCAGAGCGAATGAACTTGTAAGGAGCACTGATGAGAGAAGTTAATTGTGGTGAGGGTCCTATGATTTGGATAGGTGGAAGCGTTGTTAGAAACCATCTTGATGGGAGTGAAGTGTTTCTTGGTTTTGAGCCAAATGCTTACTATGACGGGAATGATGAGGGATTGGTTTGTCTTTACAATTCTCCTGTTCATCTTCCGCTTTTTGAGATTTGTGCATATTCGGAATCAGAACAGAATCTTGAGGCCATATTTGAAAAGGAGAAGAGTAGGATAGAATCTTTGTTTTCTAAGTCATGTCTTTTGATTGTTGGTAATGTTGTAAAGTTTCCACCACAAAAGGACGGTAGTGGGGAAAAGCATGATTTGGATTGGCAAATGTTTGCATCAGTTAGACTAATAGGAAAAACGGAGGGTGGTAATGAAGCTGAGAGATTTTGTTGTTGGTGCAATTAGAACGGAAAGTGTCGTTCAGGATTTTTATTGCGGCGGCAAGAACTTGAATTCAAGACTTGTGCATGGGGCTATTGGATTGATAACGGAAGCAGGAGAGTTTCTTGACTCGTTGAAAAAGACTCTTTTTTACGAAAAGGATAAAGATGACCTTAATTTGAAAGAAGAAGTGTCTGACATGATGTGGTACGTGGCTATCCTTTGTGATGTCATGGGTTGGGATATGGAAGACTTGGCATTCAAGGCACTTATCGTTGCTGACCTGGATATGAAGGTTGATTTCAAGGCTTCCGATACCGAGTTTGAAGGGAGATTGCTATTCTCCGGCAAGGATATGTGTGAAGCAGCGTCGGAGTTCCTTGGCTTGGTCTTATCTGGGGCTATTGAGGAATATCTGCAATCAAAACTCATAGAAGTCCTTCGGGCGATGGGTATCCTGCTTCACTTCTTGGATAGTTCTTTTGAGGATGAAGCTCAAAGGAATCATGACAAGCTCAAGATTCGGTATCCGGAGAAGTTCACTTCTGAGGCGGCTTTGAACCGAAACATTGAGGCCGAGAAGGTAGCAATGGAAGGAGGAAAATGAACGAAATTCCAACAGGAGAGATAGTTCTTCCTGGAGATATCTTAGAAGTGCTTTCTGGGATAGAGGATGAGTCATTTCACATGGCCGTGACTTCGCCTCCCTATCTAGGTCTTCGGGACTATAAGGTTGACAAGCAGATTGGTAGGGAAAAGACTCCACAGGAGTATGTAGCTCGGTTGGTGGAAGTGTTTCGGGAGGTGAGGAGGGTTTTGAGGAAGGATGGTACTTTCTGGCTGAACATTGGAGATTGCTATTCCAAGAGTGGGATGGGCTTGAGGCCGAAGAATTTGGTTGGAATTCCTTGGAGAGTAGCTTTGGCTCTCCAGGATGATGGCTGGAATCTTCGGAACGAAATCATTTGGTGCTTATCGTCATCAACAGAGTTATATGTGCGTTCCAAATCTGGTGAAGGGCCGATGTTGTTGAAGGATATGGTTCGACTTGATTCTTCGTCTGTTCAGGTTTGGAATGGTGAGAAATGGGTTAATGTTTTGGGTTGGTCAAAGTCTAATGTGAAAGATGGTCTTTTGTTCATGTTGAGAAGTGGGCAGAAGTTTAGTTGTACTGGTGAACATAAATGGCCAACCAATAGAGGGTTGGTTAAGGCATCGGAATTGAAAGTTGGAGATGAGTTGGTTCATGTAGGGTTGCCAGAGCCCGAGAATCCAGTTTCCCCTTTATATATTCCTGATGATGTTGGATGGTTTGTTGGTTTGTATTTAGCCGAGGGGAGTAGGAGCGGTGATGGGAACGGTATTCAGATTGCCTCTAATGTGAATGAGACTGAAAGGTTTGAAAGACTCTGTAGCATTGCTAAAAGTTATGGAGGGACATGTAACTGGTATCCAACTGGTGGTAACTCTGTTACGATAAATCTTTATAGTAGGTTTCTTTTGGCGATTTTGGATACTTATATCTCGGGGAATACATCTAAAGGCAAAGGGCTTAAAAAAACATGTTGGAATAGGTCAAACCGTTTTTTGAAGTCTTTATTGGATGGATATTTGAGTGGTGATGGTTCGTATGAAGAGCAAAGTAAGAGGTGGAGAGTGGGGTTTGCCAGGAACTATAGTTTTGAGGTTTCTTTAAGAACGATTTGTGCTAGGTTGGGGTTTCATCTTGTTTTGAATCGGTCATGGGCAACGTGTAACGGTAAAAAGTTCCCATCTTTTCGTGGTGAAATCCGTTTTAGTCGTAGTGGTCACGGCAACGAAAAGAACGTTGGTGAAATTGTTAAAATTGAGAAATCTAAAGCGAGGAATTATTGGGATATAGGTGTAGATTGTGAGTCTCATGTTTTTGCTTTGTCCTCTGGTTTACTGACTCATAACTCAAAGCCGAATGTCAGACCGGAGTCTTGTACTGACCGATGTACGGTTTGTCACGAGCAAGTGTTTGTGTTGTCTCGGTCGGAGCATTACTTCTATGATTTGGAGGCTATTAGAGAGCCTTACACTGCTCCTCTTGACCGTTGGGGTGGTGATGACCTGAAGGCGGATGGTATTGAGAAGTGGGATGAGGGGACTGGCCAAGACCTGTATCGTCAGAGGGATATGAGACCAAACAAGGCAGGAAGGATTCGGAGAACGGTTTGGAAGATTCCAACGAAGCCAAGTGCTTGGGAATACTGTTGGAATTGCCGGTCTCTTTTTGAGGAAGCCAAGGAGAAGAAGAGAATACGAAAGGAAGACAAGAAGAGGTGGTGTCCAGAGTGTGGGAGTTCAGAGCACTGGGTAGGCCATTTTGCAGCATTCCCTGATACTCTGATAGAGCCTTGTGTGAAGGCTGGTTCAAGCGAGAAGGGTTGCTGTCCGAAGTGTCAGACTCCTCTTGAGCGGATTGTGAAGAAGACGAAGAAGGAAGGACAGGCCAAGGATTCAGGGACGAGAAAGGCTCTTCATGGGCCTATCTATTCCAGGCATCGGACCAGTATTCCTGGAGGTCAGAGCTTGGTTGGTTATGATTACGAGACGGAGGGATGGAGAGCCGGTTGTCAGTGTGAGTTTGACAAAGCGATTCCTTGTATGGTCTTTGACCCATTTGCGGGGTCTGGGGTAGCAGGGATTGTGGCTCGGAGGCTTGGCAGAAACTTTCTGGGTGTTGACCTGAATGAGCAGTATGTTGCTGTAGCCAATGCTCGGATTTCAAGGAGTAAACCATGATGGACTTTCCATTTACAGAAGTATCAATGCAGCAGATTTTCGGTCAAGAGATTCGGTTGGCTCATAACTACTTCTCGGGGAATTCGTTTGTCTTGTTTGACAAGATTGTTTTTCAAGACACGGCGAGAGTTCTTGGTAGTGAATCGGGGATTAAAGCATGGCGGATAGACCAAGGCCAATTGGTGCTTTTGGATGTACATGGGAAAAGAAAGCACGTCATGAATGGCCAGGAAATTCAGAACAATTCTATCTATGCTGTGGGAGAGGACTGTTGGGCAGCGGACAATGACAAGACTATTCGGACGTGCATGTGGCCGTCTCAGTCAATGGCTAAGAGTCGGTTTGGGGTGTGTATCTCCAGTCACAAGGACTATTACAAGAAGACGGCAGGGAGGTTGTTGAGGTCTCTTCGGTCTCATGTGGACATGGAATCGGTGACGTTGGTGATAGGAGGGGTGTCTCCAGATGAGGAGGTGGAGCATCCGGACCCAAGTTATGGGTGTCAAGTCATTCAGACTCATCATGACTGTATGGGCTTTACGGGGCTCATGGCTCTGGAATTGCCTTCCAAGTTCAACTACTGGTTGTTGCTTCATGATACTTGTGAGTTGACAGACAAATTCACGGAGAAGTTGGTTCATGTGGATTGTGCTCTCTGGTTTGATGTCATCTCGGTGGGTCAAGCAGGGATGGGATTCTGGAATCAGGATTATCTGATAGGGGCTCGGAAGAGATTGGGTAATCGTCCGGACAAGATGTATGAGTCATTAGTTGGTGGGGCCAAGATGGTGACCAGTGTGGCGGGCCTTCTTTCTCAAGAAATCTCTACTGGAGAAACGAAGGATGTGTATGGGAGCGGGACGAAAAGAACAGTCTTGGAGTATAGGGATTTGGGTATCAAGAAGTTTCAAGGTGGAGAAGGAACAACTTCAGCATAGGAGCAGGGCATGATTTCAATTCCGATTAAGGTTTCGGAGGGGATAGCCCCTCCAGCGGGGAATCCCTTTCAGTTGAGGACGGTGGGAGATGTGTATGTCTCTCAAGGAGAAGTTCGGGAGATTTACACGGGTTTAGGTTTTGCTTTACCGGTAGGCATGATGTTGCGAATTCGGTCAACGTCTCCGAACCTGTATGTGGTGGATTGGCAGATAGATGAGGGGGAATTGAAGGTAGCCGTGGTGGCCGTAGGGGCAAATGTTCAGTTGGTTGGAAAGGTCATTTGGGCTCAAGCAGAGATTGTCCCAATGGAGAAAGCAAGGATTCGATTCTTGGAAACAGCAGAGGGTGGTGGACGTGTAATCAAAGGTGATGCTCAACCGGTGAAGTCAGGAGAATGAAATGGCTGGAAATCTGCCAGTGGTTTGCATTTTTGGGATGAAGAATCTGGAGTTGGAATCTCTTGGTCCAGTTCCAGAGTTTGAAACGGGTAAGCTGGATTGCCGGTGTTATCTGACGGACGAAGGTCTGGACAGGATTTTGGCCAAGGACGAGCCTTCAGTCATTGTGGCTTTTGGGAAAGAGTCTGACTTTCCGAATCTCCTGTTAGCACCTTTTGATGTTCGGAAGAGATGTATTTGCTTTGAGAATGCGGATGACTTGAAGGGAGCCGGGGATGGAGCTTTTTTCTGTTACTTGAACAATGCTTTGGTGAGACGGATAGAAGTTCCCTTGGTTACAGTCTTCACTCCGGCATTCAAGACTGGTGACAAGATTAGAAGACCGTTCTTGTCTTTGCAGGCTCAGACTTATCAGGATTGGGAGTGGGTCATCTTTGATGACTCAGATGACGATGGTGAGACTTTCAAGATGCTTCAGGAGCTTGCAGATGAGGACTATCGGATTCGTCCTTTTCGGGGTCATAAGCATTCAGGAGTGATTGGTCATGTAAAGAGGTGTGCTTGTCATTTGGGAAATGGAGAGTTCCTGGTAGAGCTTGACCATGATGATGAGTTGACTCCATTTGCTTTAGAGAAGGTGGTGGCGGCTTATCAGAAGTATCCAGAGGCAGGCTTTGTCTACACGGATTTTGCTGAGTGTTTTGAGGATGGAAGTCAGGTGGAGTATCCTCCGGGATGGGGATTTGGGTATGGGAACTATCGGCATGAAGTTCATGGCGGGCAAAAGTACAGCGTAAACAATGGACCGAATGTCAATCCGAAGACGATTCGTCATATTGTTGCGGCACCGAATCACATTCGGTCATGGAGGCGGAGCACTTACCATGAGATAGGGGGTCACTCGGACATCATTCATGTGGCGGATGATTACGAGATAATGGTGAGGACATTCTTGAACACTCGGATGGTCAGAGTCCCTCACATGTGTTACTTGCAGTATCGGAACTTTGAAACGGGTAATACTCATCAGAGCAGGAATCAAGAGATTCAGAGGTTGGTTCGTTATTTTTCGTTGTGGTATGACCAGCAGATTCATGACCGGTTTGTGGAATTGGGAGTGGATGATTTCGTGTGGAAGGATGGAGAGCCGTCATTCTATAAGCTGAACTTTGTGGATAATCCACAGATAGAGCCTCATTGTACGATTGTGGCAGAGGTATGATGCTTCCGATAGATATCACAATGCCAACTACGCTGAGGCCGTCTATTCTGGATAGAACCTTGGCGTCTTTTTGTGAGAAGTTATTCACAGAAAGGGACCGTTATCGGCTCATCATGAATGTTGACCCGATTGGAGAGGATTGTTCTCCGATGGATGTGGTAAGGGTGGCAGCCGATTACTTCTCAGATATTTCTTTCAGAGTAAGTGATGAGCCTTCTTTTCCAAAGGCGTTCAAGTGGTGTTGGATGCAGGTTCGGACTCCTTTTGTGTTTCACATGAATGAGGATTGGGAGTTACTGAGGCCGGTTGATATCAATCACATGATTGATGTATTGGTTCGGAGTCCTGGTTTGGCAGCACTGAAGCTGAGTAGCTTGGACATTCCATCAGAGAGGCCAAATCTTGGTTGTGAGTATTGGGTGAAGGAAGACCACTTAGTTGCTTCCCGAAGAGACAATCAGTTTGGAACGAATCCAGAGTTGCTTCGGGGTTGCTTTGTTCAAGATGCTCGTGGTCTTTTGAAGGAGGATAGAAATCCAGAGAAGCAATTTCGGAAGACTCATCCGGAGATGTTTGAGAGGGTGGTAATGAAGTGGGATTATGCGATGTATGCCAGGCCGGGAGAGTCTCGTCTGATAGAGGACATTGGAAGGCAATGGATGGAGGAGCAAGGATTTGAAGAATCAGGGCTAGAGTTTACAACTTGGAGCAGGAAAGAGCCGGAGAAAGATGAAGAATGACCCTAGACCAAAGCAGTATCGTTATCATGACCAGTTGATGGAACATCTTGAGGGTCGTGGTAAGCCTCCAGGTGACTTCTTTTTTGATGGAGAGTTTGTCTTTCCACGTCAGTTTGAGATACACCTGCCTGCCAATCATCTTCATCCTTGCAATTTGAAATGTTCCCACTGTGCCGGGCGACACTTTGACCACGCTCTTGGCCATTGGGAGATGGATGCTTTAGAGCTTCTGGACAAACTTCAAGGGGCAATCCCATATCACATCTATGGAGGGGCATACACAGAGCCTCTCATGAATCCCTACTACTTGACCTTCTTGGCCATGACCAAGAAGCATGGAAATCACTTTGGGATTCACACAAATGGGACACTATTGAACTGGCTTGAAGTCAATCAAGGATGGTTGACGGAGTTGAAGCGACTTTCTACTGACCGGACGGATTACTTGTCGGTAGCGATAGATTCCGGGACCCCAGAGAGTTGGGCAAAGGTGAAGGGAGGGGAGAAGGATGGATTTGAAGAGGTATTGGAGGGCATTGAGAGGGCAACATTGGCAAGAGAGGATGGAGAGGGAGAGGGTCATGCCATTCGGCTCTGTTATCTGGTATCTCCGGCAAGTCAGTCCAGGAAGGACTTTGAGAGGATTGTGACTTTTACCAGGGGTGTGGGAGTGGATAGTCTGAGGTTCTCCATTCCATTTGCCAATTACAACCAGAATTTCGTGAAGGTTCGGTCATACAAGGACAAGATAGAAACTCCAGGGGACGAAGCGTGCCGACGATTGTTGGATGGGCTACTATCAGAGAGCCAAGATGAGTCTCCATACATCTTTTACACAGGGCCTGAATTCACGGATGTGGACAAATTCACTTTCCGACATTGTGTCTATGGGTACTATCAGGTGACGTTTGGGGCGGATGGATTCGTGTATAAGTGCAGTACGACTGCTACTCCAACAGCAAAGCATTGTCGGTTGGGAAAGGTGACATCGGATGTGGAGGTGTTTAAGAAGATGGTAGAGCACAACTTTGATGAGGGATGGGATTGTCAAAAGATGTGCTTTGAGAGAGGGCTTCGGTGTAATCGGATGGGGTTGGAAATCAATGAGAGGTATGCGGGGTTGAGAGGAGATTGACGGATGTTGTCGTTTGAAAGGGTGTGTGGGATGTTCAAATGAAGATAGCACTCATTGGAAAGGGTTACTGGGGCTCAAAGCTGGAGAGGTATCTCTCTCAGGTCTTTGAGGTGGCCTTGTGGGCGGACTCCAAGACGGATTTGTCAGAGATGTGGGCAGACCAGACTATTGAGGGAGTGGTGATTGCCACGCCAATGGAGACTCACTATCGGTTGGCCAAACAAACTCTACTTGAAGGAAAGCATGTTTTCATAGAGAAGCCAGTGACCCTGATAGCGAATGAAGCTGAAGAGTTGAAGATGTTGGCGGCCATGAAGGGCAAGAAGATTGGGGTGGATTACACTCAGACGTTTTCCTTGTCTGTTTTGAAAGCCTGTATGATGGTGAAACAGATAGGGGAAATCCAATACATCGAGATGGCAACGAAGAGTCTTGGTCGGTTCATGAGACAGGATGTCTTTTGGCTTTTAGCTTCTCATCATTTGGCCGTCCTGGATATGTTTGTGGACCTGGAGAAGCTGACCTTTTCCAGGCACGAGAGGATGTACCATGAGAGGTTTTGCACAACAGGGACTCTGGAGTTTGAGGGGCCATATCTCCCGTCTGGTAGGATTGATGTAAGCCTGAACTGTCCAGGGAAGGAGATGTTCTTTATTCTCTATGGAGAAAAGGGAACTCTCAAGTATGATGTGATGGTTCCAAACACTTTGGTGGTGACAATCTATAACAGGAAGCTGAAAGTTCTTCCTGATAAACTGACAGAGAAGGTTTGGAGGTTTAGTTATGACGAGAAAAACAATCTTCGGTTCTCTGCGGGGTACTTCAGGGAACTCATTGGTGGCAGGGCAGAATCAAATTTGGACATGGCTATCAGGGTGACAAGGATATTGGATGGATGAGTAAGGCATCTCAACGAGAGGCAGGAAGGTCAGGAAGTAGGGCTTGTGCGGTGTGTTTGGAACAGAATCCTTTGGTTGAGCATCATATCCATGGTCGGAAGGTAAAGGGCTGGAACAAGCCATGGAACCTCTGCTGGATTTGTGCAACGTGTCATGACAAGACTCACCGGGAAGACATTTTTCTGGAGGGGTGGTATGAGACAACAGGTGGTTATCGGCTGGGTTACCACAAGCAAGGAGAAGAGTCGGTAACGGGAAGCGATGCGAAGTGTCCCACGTATGCTGAGGAGAAAGAGCCGGACCCGGTTGGCGAGCCAGTTGCACCTGTAATTCCAGTTGCACCGGTAACTCCGAAAAAGACAGAGCCGAAAGCAAAGGAAGGGTTGCTTGCTCGGTACCGAAGACTTAAGGGCGAAAAGGGCGGGCAGTTGAGCGTAGAATAGGGAATGAGGCGAAAGGGTAAACCAAGAAAACGAAAGAAGCACAAGACTTTCAAGGTCATGTGTCCCTATTGTGGGGCTCAGGCTCAATTCACAGACAGCGTGGTTGTCTATGGTAGGAGCTATGGGTCAATCTATCTGTGTGTCAACTGGCCGGAGTGTGATGCTTATGTGGGGGTTCATGACGGTGGCAGGCAGCCCAAGGGGACTTTGGCCAATGCAGAGCTTAGAGGCTTGAGAAAGCGGTGTCACGGGCTTTTTGACCCGCTTTGGAGGCAAGGGGGGATGAGCCGTAAGGCGGCCTACAATTGGCTCTCAGAGAGTCTGGGGATACCCTGGGAGCAAACTCACATTGGTCATTTTGATTTGGAGACTTGCCAGCGGATGGTGGCTCTCTTTGAAGAACGGAAATTCTCTTGGAAGAAGCCAAAAATTTAAGAGAATTTTTGACGATTCTGACATATAGGAGTGTTCAGGAAACACTTTTTTGAGGAGATGAGAGATGCGGATGCTTAAGTTGTCAGACCCGAAATATCTTCGCAGGCTTGTCCGAGAGTTTAACTTGCGAGTCAATGAGAGCTTTTACGGAAAGGCTCCGTTTCTTTGTGAGCGATTTCGCAGTGTTTCGGAGAAGGTTCGGCGGTTGTATCAGGTTCGGTA
>JGI10211J34971_10005210_pt1 | contig 10186 bp, 12 predicted proteins | sample Etolagsediment_FD_34971 | JGI IMG/M metagenome (IMG submission 34971)
GAAGCAGCACAGCGATAATAATCATTATTATGAACTTCATGCCCTCCTTTACCTGGCCTCTTTTTCCCATCACCTTATCTTTGCCTCCAATGGTATATTATAATCTTGCTTGTCCGCTGAGCTAATCTCCACGTGAAGGTAGTACTGCCCCTTGAATACAGAGGTCCCGCCCGGCGGCCTGATGCCTATGTAGTGTATAGTTGGCTCTACTTTCGGTGTAAAACCATCCTTTGCTGTAGCAGTTGCTTCGTCATAGCTTTCCTTGCTCTTGACCAAAAAGACATTCCAGCCCTCTGAAGTTGTTTTCCTGTCCCCCTCTTCATCAACAACAAAGGCTGTGAAGTTGAAATCTGCCTCGCACGCACCTATCTTAATTACACCCAGGCAAGCAAATTCCGAGTCATCATAATATGACTTATAGGTTTGGTACTCTTCCATACTCTCAATTATCTTGCTCGGGCATTCCTCCAATTTTGCGCCAATTTCTATGCTGCCCAGTATGAACGTAGCCTCCCCCGGGACATAAGTTTTGTTCCTGGCAATTGTAACGGGGTATGTGGCCCTTGGCAGTGGCTGTAATTTAACAGTTCCAAGGCCCCTTGATGTTGCCAAGTCGGCAATCTGCAATATAAACGCTTCGGGCAGTGTTAGGCAGGTTTCTACCATCTTTTTTGTCACGCTTAGCGTATCTCCAGAGCTAAAGCCCGGGTAATTAACCTCCCCAATTATACTATCGCCATGAATCGATACGCCTAAGTCACTTCCCCTTATCCCAACAGTTGCATCGCACTTTGAGCTGATGTACTTAGTCTCGTTCTTCTCCAAATCCTTTACCGCAAGCCTCCATACGTATGGCCCCTTGGTAACGCAGTCAGCGTTGGCAGTGGCTCCCTCAACCTTGGGCATATCTTCAGGCTCTGCCTCAATCGGAATATCATACAGCTTGTCCCAGTCAACAACTCCCTTATGCAATACCGGTTCAGCCCCTTCAATATCCGCCTCCTCCACGTAAAGCGCGCATTCCGGCGCATTGAGGACAGCATCTGCCATTATTGAAATTGTGCTGTCAATCTCCCTTATCACAACTATTTCGCTCTGCCTGCCCATTGCATTTGTTGTTGCCCCAATGACGAGTATGACTATCACTATCCCGAACATGAATATCATTATCTCGAGCAGGTCAGCCCTCTTATTCCTTAGCATATCCCTCCACACCTATCGTGGTTTTCATGGTGCTGAAGTTAATGTCCTTTGTCATCCTGATGTAGTCAATATCAGCATCGTCGCAGTCTATCTCAACATTCGGAAGGGTGGCGTTCTTCGGCGTGATGTAGTAGTATGTCCCCTCTGTCTGGCCAAGCAGCCCCGCCTTCATCGTGATTCTGGAGCCATTGACCGCTATCACGGTCCCGCCAGGGCAAATTTCATTTACTTCAACATGCCCGGGCACAAGCGCGAGAGAGTCAAACAAAACCCCGATATTCCGCACGGAATTGTCGGCAACAACAAAGTCCATCTGCATATTATTTACGATATAAACTGAAGTGCTCAAGAGCATCATAAGGAGGAGCAAATCTCTGATAAAAGCAGTGCCCATCTGTACATCGCCCCGCTTGGAGCGAGCTATGGAATTAGTCATCGGTGTTGTTGGTCTAGCCGAACAGCTTGCCCGCTTCTTTTGTTATGCCGCTCGTTGCATTCCCGGATATGCTCTTGATTGGGTTGAACACGGCCTCTGCTCCGCCGAGGAAGAAGGAAATTATTACAACCATTACAATTAGGAGTATCACAAGGGTTACCACAGTGGAGAGCGCGAGCTCCATTCCGCGGATGTTTTTCAGGGCTTTCTTACGTTCCACTGCCTTCCCCCTCCGACTTGTCTTCGTCCCAAATGCTTGTGATGCTTTTCAATTTTCCGCTTATGTTCGCTTCTCCTGAAGCATTAACAGCGCCGGTTCCTACTTCGGAAATCCCGCCCCCTGCCCTACTAAACCAGCCTGTGAAGAAGCCACCGACAAGCAAAAGTGCCATTAATGCTAGCACTAGAATTACTATTATGTTTATTGAAATGCCTTGCGCCTTCCTGTTAGTCATTTGAAATATGTTTTATTAACATTTACAGCTAAACAGAACATTGCCTATTGTTTCACCAGTGCATTCAGTGTCGCTTACACTTTCAAGACAATTGTAACAGTCATTACTCGGATCTCCATCACCATTTACATCTGTAGTGAAAAAGTGGTCGTCATGTAATTTTTTATATAGGTAATGACTTGTATCTGTGGGGCAATTTACATTTTTGTACGAAACACACCAGCTGTCACAATTTATTTTAGCCTGATCATATCCACCAGTTCCCTTTGTCACTCCTCCGAATGCACCAGCAAAGTAGCTCCACCCGCCGGAAACGAAGCCGAGCACGAGGAAAATGGCAAACACGGCCAGCGCAATGATAATTAGCATGTTAATGGAAATGCCCTGTCCTTTCTCGTTCTGTATCCTAAGCCTTGGCTCGAGTAAAAATTTCTTGGCTCTCATGTGAAAACCTCCACTCTGCATAAGGCTTTGCCCTTTATAAATATTGACTAGCCTATTGAGCCGAGCGCAACTTTGCCATATCCGCCCATCTTGCCGGCTACCAGGAAAACTATGACCAGGACCAGCAGTGCCAGGATTGCTATCCCTATCATCATCATCATTGTGAAAGCCTGGCCCCTTTTCGTGGGGAGCAGCCATACCGGCAGGATGCTAAGCAGATTTGCCATGAGTTTGTTGATGTCCATTATCCTTATTTCACCACGGTCATCTTTGCCGTGGTGGTGTCGACGCGCCTATTGTTCCCATAACCGTCGCGGAGGTATATTGTGAGGGTTACAACATAACTGTCCCCTACCTTTGCATTTCCTATGTTCCTATAGTCTCCGCCGAAGGTTGTCTTAGCCCAGTCGTCGCTCGCGGGGCCGGACTTAACCTGTATTGCCGGCGATGTATCTGGCAATGTCATGCCGCCGTAGAAAGTTTTGTTGTATATCTCCCGCACTTCCGAGCCCTTTGAAACAGTGATGTAGGCTATATGGTAGTGGTCCCGGTTGCCGCCGAGCACGCCCGCAATGCTCGGAAGTATGGAGTCATTTATGTCGAAAGAGCATGGGGAGTCAATCTTGCAGTTGAAGTTCTTCAAAACAGCTGTCGGAGCCATTTTGGTGAGGTTGGCCTCGGAAAACCCTACTATCTCAACCGAATCCTCGTTGTTTGAATAGTCAGTCTCGTCTATGTGGCCAGCACCCTTCGGGTTTGCCTCAAGGACCATCTTGTGGTCGTAGCCGTCGTACCACTTATCATACCCTATTTTTGGCCCGGAGGTTAATATGCCGCCACTGCCCACACTGCTCCTTGTACCAGTTTTGTTCACTTCTCCGTCAAGCACCCACTGGTAATCCACAGTATACTTCTTCCCGCAGATTGAGCTGACAGAGACATCACTAATCCTCCCGCTGAACCTGCCGCTTCCCATCCGGGTCACCTTTGTTGCTGCGAAATCCGGCAAAGTGTCTATGCTCTCCTTATAGGGGAATGTTACAGTGCACCATTTCTGCTGGTCAGCCTTCGAAATCTGTATTGTTACTGTCCCCTCTGAACTGCCGGTGCAAAGGTCTTTCGGCTCTGAGCTTGACTTTGCCTTGAAAATGAAGTTCTTCCCGTCCGCTGGTATGGTTACCTCTTTTGTATCTATAATCGCCTCCAATTCCTTTATTTCCCATCTGCCGTCTGTGATTACAGCGCCCTCCTCCAGGTTGCCTGACGCATAGAACTGCATTTTGTACTCGCCGTCTTCGGGCGGCTGTATGTTGAAAGTGATGTTGAAGTCCTTCCCTGGGTAAACGTATCCAGGCACCTCATCCCCGGAATAAGCCATACAATGCTCTCCACCGGAGGCAACCACGCAGGAGAAGTCTATGTCCTTGCAGGTTACCTCGAAATCCTCGCTCTCGGAAACTGAGAAATGGCTCCTCTCCTCCTTTGGCCCCGGAAGCCCCTCGGCACTTGACTTTAGTACAGTGTAGAAGGAAAGGCCGACTGCGAGCACTATTACAACTAGGACAATTCCCATAACCGCGGCGAAGGCAAATACTATCCCATGATTATTTTTCATCTTAGCTTGTCCTCGTGGACTATGATTACCCCAATGTCATCCTCGCCCAAATCCCCATACTCCTTGGAAAGTGCAATGTAGTATACTCCGCTTTTTTCCACACTCGGGTACTCTCCATCCCAGTATATCATGTCATTGCTCATCTCTACACCCTCTATAGCGGGTGGAGGGCTAGGCTTCCAGCCGCAGCCCTTGTGCGACGGCACAAAGGGGTACTTTACGTTCTGGGCAAACAAAACTTTGGCCCTCTCTACATTATTCACAGGATTGTATTCACCGTAGCTGTTTGGAATCCCGTTCTTTGGGCTATACCCAGCTATTGCATTTGCAAAGCATCTGCAATAGGGGGAGAACGGGCCATCGGGCTCCCTTAAACACACCTCCATCATCGCAAGCGCCATCGTGCCCTTGTCAACAGTGTCAAATGTCACGGTGCACTCTGCCGTTGCTCCCGTGCCTACTGCGGTTATTTCAAAACCCTCTTGGCTGTACTCAGTTGGGCAGGGCACGTCCAGCTCTGTCTCGTTGAAGAATGAAACGCTCCCCGGCTCGGAGATGTTAACGTAAATCTTAAACATGTAGAACGGGCCTCCAGTTTCTTTATCTACCCTCAGCGATCTATCCTTGCCGCCGCGCAGGCCGTAAAAGGTCTCTGCAGCGCGCTCGTATAGGCACAGTGAAACCTGCTTTGCGTCGCCAACGCAATGGGTTATGGTTTGACTGCACATGCTTGGTATGCCATTTATGATGCCATTTCCAATTTCATCAATGCCATCTCGGACAGCTAATTCTGCCATATGCTGCCCCCCGTAGGTAGTTACCTCTGTTACATCGTCCCAGCCCGCGTCATCATTTCCATATCCTACGTTAGCCTCATCTTTAGCCGCATTCTTTGCTTTCCTCGCAGTTTCCTGTGCCTCATATTGCATCTGGAGGCTGCTATAGCAAAGCTCGGAAGAGACCTTTGCAGGGCCCGTGAAAGTGAACTGCACAGCAAAACCAATCATTACAGTGCCGATAACAAGAAAACCTGCAATCATGATTATCATCCATATCATTTGGCTCTGTGCCCTACGAGAACGAATTACCATGCTTTATTTTGATGTAAAGTTCTATAAAAAGATATTCATCATCTAAATTACACTTATCACATAAGGCGAGATACTTGTCAACATAGTTGAAATAACTGTTAAAATGAAAAAGCTAAGCAAAGAGCACAGAATGCCTCTCCCAAGGGAAATCTCGTGGCTTGCCGATATTGCCCTGGCCCGTATCCATATGGTCCATATGCTTAGTATGAGGATTACTCCAAAAATCAGGGGCAAAATCGAGCTTAATATTTCTAGCCCGGAAGCCATCGCACCAGTCACTGAGACCCGAATGAACCCTGAAATCCTTCCAAAAATAATCAGCATAAAAACAACCGAAGCAGCTGCCCTTAGTGGGTTTATAACCATGCTATACCCAAACATTCCAAGAACCTCTGAAAAAGTTCCCCTGCCATTAAATAATTTTACTGCAGCCCAGTTCGCAACCCCGGCCGCTAGTAATAAAAAAATAAAGCTTACTGAGGTCCCTATTACAATGCCCGATAGGCTAAGCTTCGTTATTCCGAATGGCACCATTATAACATTCCAGCCGAGGGACCTTATTATTCCACTGTAGATAAATACGGAAAAAAACATCATGAGGAAAAACATGAATACGCCGTCTTTTCCTTCAGTATAACCTTTCAAATATTCAAAAGCTTTTTTCGGTTTAAATAGGACTGTTGGCAGAAGGCTAAATTGTAGCATTGCTATCAAAAAAACTAGTCAGAATTCATTTAAATTATTATCGGACTTAAATGGGCCAGTGCTGAAAAAATAGTATAAATAACGCTCCTATGGATATATGGCAATCAATGCAGTAAATACGATTTAGCTTTCGCCCCCCTTCTGCCTATTCAACCTTTTCTTAGGATTGCCCATGTTTATGATAAAAATAAAAACCTAAATACTTTCTGCCACATCTCTAAATGCATGAATCTCAATAAAATTGTGGAGAACCTTGAACAAGACCGTTTTCATATTCTTGGGTTATTCGTAATTTTATTCTCATTGTTTTATATAAGGAATTTATTGGAAATGTTCTTGTTTAAATTGCCTGTTTTTTACTTCGCACTAATGCCAACTATGTTCTTTTTTGCCACATTTTTATTCGGAGCACTTATAATTTCAGTATTTGCAAAAGAGCGTATAAAAAAAGTTGTGAATGTCCTTGTCCTTGGTTATGTCCTTGTTCTTATTCCACCTGTAATTGACCACTTCATCTTTGGCCGGACAGCAGTCTATAATTTCCTTTCCTCAGCATCATTTTCTAATTCTCTCGCTACTTCCTTTTTCACAATGCCCGGCGCAGCTGTTGGAATTTTTGTTCAAATCTTGCTGATGTTTTCCCTAGCATCACTATACGTTCTGGTCAAAACTAAATCCATCCCAAGGGCCATTGCAACGTACTTCTCTCTAAATCTACTTACAATTCTAATGGGTGCACATGTTTTTGTTTTTGTTTTCCTTACTTTCATCTATTGGATAACGCTTATCCAGCCAATTGTACCACCAATTCTTTTTCCTTTTGCAATAGTTTCTGCGTATTTCTATTTCAAAAAGAAATCAGTTAAAAAAGCAGTTATGCTCCTTTACATTCCAACAATCCTTTTCTTAGTCCCTCCCTTTTTCTTCAAGACAATAACTCAGCTATATGTGTTCGCTACAGGGGCAAATTCATTCTCCCTTGCTGCGTTTTATTTTTTCTTATCTATCATTACTTTGGGCATAATCTCAATTCGTGAAAAAATACCACTTACTCCAATTTTCAAGCGGCTTGCATCATTAAAAACATTTCACTTTGCCTTCATAGCTGCTGCTGGAATATATGTCTCCAAATTCTTTTCAAGCATAAGCATATGGCATAGTGCTACAGCCTTATTTTCTGTGTTACTGGCATGGACGTTTGGAATAATTCTCAACGATATCTATGATGTTGAGATTGACAAAAAATCAAAAAAAGGCCGGCCGCTAATCACCAAGGAAATTCTAACCAAAACCTATTATTCAGTGGCAGTTGTCTGTGCAATTCTGGCACTTGGCTCGACATTGTTTCTAGCATCAATTACGACTCTTTTGATTTCTATATTTATCTTAATTTCCGTGGCTTATTCAATTCCTCCTGTGAGATTAAGGGACTATGCGTTCAGTCCAGTTGTCCTTGGTGCAGTCTCTGCAATCTCTTTCTTAGTTGGGGCATATGCAAATTCCACTACTTACAGCCCCCCCATTTTGCTAATCAGCCTGTTAATTTTCATAGCACTCTCCCTTGGCTCCACAGTCAAGGATCTTGAGGATATCAGTGGCGACAAGAATGCAAAAGTCCGCAACATATTCACAATCTATGGAAAAGAGGGGGGAAAGAAGATAGTCTCAGCCCTAATCTTCTCGTCTTTCCTAGTGCCCCTTGTCCTGTTTATGCATCTCCAGGATTTGGCATTTTTCATTATATTTGGGGCAGTTGCAGCCTACCTATTTAACAAAAAGGAAAGAACCGGGCCCGTAATGGGCCTTTTCTTCTTGGCACTTCTATACTGCCTACTACGCGTTCCCGAGCTCTTCTAGTTAACAATATATACCTCTCTGCCAATTCCTAAATTATGTGCATTGTTACATTTTCTTGGGATGAGCCTGATTCTCTTGTAAAAATCAAGGAATACAAAAAGAGCCGCAGCCCGACCTGGTGCCTTCTTGAAATAACGGAATTCTGCAACTTCAAGTGCAAGTGGTGCTATGCAAACTCCCCGCAAAAAAGCAAAAACCATATGCCAAAAGAAAAGGCACTTCAGGCAATTGACATTCTGAAAAACTCAGGAATAAGTCAAATAACCTTTACTGGCGGTGAGCCAACATTGCACCCAGATTTAATAGAGCTTATTGGATACGCATCTTCACAGGGCATAATCCCCCACCTGAACACCAACAGCTACCTCCTCGATGAAGACTTTGTGAAAAAACTTGCAAAAGCCGGCCTCACACAAGTTCAAGTCAATCTAAGCACACTCAGCAAAGAACTTCATGATGGAATCCATGGCATGCCTGGCTCGTTCGAACAAAACCTGAAATCGATAAAGTACTGCATTGAAAATGGCATAGAGGTTGCAGTGCAGACGGTTATGACCTCTGCCAATGAGTCAGAAATTCTTGACATAATGGAATTCGCCCGTGACGCGGGTGCACAAAGATACCGGGTTTGGGACATGACCCCTTCTGGAACTGCACTTGAAAACAAAGAGCTTTTGCCTGGCCTGTACTCCAAAAAACTCAAGGAAATTATGGAAAAAGCAGAATCATTTGGAGTAAAAAATGTAATTTCCTACGAACCTACTGTCTGGCTACAAAGCAATTCGATTGCAGTAGAAAACATACCTTGCCCACAAAAACTTGGAATGGTTGTGAATTGTCTTGTGAATGGGGAGGTTTGCTATTGCTGCACGGTAAGGGATAGGATTTTATACAACCTTTTTGAGCATAGCTCAATCTCCGAAATCCACAAAAAGAAAATTGCAGAGGAAACTGCCAAAATAGGAAAATCAAAACTCTGCAATGGCTGTAAAATGGAGCCTACTTGCTCAGGTGGCTGCGCGGCAAGGATGGATTCAAACAATTTTGATGTACAATGCCCAAAACTTAGAAAAACCCCTGTCTAGATTGCTAATCGTGAAAGGATTGCAGCAATAAGCAGGGGGTATCTAGCAAGAGAAAACAGTACTGGCAATTTCCTTCCAAGCCTTTTAGCATTATTGGCAGTATAAATTATTTGTGAGGTTTTTACAATTGCCAAAGAAGAGAGGAGTAAAAATGGCAAAACAACAAGTGAGGCTGAAAATAGAATAGCAACACACACCAGCCCAAACAGGGTCAAGGCTGCCCCAGCCTTCAATGCCCGTTTCATACCAAGCATGTGCGCCCAGGTTCTTATGCCAAACTTCTTGTCCTCTCCATAATCCTCGCAGGTGTTTGTCAAAATAATGCCCTGGTTCATAAGGGCATAGCAAATAACGAAGAGGGTAAAGTCTAGGGTAAGGCTCTGCCTAAAAAGAAACCATCCGCCAAGCAGCGGCATTCCAAACAGCGCAATCATGTCCGGAAATGCGCTCCAAAAACCTCTACTCTTAATTCTTACGGGCGGAACAGAATATGCAAGGGCGAAAAATAGCCCAAACAGCGCAAGCATTCCGGTTATCTTGAAACCGCTGCTAAAAAAGTAGTAAATCGCTGCAAAAATCAGCAGCACCTCTGCAACCAAAATCCAGTCAAGCCCACCCCCCAGTCTCCTAACTGCAGCACTCAAATGCTTTTTGTACAGTTTGTCAACATCAAAATCGTACTTGCAATTAATTGTAGAGGCAAAGCTTATTACAAGCACAACAAAAGCAAAATAAGCCCAAACAATTTTCTCGGCTAAAACACCCAAACTAACTGCGCCCAATATTACGCCCAGGAGGGCACTTGGCGGCGTCCCGACTTGAATTCTTGCCCTGCTCACTGTCAGGAAATCTCCAAGGGTGCTCATTCTATCCCAATCAGCCGTCTCCAGGCTATCCACATCGCAATTCCGCCGAGCAGGACCAGCACTACTGTGATTATGGTCCATACCATCTGCGCCTGCGCCTTTAAATTTTTCCAGTCCATCTTAAACTATTGATACATTGAACGAGCTGAATATCAATGTTCCGAATATTATGGCTATTGTATAGATTAGTGTCGCCGTGAGGATGTTCTTGCCTATGAGCATGTTCCTGTTTATGTCATCCCTGCCGTTCTCCGTTCCATTGATGAGTATTGACAGCAGCACAGTAACCTCAATCATGTACAGGCCGACTATCAGCTGCATGTACTCAGCGGGTATTACCGAGGCAACATTAAACATGCTGTTCTCGAAAATGCCCCCCACCCCAACTCCAGACAATTCACCAGGATTCTGAAGCCCGGTCATCTGGCC
>JGI10211J34971_10005213_pt1 | contig 10179 bp, 7 predicted proteins | sample Etolagsediment_FD_34971 | JGI IMG/M metagenome (IMG submission 34971)
AAGAGATATTCTTCCCAAAACAGATAGAAAAGTGCTTGATAACTAAAGCTATCTCCTTTAATCTTAAATAAAACTTAATAGTGGATTAGACTAATTTTGCTATATCTAATAACAAATTAATTATAATGGCGTATGAGATTAGATATATACTTAACAAAGCACTTTGATATCCAAAGTAGAAATAAATCAAGCGAATTAATAAAGTTACAAAAAGTAACAATAAATGGTAAGATCATAACCAAACCATCATATTTAGTACAAGAAGATGATCAGATAATTATAGATAAAGATCAGTTTTATGTAAGTCGTGCTGCATATAAGTTAAAATATTTTTTAGAACAGTTTAATATAGATGTGAAAAATTTAGATGCTTTAGATATAGGCTCTAGTACAGGTGGATTTACCCAGATACTTTTAAACAATGGTATTAAAAGTGTAACTTGTGTAGATGTAGGGTGTAATCAACTGCATGATTCTATAAAAGATGATAGTAGAATAGTAGTATGTGAAAACACAGATATAAGGGGGTTTGACTCTTGTAAAAAATATGATCTTATCACTTGCGATGTATCTTTTATAAGTATCTTAAATATAATCAAAGATATAGATAGATTAGCACAAGATAAAATCATCATACTATATAAGCCACAGTTTGAGGTTGGTCGTGAAGTAAAAAGAGATAGCAATGGGGTGGTTCAAGATCAAAAAGCTATAGAGGATGTAAAAAAAGAGTTTTTAGATGAAACGAAGAAACTTGGATGGAACCTTTTATCAAATGAAAAAAGTAAATTAGCAGGAAAGAGTGGAAATGTTGAAGAGCTTTATTATTTTACTGTTTAGTTTTAGTTTTCTTATTGCAGGTAAGTTTATAGACCAAGGTGATAAGTACTATTATACTCAAAATTATCTCGAGGCTATAAAATATTATAAAGAGGCAAAGGTAAAAAAGGAGGATAAAGCTGATCTAAAACTTATAATGAGTTATCTAAAACTTGGAGATAACTTTTTAAAAATAAGAGATTTTAAAAAAGCTATAAGCTACTACAATAAAGCTGTTAACTTAGATAGTCCAACAGCTAAATTAAAACTATCAAAAGTGTATGAAACACAAGCAGATCAGTTTCTAAGGGTTAAAAAGTATAAAACTGCTTATAATCTATATCAAAAGTCACTAAATCTTGGAAACAAAACGGTATCAAAAAAACTAAGAGATACCAAAAAACATATAGATCATCAAAAAAATCTAAAAGATGATACTAGAAAAATAGTAGACAAAACTGCACCATCTTGGACAAAATCTATAGGTAGGATAATAGTTCCTACAAAGTTAGAGTTTGTAACTGCAAAAAGGTATAAAACAGATTTTAAAAAGTGTACAGCAACACTTGTAAATATAGATGAAAAAAAATCATCAAATATAGTAGTAACTGCATCTCACTGTTTAACAAAATACAAAAAAGAGGCTGGAGATATAAGATTTATAATAAAAGCAAACAATGGTGATATGATACAACGTATAGCAAAAGTTGTATATGATAGTAGATATAGCCATAGAAAACTAAAAACTGTAAGTGACTATGCAATACTAAAGCTTGATTCTAAAATATCTATAAAGCTTGTAAAGCCTATGAAAATAGTAGATAAAAGCTTTTCAAAACTTAAAAAAGAGTATAGATATAGTTTCGCTTCACTTGCTGGGTTTTCAGGTGATATTGGGGATTTTGGTGCACAACTTACATATGACCCTGAGTGTTCGATCTTTACTTTTGATAAAGTGTATGGATACAGTAACTGCAAAGGGTTCAAAGGGGCATCTGGGGGTCCAGTGGTGCTAAGTGCCACAAATGATAATAAAAAGTTTGATTACTACTTTGTTGGTGTTGTATCTCACTTTAGAGATAAAAACTTCAAAAATATATACTTTGCACCTCTAGATATATTTTATAACAAAGTTAAATTATATTTTTAGAGGTGTAGTTTAACCTTAACTAAAACTTAACACGGGATTAATCTATAAATTAGACTAAACTTATTGTTGGTGGTGTAGTTTATAATATGTTTAAAGATATAATTACTATCAAAATTATAGATTAAAAGGTGCCAAATATGTCAATTTTTGCTTTACAATCGATTGCGGGTGGGTTTTTAGATGAGGATTTAACCCATTTTAATAAAAATTTTGATGATTGGTGTGTTCAATTTGATAGCTACGAAGATGCGATGACTATAGCTCAAACTCTTGAAAATCGAGAAAATATAGTTGCTGTTGAGATAACACCTCTTAGTTATCCAAAATATTTCTTCCCAACTTTACAAGGTACTGTATATCTAACACGGCAGCATGAAGACAAAATCATCTGTGCGGTTGAACCTTATATGGGATCTAGCTTCAAAATTGCTATATGTGACCTTAAGACAAAAAAAGCAAGATTTACTAAAACAAACTATAAAACTATTTTAAGTGCAGAAGCTGCTTTTATTAATTATGGTGATAGATAAAGGATAATTTTGAAAAAACTATTAATCTTATTGTTTTTTTTGGTTACGACTCTTTTTTCTACTAAGATAGAAAACTTTAAAGTCTCATACGACCCTGACTATGCACCATATACCTATAATGTAGATGGGAAACCATATGGGTTATTTATAGATATATTTAAAAAATGGGCTAAGTTAAATAGCTACAGATTAGAATTTATAGACGCAAATACATGGGACAATGCAATAGAGCTTGCAAAAGATGGTAAGGTGGATTTTTTTATTGGAACTGATCCTTATGAGGATTGGATGAAAAGTTCAAAACCTTACTACGAGACAAAAACAGCACTTTTTTCTCTAAATTCTCAAATTGAGTCATTTAACAAAATAGGTATAATAGGGGAAGATCTAAAAGATGATATAGTAGAAGAGTTTCCTCTTATAGAGGTGGTCTCTTATGATACATATCTACAGCTACTAAATGGACTATTAGAGAAAAAACTTGATGCAATATATGATGATAGTATTGCACTAAATGATTTTATACTCAAACAAAATAAAAGCCATCTAATAAAAAAGTTGAATATAATATCAAATAGTAGTGAAATATCAGCTATATCAAATGATCAAAAAAAAGTAGATATTTTTACAAAAGGTTTTGAAAAATTAAATAAAGGTCAACTGATAGTTTTAGAGAATAACTGGATTTTTAATGAAGATCAAAAGTATTTTAATACAAAAGAAAATATTGATGATATATTTTTGGATGATGAAAAACAATGGATGAGAGAAAATCCAATAGTGAAGTTTGCAGTTATGAGTTATTGGCCACACAATGAGGATGGGGAGAGTTTCCATACGGCTATGTTAAAGCTTATAAATAAACATATAGGGACAAACTTTATACCTATAAAATATGATGCTTGGAGTGATGGATATGGTATAGCAAAAGAGGGTGTTGATCTTCATGGTATTATGGGGTTAAGTTATAGTAAGGAGAGAGAAGAAAACTATTTTTACTATACACCTGCATATCATTTTTCACCTGCGTATATAGTAGTAAGAGATACAAATAAAGATATAAAAGATATAAAAGACCTTGAGGGGAAAACTATATATCTAAAAACAAAATCAATCTCCCATAAAATAGTGCAAACAAATCTAAAAGATATTAAGGTGATAGATCTATCCACTATAGATGAGATGTATAAAAATCTCTCAACAAGTACAAAGGTTGATGCTTTTATATCTTATTTTGCTGACAAAGAACTTATTGAAAAATACAATTTAAAGATAGTAAAAACTATCTATGAAAAATATGGGGAAACCTCAATAGGTGTAAGTCATAAATACCCACACTTAGCATCTATTATAAAAAAAGCATATGATATTATCCCAAGTAAAGAGATTGCAAAAATTCGAGATAAAAAATGGGAAAAAGCCAAGGCAGATCAATCTAGTTTAAATGAAAAACAAATAAAATACTTACAAAATAAAAAAGTATTGAAAATTTGTACAAATCCAAACTGGGCACCTATTGAATTTACAGAGGATGAAGATATAAAAGGTATATCTATAGATATATTAACTTTTATTCAAGATACTATGGATCTAAAGTATCAATTTATAAAAACCACCTCATGGTCTCAATCACAAGAGTTCTTAAAAGATAAAAAATGTGATATCCTCCCAAGTGCAACCAAAACAAAAAAAAGGGAAAAATATGCTAACTTTACAAAACCTTATCTAAACTACGACTTAGCAATTATCACAAAAGATGATAAGCCACTATCTCAAAGTATTGATGCTTTTTTAGATAAAACGATGTCAAGAAAAAAGGGAAGTGGTCTTATAGCAAAAATAAAATCAACCTATCCAACTATTGATATAAAGGAAACTTCAAGTACAAAAGAGTCTTTTGATGCTGTTTTAGATGGCGATGTGGATTTTACTATTGCAACTTTGCCTGTACTTCAATACTACAAAAGTAAGTTTGGACTCAAAGGTTTACAAGTATCAGGATACACAAAAATGAAATATAATATCTCTATGGCTATAAGAGATGATGAACCAATGTTAGTAGATATTATAAACATATCATTGGATAAACTTTCCCCTCAAACATATAAGATAGTTCATGATAAATGGGCAAGTGTAAAAGTAGTAAAACAGACAAATTGGATCTTAATTTTAGAAGTTGGAACAGTTATTTTACTTATAATTTTATTTATTTTATGGAATAACAGAAAACTAAAATTTATGGTAGATGAAAAAACAGCAGATATTAAAAAACAAAAAAATGAACTAGAGCTTATGATATCTTCATTTGATAAAAATGTTATTTTTTCTAAAACAGATCTTAAAGGTAATATAACTCATGTAAGTGATGCTTTTTGTAAAATAAGTGGCTATAGCTATGATGAACTTATAGGAAAACCACATAATATAGTTCGACATCCAGATATGAAAAGTGAAGTTTTTAAAGAGATATGGGAGAGTTTAAAAAGTGAAGCTTGTATAAAAGCTGAAGTTAAAAACAGAAGAAAAGATGGTAGTGGTTATTGGGTTGAGTCTAAGTTTGAAGTTGATTATGATAGTGAAGGTAATATTATAGGGTATAGTGCTCTAAGGGTCGATATAACAGCTAAAAAAGAGGTTCAACAACTAAGTGAGAATCTTGAAATAAAAGTAGAAGAGAGGACAAAAGAGCTAAGTGATGAGAGAAAATTTATAGATTCTGTTATGAACTCTCAAAGTAGTATTGTTATAACCACTGATGGTAAAAGTATAAAAAGTGCAAATAAAGCATTTTTAGATTTTTTTAGTGTAAAAGATACCCAGGAGTTTCTAGAGACTTATGGAAACTGTATATGTGATACTTTTGATACTCAAGCACCAAAAGAGTTTATACAAAAAACCATTGATGGTGTAAAATGGGTTGATTATATAAGGGAAAATCCAGATCATACAAATAAAGCTATGATAGATAAAGGTGGTAAAAAACATATATTTTCAATAAATGCTGATAGCTTTGTATTTAATGATGCTGTTTTAAATACAGTTGTATTTAACGATATAACAGAGCTTGAAAAGATAAGGGAGGATATAGAGGTCTCTAAAAAATCAACAGAGGAGATACTAGCAAATATATTACTTCCAGTTTTAATCACATCTAAAAAAAGAAGAGTGATAGTATACGCAAATCAATTTGCCCAAGAGTTGTATGAATCATCACAAGAGGATTTAGTAGATAAGCAGCTAGATAGTATATACACTTTAACAAATGGACCACAAGAGATTATAAGACAAATCACAGAGTATGGAAGGGTAGAATCGATTGAGGAGCATATCACTACACATACAGGGAAGGAGTTTATAGGACTTTTATCTGTAACCCCTATTGTATATAATAATGAAGAGTGTTATATAGGTATGACTGTTGATATTACAAAACAAAAAGATATGGAAAATGAGGTTCGAGCTATCCATAAACACACAAGAGACTCCATAGAGTATGCTTCACTTATTCAAGGCTCTTTGATACCAGATCCACTTTTATTGTCTCAATATTTCAAGGACAATTTTGTACACTGGCTACCAAAAGATACAGTTGGTGGAGATATTTGGTTATTTAGTCAATTACGAACAGAGGATGAGTGTTTACTTTTCTTTATAGATTGTACAGGGCATGGAGTACCTGGAGCTTTTGTAACGATGATCGTAAAAGCTATTGAGCGAGAGATAATCACAAAGATAAAAGATGATAAAGATATGGATCTAAGTCCAGCTTGGGTGATGGGTTATTTTAATAAAACTATGAAACTACTTTTAAAACAAGAGACAAAAGATAGTAACTCAAACGCAGGTTGGGATGGTGGTATCATCTACTATAATAAAAAAGATAAGATTCTTAAATTCTCAGGTGCAGAAACTGCACTTTTTTATGTAGATACTAGGGGTGAGTTTCATACAGTAAAAGGTAATCGCTACTCTGTAGGATATAAAAAGTGTGATATCAATTATGAGTATAAAGAAACAGTCCTTGAAGTAGAAGATGGTATGAAGTTTTATTGTACTACAGATGGATACTTAGATCAAAATGGTGGAGAAAAAGACTTCCCATTTGGTAAGAAAAGATTTGGAAATATCATCAAAGAACATCATACAAAACCTATGAGTGAACAAAAAAAGATATTTTTAGATGAGATGGAAAGGTATGAATCTATGATACCAAATAATGATAGAAATGATGATATGACTCTTATTGGGTTTGAGATATAGATTTATAGTATATCTGGCATATCTATATTTGTCTCTATCTCAGCATCTGCAACAGACTCAAAAGTTGTAATAGTAGGTGCTGCTCCAAACGGCTCCTCTTTATCGACAAATTTTGTAAGCTCTTTATGAAAATCTAGTTTTATGGTACCTGTTGCTCCATTTCTTTGTTTACCTATGATGATCTCAGCCTCCTCTACAGGTTTGTTTACAAAGGCACTTTTATATGGTGGGTTATCCCCTCTATCAGCTGATTCTTTCTCTTTTCTCTTTTCATCTCTCTCTTTATATATATCATCTCTATAAACAAACATAATAATATCAGCATCTTGCTCTATTGCTCCAGATTCCCTAATATCACTTAACATAGGTCTCTTATCTGGTCTATTTTCAAGTCCACGGTTTAGCTGAGAGAGTGCAACTATGGGTATTTGAAGTTCACGCCCAAGTAGTTTTAAGCCCCTACTTATCTCATCCACTGTAAGTCTTCTATCTGTCCCACCTGTTCCAGACATAAGTTGAAGGTAATCTATGATTATCATCTTTACATTATTTTCTTCATTTTGTATTATTTTTCTTGCACGGGCTCGAAGTTGATTTATATTTACATTTCCATTGTCATCTACAAAAAGTTTTTTATTTGATAGGTCTTGAAAAGCTTGCTCCACTTTAGCAGCTTGGTCTGGGTCAAGCTCCCCTTTTCTTACATTTTGTAAAGGGATCCCTGTTTTTGCACTTATTAGTCTTATCATAAGTTGAGTTTCGGGCATCTCTAAAGAGAAAAATATCACACCATCACCACGCTCTAGATTTTGTAAAGTTGTATTAAGAACTATTGAGGTTTTACCCATAGCTGGTCGTGCTGCTATTATCACTAGATCTCCTGCGTTAAATCCAGTTGTTTTTTTATCAAGTGCAACAAATCCAGTTGTTTGCCCTGTAAGGTAGCTGGTACCTCTCTCTTGCATCTTTCTTATATGTTCACGTGTATTTTCAATGATAGTTTTCATATCTTTAAGATCACTACTTGCACTATCTGTTGTGATATGGTAAAGCTGATTTTGTATCTTATCTACAGCTTCAACTGCACTTAGATTATCATCGATGGTATATTTTTTTATCTCTAAAGATAGATGAGCTAGCTCTCTTTTTACTGCACCATCTTTTATCTCTTTGACATAAGCCATAGTATTAGAGATAGGGTTTGCACTAAGTATCTCTATAAGAACTGAGTCACTTACTTCATTGCTATCTACCCTTTTTCGTATAAAATCTTCATCAATAGGTAGATCGTCGTGATTTAGTTTCTCCATCACCTCAAAAACTTTTTGATGAGCAGGAAGGTAGAAATCAGCTGGTTTTAATACACCTAAAATATCCTCTATGATATCTTGATCAAATAATATTGAGCTAAGAACTGCTCTTTCGATATTTAGGGTGTATATGTTATCCATACTTTTGTATCCTTAAAAATTTTTTTCTAATGATACCTAAAAAGCTATAAGGGTTGTATGAGGTTTAATTAATTGTTTTGATAGTGTTGATTTAGTGTGTCACAGTTAGTGCAGACCATAACTCTATCATCTTTTGTACAAGATATACAAGGGTTTGATATATCATCATACTCTCTTTTAAAAGTGCATTTTGGATGGGTAGAGGCAAAATAGCTTACATTTAAGACAGGGTCAAGAGCTAAGGTATTTATAGTATTTGAGCATGTATTTATATTTTTAGCAACGATTCTTCTAAGTGTTGAATCGTTGTGTGAACTTAAAGTTTTTAAAAGATCTGGTTCATTTGTGTTGTTTGCTATATCATATAGCTCTTTTAACGATTTTGTTTCTATATCCATTATAAAGCTCCATTTGAATGTTTTATTTTTATTTCAAAAGTATATAGTGTATAACTTTAAATTATCCTTATAAGTATCACAAAATTTTAAATTTATAATTTTATTTTTTATCCTAAAAAGAGTCTATTGATATCATTGTAAAGACCAAGAGCCATAAGTCCTAGTAATATCACCCAACCTGCAATTGTTAGGTTTAATAGCACTTTCTCATTTGGAGCTCTTTTTGTTATCATCTCATAGATGTTAAACATAATATGCCCACCATCAAGTGCTGGTATTGGAAGTAGGTTTAAAACTCCAAGATTTACTGAAATTAGTGCTGCAATTGTAAGTAGTGCTATAAAGCTTGATTGACTAGCATCTGATATAACTGTACCTATACTTATAACTCCACCAATTTCACTAGTTGGTACTATACCTTGGATAAGCTTCTGAACCCCTAAAAATATCATCTTACTAGCTTCATATGTTTTATCATAAGCAAAAGATATAGACTCTATTGGTGAGTAGTAGATCGTGACTATTTTAGGTGCAGGGGAGATACCTACCATCTTTTTTTGTATCTTTTCTCTAAATATATTTTGAGAATCACTAAGTTTTGGTCTTATAATCAAGCTTTGAATCTTACCATCTCTTTTAATATAGAACTTTAAAGCTCCATCTGAATTTTTGATTATATCACTTAGGTCATCCCATGTTTTTATCTCTTTGTTGTTTATCTTTAGTATCTCATCATTTGCTTTTAGACCGGCAATTTGTGCAGGGGAGTTTTCTACAACTGTACCAATAGTAGGGCTTAGGTGATTATTTCCTAAAAGTCCTATAGCTATATAGATAAAAAAAGCCAATAGAAAGTTTGCAAATGGACCAGCAAGAAGTATAAGTATACGTTGAAATGGTGTTTTAGATAGATAGCTATCTGGATCGTTGTTAGCTAGTGTTGGGTTTATATCCTCTTGCCCTTTCATCTTTACATACCCACCAAGTGGTATAAGAGATAAAGTCCAATCGGTCCCTTTGTAGTGTTTAGTTATAAGTTTTTTCCCAAAACCTATTGAAAATACATATACTTTTACACCAAGTAGTCTAGCTACACTAAAGTGTCCAAGCTCATGAACAAAAACTAAAATAGATAGTACTATTAAAAAAGTTATAAATCCCATTGTTACCTCAAAATTATTGTGTTAAATTAGCTTCAAATATTAACTAAATAGTTTATTTTCTAACTTAAAATAAGTTTTTTTACCCTCTCAACTTCATTTTGAAGGTGCTTTAGATCAAAGCTGTTGTCTATAATATAAGTTGCAAGAAGTTTTTTCTCCTCTATATCCATCTGATTATCTATACGTTGTAGTGCATCATCGTTTGATGAGTTGTCCCTTTTTATAAGACGCTCTATTTGTATCTCTTTTGGGGTATAAACCACAATAGATCTTGATATATCATAGTTTGATTTTTCAAAAAAAAGTGGTATATCTATAAGATATGGTTTTTTTTGCTCCTCAAAAATTTTTGCTTGATTTATGATCTCTTGTTTTATAAGTGGATGGATGAAGTTTTCTAGTTTTTCT
>JGI10211J34971_10005215_pt1 | contig 10178 bp, 12 predicted proteins | sample Etolagsediment_FD_34971 | JGI IMG/M metagenome (IMG submission 34971)
TAATATCTATCGTTATTCTTTGGCTGGATCTGAAGTTTCTGCTCTTTTAGGCAGAGCTCCTTCAGCCGTAGGCTATCAACCTACTTTAGCCTCGGAGATGGCGATGCTGCAGGAACGTATTGCTTCTACCAAAAGAGGTTCAATTACTTCAATTCAAGCTGTTTATGTTCCAGCTGATGACTATACTGATCCAGCGCCTGTAGTAACTTTTGCTCATCTTGATGCCACCATTGCTCTAGAAAGATCATTGTCAGAACAAGGTATTTATCCTGCTGTTGATCCTCTGGCTTCAACTTCAAGAGTCTTAACGCCAGAGATTGTTGGCAAAGAGCATTATGATGTTGCTCGGAGAGTTCAAAAAGTTCTTCAGCGTTATAAAGACCTTCAGGACATTATTGCTATTTTGGGGATCGAAGAACTGGCTGATGAAGATAAATTAGTTGTTTCGAGGGCGAGGAAAATTCAGAGATTCTTGTCTCAACCAATGTTTGTGGCAGAAACTTATACTGCCCGAGCAGGAAAATATGTTTCTATTGAAGAAACGGTAAAAGGCTTCAAGATGATTTTAGATGGGAAACTTGATTCTGTTCCTGAACAGGAGTTTTATATGAAGGGGACGATTGATGAAGTAAGAACGGGGAATGAGTTTGAGCCGGAAGAAGAAAAAGAAGAGGAAGGAAAGGAAAAGATTAAAAAGGAGGTCGAGGGTGGCGAAAAGGCTTGAACTTAAAATTGTTACTCCAGAGGAAATAGTTTTTTCTGGAAAAGTGGATTATCTTGTTGCTCCAGGAGTTAAAGGCATTATCGGTGTTTTACCTAAGCACATTCCTTTTTTTTCTAAACTTGAGCCAGGAGAGTTGAAGATTGTTAGAAAAGATAAGAGAATAATGTATATGGCCTTAGCTGGTGGTTTCATTCAGGTTGAGCCGCCGGATAAAGTGACAATTTTAGCAGATAGTGCTGTACGGGCGGCAAATATTAATGAAGCAAAAGTAGTTGAAGCAAAAAAAAGAGCAGAAAATCTTTTGGCTAAAAAACTTTCTGATGTTGAATTTGTTAAAGCTGAAGCAACTCTTCGCAAGTCACTGGCCGAGTTAAAGGTTGTTCGTCGGAAAAGAAAAACTCGTCATAGGCCTCTTCCTGCTTCTCACTTAAAATCTCCGTGATGCCAGATTTGATGCTTGACAATGTTTCAAAAATTAGTTAAATTAACTTTTAGCTATGAAGGTTAAAGAGCTAATGAACAAAAAGGTGATTACTGTTTCTCTCAATGCCTCTCTTTCTTTAGTTTGGAAAATTATCTTTAAAAAAGCTATTCATGGTCTTCCTGTGATTGATAAAGACAATACTTTAGTCGGGATTATTGCTGAGGAAGATCTTCTTTCTAAACTTTATCCCTCTCATCGAGAATATATTGATGATTTTCGTTCCGCTTCAAATTTTGAAGAAATGGAAAATAAGATTAGAGAACTAAAGACACTCAAAGCTAAAGATATAATGAGTAAAAGAATATATTTAACTTATCCAGAAAAGCCTATTCTTTATGCTTTATCAAAAATGATTGTTCGCAAAGTCCGCCAATTGCCAGTTGTTGACAAGCAAAGAAAATTGATTGGCATTATTACAAAGGGTGATGTTTTTGACTTTCTTTTTAAAAAATATTTAAGCCTTCCTAAAGTTCCTTTTAAAAAGAAGAAAGTTTGACAGAATTTTCATGGCTTGCTAGAATATAATCCCAGAGCCAAGTGTTAATGAGCTCTGGTTTTTTAATGAAAAACATTTTTTTTAAAAAAAATTTTTCTAAAATCAAGATAAAGCTTATTCCCAAAGGAGAAAGAATTGGAGTTAGAAAATTTAGAAAAGGTCACACTCCAGAATTAACAGATTTTGATTTTGCTATTGTTGAGCTTGATAATATTTTTGACAAGCTTAAAAATAAAGCTGTTTCCCCTAATAAGAGAAGAAAAAAAAGTTGCCAACGCTTAAAAATTTTTGAGAAAAAATATCCCAGTCTTATTAAACCAGCTATTGTTAATATCACTCAACTAGCCAATTCACCGAGCGATTTTTCGAAAAATTCAGAAAAACGATTACTTTATCAAAAATCATTGGCAGAAATTTTCAAATTAATGAAAAAAAACCTTCCCGCAGAATTTGCTAATTCCGCAGTTTTAGTTTTAGAAAGAGGTGCTATTTTAATCAACAGTTTTTACAATTCCAAAAAGAATAACTTAATCCGCGTCATTGCTAAAAGATTAGATTATAAAGATGGTAAATTGGGTTTAGGCTTAGCCAATCTAAGCTTGTCTAAAAATATTAAAAAATTCAAAAGAATCCACGTCCAAGAAGATTGTATTGCCACTGGTGATTCAATTGGTGGTGCCTTATTGGCACTCAAAGAAAAAAATATTTTTTTTGAAGATGTTTTAATTGATGTAGCCGTGGCTACTCAAACAGGGGTTGAATTTTTACTTGCTTATTTAAGATTTCTCGGCATTAAAAAAACAATCATTCGCACTGGCGCCTTATGTTTTAAATTAGATAATCATTTTTATCTCAAAAGAACAAAAGAAGAAGGATACAAAGGAAATGAATATTTTGTTGGTGATATGGGAGCATGGAGTAAAAAGCTTCCCGTTAAATTTAATAAAATTGCTTGGTGGAACAAAAACAGACTCGATTATGAAGATAAAAAATAAAAATGACCATTTTATGAGAATGGCAATAAATCAGGCAACATTAGCAAAAGAAACAGGTCGACCGGCTATTGGTGCTGTTATTATTAAAAAAAACAAAATTATTTCTAAAGCTTATAATCAAAAAGACTATAAAAAGGATCCCACTGCTCACGCAGAGATATTAGCGATTCGGAAAGCTGGTAGGAAAATTGGTCCCAATCTTGATGGATGCACTCTTTATGTTACTTTAAAGCCTTGTCTTATGTGTTTATCTGCTTGTTATTGGGCTCATATTGAGAAGGTCTATTATGGAATTGGTCGATCAGCTGGAAATAAATACTTTATGACAATAAAGGATTTAAGCAATATTGTGATAAAAGATTTATATTTGAGAAAAATGAAAATAAAAGGAGGTTTGTTTAAAAATGAGTGTCAACGACTTTTATAATGATCATAAAAACATTTTTTGGGTATTTGGTCCTGCAGCAGCCGGTAAATCGACATTTGTAAAAAAATTAAGAAAGCTTTTTTTGAAAAAAGGACAAAGTGTATTTTGTCTATCTGATTTAGAGAAAATTATCGATTTGCTTAAAAAAGATTCACTTTTTCGATTTCATGAAAAAATTGGGAACGATCAGTTTATAATTAAAGATTCTTTTATTTATGATCAATCAATAGTAGAAATTTGCCGAACGCTTTTGATAGAAAAAAATAAAAATAAACATGATTATTATATTATTGAAGTTTCTTGTGGTTTTGATGAACAGCAGGAGTTTGATTTATCTCTTGAAAGGAGGCTTGAGTTAATAGAATCAAGCCTTTTTAAACTTTCCAAATTTTTTTACATCAAAAATTCTTTATCAAGAAGAAGAAGACTTAATTTAAAAAGAAAAAAAGTAGTAAAAACTCCAGAAAATATATTTAATAGGCTTTTTGTAAAAGATGATTTTGAAAAAATTGAAAAAAGCAATTGCCTTGATTTTTGTATTTTAGAAAATATGAAAACTAAAGAAAGTTTTAATAGAAGAATTCAGAACACTTTTCAATTATGAAAGACATTCAGGCTCAGAAAGATAAAAGAGGTATACAAATTCAAAGAGCAGGTATTACTGATCTTTATTGGCCCATTCTTGTTAAAGATGAAAAAGGAATTAACAAGCAAATTCCCGCTAAGACTTCTTTGTTAGTAAGTTTATCTGCTTTTCAAAGAGGAGTACATATGAGTCGTTTGATCGAGGCTTTATATTTTTTTCTTAAGATTTCTTTGTCAGTAAATTCTGCTCAAGAATTTTTAGAAATGATTAAAAAGAAAACAAATTCTACTAGTGTTTTCTTAGAGATAAAATTTCTTTATTTTAAAAATAAAAAGGCACCAATAACAGGAAGAAATGGCTTTATGAATTATCGATGTCAATTTTCTTCTTATGCCAATAATCATAGAGAGTTAACTGTTTTTAAAATTAAGGTACCTGTTTTATCTCTTTGTCCTTGCAGTTTAGCTATTAGTAAAATGGGGGCTCATAATCAAAGAGCAGTGATAGAACTTGCTGTCGTTCCTAAAAAAGAAGACTGGTTTGGAGAGTATATTGATTTAATTGAAAAAACTGCCAGCAGTGAGGTTTTTTCTCTTTTGAAACGCGTTGATGAGAAGTATGTTGTTGAAAAGGCCATTAATAAACCATGTTTTGTCGAAGACATTGTTAGAGAGATAGCCTTAGTTTTAAGAAAAAAGAGATACTTGAGTTTTCTAGTGAAATGTAAAAGCTATGAATCAATCCATAATCATAATGCTTTTGCTCAAGCTGGCTACAATGAAGAAAAAATGTCTTTTAGATAGCTTCTTAGAAGAAAGAGAAAATTTTGGAGCTTGGAACTTTTTAGTTTCATCTAATGGAACTAAAATTCCCGCATCTTCCGCTGTTTTTTACCCCTTTAATCTTGCTAAAATTCTTCCTTTTCGGATAAAGAATTATTTAGATAGAGACCTTACTGATCCTTTAATGATTCATTTTAGAACGATAAATTCCTGCTCTGACAATTGTTATTTTTGTCAAACAAAAAGGCTCCGTTGCAATGAACCAAATTTGGACTGTCAGTTTTTGAAAAAAACGATTTTAGAACTGGAAAAATCACAAGTTTTAGGTATTCGTTTTGATGGCTTGGGAGAACCTTTTTTGATAGAAAAATTTCCAGAACTTATTCATTTAGCAAGAACAGTTGGACTAATAACGGGTGTGATTACTAATGGAACATCTAAAATAGAAGATATTGAAAAAATAGCAAAAGAAGTTCATTTTATCCGCTTCAGCCTTGATGCTGTTTCTGAAAAAACTTATTCTTCAATTCATTTTCCACAACAAGATGATGGTTTGGAAAAACGGATAGACAATATTAAAAAGTTTTGTAAAACTAGAGAAAAACACAATTGCCGCTGTATTGTAGGTGCTCATTTTGTTATCAATGAAAAAAATTATAAAGAAATCTTTTCCTTTACAAAGTTAATGAAAGGCTTAAAAGTGGATTTTGTTGATTTTTGTCTTTTGAAAAATGATAAAATGGCAGTTGTTAAAGATTTAGACAGGATTAAAAAATCTGTAGAAGAAAATATTGAAAAATCAAGAAGCTTGGTTGATGATAAATTTCATCTTCTTTTTAGAGATAGTTATTTCATTAGCAAGCAAAAACTACAGAACTATATAGACAATAATGGATTTTGCTGGCATAGTTTTTTGCGGCCAACAATAAATTCTTATGGTCAAGTGGTTAGTTGTGGGAAATATGAGGAAGAAGCTGATTTTAACAGTAAGGCAGTAATGGGAAATATAAAGGAGGAATCTTTTTTATCAATTTGGAGGAGAAAGCAGAATATCTTAGAAAAATTTAAATCAGTTTTTTGTCAAGATTTTGGACCATGTTATTTTACTTATTTCAACTATGTAGTTTCTTGGATTAAAAAAGAAATACTCCTTGATTCTAAGGTTCTATTTTCAAGAGCAATTGTTAAAAGTGGAAAAGTAGTTAGAACTTTTGATAAAATAGATTAATTAAATGACAAAAAAAGCAACTGGAGAAAAGCCATTAATAGAGGGCTTACAATATCATATTCGTTGTCAAAAGGGCGATATTGCTCCTTATGTTTTAATGCCAGGCGATCCTTGGCGTGTTCCTAAGATTGCCAAGCATTGGACTAAAAGTAAAAAAATTGCTTTTCACCGAGAATATCAAACTTATACCGGAAAAATTGATGATATTCCCATATCATGCACTTCAAGTGGTATTGGAGCGCCTTCTTTAACAATTGCTTTAGAAGAATTGATTCGTATTGGCGCTAATAATTTTATTAGAGTTGGAACCACTGGATCAATTCAGCCAGAGATAAAAATTGGAGACATTGTTATTACTACAGGAGCTGTTCGTTTAGATGGAGCAAGCAAAGAATATGTTATTTCCGAATATCCTGCTGTGGCTCACTTTCAGATTGTAGAAGCGCTTATTCAAGCGGCTAAAAAACTTAAAGTAAGATATCATATAGGAATTACTGCAAGTACAGACACATTTTATTGTGGTCAAGGAAGACGTGGTTTTAAAAATTATATACCGAGTTTCAAAGAAAAAATTCTTGAAGATTTACAAAAAGCAAGAGTATTGAATTTTGAAATGGAAGCTTCTTGTCTTTTGACATTGGCTAGTATTTTTGGTGTTAAAGCTGGTGCAGTTTGTGTGGTTATTGCAGACAGGGTAAGAGATAAGTTTGAAACCTCTGATTTTTTAGAAGAGTTGCCGGGTAAAGTAGCCACAGAAGCAGTGAGGATTTTAGGAAAAAAGCAAAGAAAAAAATGAAAATTTTTGCAGGATCGGCTAGTCTAAAATTAGCCAAAAAAATTGCTGCAGAGTTAAAGGTTAAGTTGGGAAAGATCGAGCTTTCCCGTTTTGCCAACGGCGAAGCAAGAGTTTGGATTAAAGATAATATAGTTGATAAGAGAGTAATTGTTGTTCAATCTTTTTCATCTCCTCCAGATGAACATTTAATGGAATTTTGTCTGATTTGTGACGCTTTAAAGCGCTTGGGAGTGAAAAAAATAATTGCCGTTATTCCTTGGTTGGGCTATTGTATTCAGGATAAAGTTTTTCGTCCTGGAGAGCCTTTGTCGTCTGAAGTAGTTGCTAAACTTCTCCAATCTTTAAAAATTAATTCTATTATTACTTTAGATCTTCATAATAAAACTACGGCCGATTTTTTTGACTTTTCTTTTAAGCATTTGTCAGCCATTCAGGTTTTTGCTGAATATTTTGTTAAAAATAAAATTCAGATAGACTCAATTATTAGTCCTGATTCAGGAGGATTGAAAAGAGCCAAGCAATTTGCTCAAGCAATGAATTTGCCTGTAGCAGTGATTAATAAAAAAAGAAACCTTGCTAACGGAGAAGTTTCCATCTTAGGAGTTAATAGAGAAATAAAAGGAGAAAAGACTTTGATTGTTGATGATTTTATTTCCACTGGTGGTACTTTGATTAAAGTCGCTCGTTTTCTTAAAGAAAAAGGAGTGAAAAAAGTTCATGCTGCCATTACTCATCATTTTTATGTTCATGGTGTTCAGGAAAAAATTGACCAAAGTCAAGTAGATAAGCTTTTTGTCACCGACACTATTAGACTGCCAGAGTTGATTAAATCAAAGAAATTAAAGACGATTTCTACTAGTAAGTTACTTGCTAATGTTTTGAAAAGTTGTTAAAATCTGTCATGGCTAAATTCATTTTTGTTTCTGGTGGGGTAATTTCTGGTTTAGGTAAAGGCATTACCACTGCTTCTCTTTCTCTTTTATTAAAATCCATGGGTTTTAAAGTTTCTCCGGTCAAAGCCGACCCCTATCTTAATGTTGATGCGGGCACAATGAATCCGATTATTCATGGAGAGACTTTTGTCACTGAAGATGGACTAGAAACAGATCAAGACCTTGGTCATTATGAAAGATTTTTGAATGAAAATCTGTCAAAGCACAATTACATGACTGCGGGTCAGGTTTTTTCATCAGTGATTCAAAAAGAAAGACGACTTGATTATGATGGCATCTGTGTTGAAACAATTCCTCATGTTCCTCAAGAAATTTTGAGAAGGCTTGAATTTACTGCTGAAAAAGACAAGGTTGACTTTGTTATTTTGGAAATTGGCGGTACAGTTGGTGAATATCAAAACATGATGTTTTTGGAAGCGGCCAGAGAACTCAAGCTTAGAAAACCAAAAGATGTTTTAAACATTCATGTTGCTTATCTTCCTTTGCCCCCATCTTTGGGAGAGCTTAAGAGCAAGCCAGTGCAAACATCTGTTCAGCTTTTACAGTCAGCCGGCATCCAGCCTGATATCATTATTGGCCGAGCACAAAAACCATTGGATCAAGTAAGAAAAGAAAAGATTTCTGTTTTTTGCAATGTGGCCATGGAAGATATTTTTTCTAATCCTGATGTGGATTTGATTTATGAAGTTCCTTTGATATTGGAAAAACAGGGGATTATGAGGAGAATTTTTAAAAAATTAGGCATAAAAGAAAAAAATCTTAGTCTTAAAGAATGGAAAAAGGTTGTTAATAAAGCAAAAACTGTTAAAAAGAAGGTTAAAATCGGTCTTGTTGGCAAATATTTTAGAAGCGGTGAGTTTTCCCTTGAAGATTCTTATATTTGTGTGATGGAGGCAGTTAAGCATGGAGCTTGGTGGAATAACGTTAAGCCTGAAATTATTTGGATTGACTCTCTAGATATAGAAAAAAAGGGAACAAAGATTTTAAAAGAGTTTGACGGTTTGATTGTTCCTCAAGGCTGGGGAACAAGGGGAATTGAAGGGAAAATAAGCGCGGCTCAGTTTGCTCGTGAAAATAAAGTTCCTTATTTAGGCCTTTGTTTTGGTATGCAGCTGGCCATGGTTGAGTTGGCACGGAATGTTTGCCATTTAAAAAACGCTCATAGTCAAGAAGCTGATCCTAATAGTCCTCATCTTGTCATTCATCTCATGCCGGATCAAGAGGAGTATCTTAAAAACAGGCAGTACGGAGGAACAATTAGACTTGGGGCTTGGCCGTGCAAATTATTGAAAGGAACACAGTTAAGAAAAATTTACGAAAAGCATGTCTCTTCACCTCACACGCTTTATTCTAAACCCCATGTTTTTATTAATGAACGCCACCGTCATCGCTATGAGTTTAATCTGAAATATAAAGATCTTTTTGAAGAAAAGGGAATAGTTTTTTCTGGGATTTCGCCTGACAAAAAGTTGATTGAAGCCATGGAAATTCCCTCTCATCCATTTTTTATTGGTACTCAATTTCATCCTGAACTTAAATCAAGATTCTTATCACCTCACCCCATTTTTCTCGAATTCATTAAAGCTTGCCTTAAGAAGTAATTAGTGATAAAATTCCCGAGTATGGCACTTTCAGCAGAATTCAACAAAATAAAATTTAGTGTTGGTGATGAAATTGAAGTTCATCTCAAAATTATCGAGAAAAAAAAGGAAAGGACCCAGATTTTTAAAGGGCTGGTGATTGTTATTCGGGGAAGAGGGGAAAATAAAAGCTTCACCGTTCGAAAAATTGCTAGTTTGGGTATTGGCGTGGAAAGAATTTTTCCTCTAGTTTCACCTTGGATCAAAAAAATTGTCGTTAAGAAAAAAGGGAAAGTAAGACGNGCNAAATTGTACTATTTAAGGGAACGAACAGGAAANGCCGCTACCAGGATCAAAGAAAGAAAATGACCAGTGATAAACAATCTCTCGGCAAAAAAGGTGAAGAGTTAGCTGCTTTTTATTTAAAATCCCAAGGCTACCAAATCATTGAAAAAAACTTCAAAAAAAGATATGGTGAAATTGATCTAATCGCTTTAGAAAAAGACACCCTTGTTTTTATAGAAGTAAAAACAAGATGGAGTAAGAAATTTGGACCGCCTGAAGAAGCAGTTACCCCTCGAAAGCTAAAATCAATTATTAAAACCGCTCAATACTATAAAATGCTTTATCCTGAATTGCCAGAAGCAATGAGAATTGATGTTGTTGCCGTTGATTTTACCGTTCAAGGAAGAGAAAAAAGAATCAGGTTGATTAAAAATGTGACACAATAGGTAGAAACACCCGGTGTTAGTTAGGTTGAAACCTAAGGACTTTACTAATTCTGTCAAGAGCTAAGCTCTTGACAGCGCCGTAACAAAGCTCTAAAACAGACTAATTAATTTGTCAGATTTTTACTTTAATGATTTAAATCATTAAAGTATTTTTTGTTAAAGATTGCACGTTCGTGAGTTAATTGATATAATTATTAACAGTTTGGTCTCAAACAGTGGGTGATAAGGATTAGCAGAATAAAGTATTAGGGCCGCTAGCTCATTCGGTAGAGCAACTGCCTTTTAAGCAGTAGGTGCTGGGTTCGAGCCCCAGGCGGCTCACACTTCGTCCCGCAAGGCGGGACTCAGTGTAAACAAGATCAGTGTAAACAAATAAGTGTAAATTTAAGTGTAAAT
>JGI10211J34971_10005220_pt1 | contig 10174 bp, 5 predicted proteins | sample Etolagsediment_FD_34971 | JGI IMG/M metagenome (IMG submission 34971)
GGCCCAACCTGATGGATGTAAAAACTACCGGCACCGGCAGCATTTGAAAGATAGGTTTGCACCTTAGCCGAACCACTTCCTCCATAGGTGATGGTTCCGTTGTCGATGAAAGAGCCGACGCCGGACGCATCTGCCTGCACAACAATTCCTTCAGCAGAGTTGATGGTGGTGGAGCCGGTTACGGTTACCTGACCCAGCTGAGTAATGTTTAGGGTGCCATCAACCACCAAATCTCCCAAAATGTTGAATGGATCGCCTGTTTCATCTATTAATTCAGGCACGTTAATAATACCACCTGAACCAATTCTTAAATTTAAGCATATCCACGGATCACCTATAGATGAGGAAGACAAAGCATAACCGCTTCCTCCAGAAACATCAGGAATATAAGCATTCTCTGTACCTAAATAGGGGGGATCATCAACACTTTCTCCACATTGATTTCTCCAGTTTCCAGATCTGTCCCATGCAGTCCTTCTTATATCAGTAGTTCCATTACCCCCAACCCATACGTAATCATAAACAATTGTCGGAAATGAACAGGTAACATCTCCATTAATTATCGGAGTATAATCTGTTCCTTCCTGATTCCAGTTTAAGCTTCTGCCATCCCAATTATTGGGAGCTATTTCAAACAAGCCGCTTCCTGTGGCTCCGGATGCATAAAACACAGCAATATCTTCCCACTCATTTTGAGTCCAATTTGATGGAGGATTGAAAGGTGTGTTACTTGCATTCCAATAGTGATAATCATAGCCCCCAAATGTTTGTTCTACTCCTCCTAAACCATCAACAATATTATATTCGTTTGTAGAACAAAGTAAATCAATATCCACTGCGCCGCTTGGGTATCTTACAACAAAGGTAATATCAACAATGTTTGTAGCCGTTGTTGGTGTCCCTACGCCCGAAGTTTCTCTCATCTGTACAGTTAAGTATCCCATTTCGTTTTCACTCGTCCGTATCTCAAATGTTTGCGACTGAGAACTCAAAAAACCGAAGAGAATAAACAATGTGAGTGTTAGTTTGTAAACAATTCTTTTCATATGAATTAGGTTATTATATTTCTATTATAAGTTTGGTATATGCGCTGAATAAACCACGCCAGGGGTCGAGACTCCAACAACGGTAAGAATAGTGCTTCTATCGCTTCCGGCGCCATTATAAATCACATCTCCGTCCATATTTACATCATTAGCTGAATAAGTGTCAATTACAGTATTTCCCGGAGTAGCCACCCCTACCTCAGTAAGAACGGCTGAGCGGTCGTTTGAGGCACCATTATAGGCCACCTGCCCATCCCCATTTGCATCTCCGTCCCATAAGGCGAAAACGCTGGTTTCCACTTCTTTCATGGCAGCGTTGGTTGATACTGAGCCGTCTTGCCAGGCAGTGGCCTGTACGGCTTTAAAGCTAAGTTCGGGCGCGCTGGCCAGGTTAACTGTGCTGTTTGACACAACTCCGAAATGGTTTCGGTGCATGATGGCGATGTAATAGGAATCAGTGGCCACCCCTGTCATTTTGCAATCAGATCCGTCTTCGTTAATCACCTGTCCGCCCTGATCGATAAAGCGGGCAAAACTATGCAGAACGGAAGTCCTGTCGGTTTTGTCGCGCAATTCAATTTTTACCCAATCCACTGCGTCCGCCGGAATTGATGATACTGTGGTGCTCAATCCATAAGGGTCGGTGAGTGGCAGCAAGGCGTTAAGTGATTTGTCCATGTTGTGGTTTATTGTATTGTAAGCTCCTGCCAAAAAGGCCTGTAGGTCAATAACCAAGCCACTGTAGTAAGCATCGCCCACCATATAAGTTCCGGTTGAGGTAATACCAGCGGTGGTATTGGCATAAGGATCGCTTCCGCTGGCGGCAGAGCTGCTTCCCCAAGTGACAGTAGTCCCGTTATCTGGGGTGGTGCCCACCGCGCTGCTGGTTCTGTCAAAATCAGTAAGTTCCTGACTACCGCTCCATTGCGTGGTAACGGTGAGATCCGATCCTCCTGCTACCTCTTCGGATACAACCCATGAGCGATTCACTATGTGGGTTGTTCCCGTGAAGTTCGCGGGCTTGCTGTCGGTAACCTTTACACTGTAGTTGTCGGTAGTAGCAGTGGCACTGTTTTGAAGAGTTAAAGGGTTGTAGGCACTGTTTCCAACCGGAAAAACCACATTGGTTGCCCCATCGGCAGGCACACTTCTTAATACACCGCCGGAGCTGTTGGTTACGATGTAAGCACTTGCATCTGCTCCTGTGGGATCAGTAGCACCAAGTATAAGGTTAAATCCGTTTAACGTGAGCTTTCCACTCGTGAAATTGAGTGTTCCGGCGATGGTTTGGTGATTTCCGGTGGATGTGTTGGTAAGCGCCACGCCATTAGAATTGTTGATGTCGACAGTACCATAGAAGGTGGAGGAAGCTGTACCTGTGATTTCCTGAGCGGAAGAACCCTCAAAAGTCAATGTTCCTGAAGAAGTGGCATCCATGAGTGCTCCACTGTTGTTGGTAATATCACCCAAAACCGAGACGTCACCGTTGTTCTTGATCGTTCCTCCCGAACAAGTTACGTCATTGGCCACCACAACAGAACCACTATTGACTACCAATTGGGAGCCAGTAGAGAGAACCAACTGAGCATGGACGGAAATTGCACTCCCGAAAAGGAATGCCAGCATGAGAACTTTTTTCATAAAGCAACCATTTTTTTTATTTAGTTAAATAACTAACAAAAAGGTAGGAAATTTGGTCAGCTTTACTGGCTGCAAACATACAAAAAAAGAAATACGAAAAGCAAGTAAAAAATGAAATGTTTTAAAAAAAAATTACAACAAGCTGTTTTTATTATATTTATGAAAGAATGAATTAAGCAAATAATCAGCAAAGTTCGGCAAATACTCGCCAATTGATTACGAATACACTATTCTGTTGTTATAAGCAATTTTCTGCTTTACCTTTAAAGAAAAATGTTTAACAGCTTTCTATTATGAAAAAACGAATTCTACTCAAAAGAATAGCACTGATGAATTTCTTATTGGTCTTTCTACCTTTTTTTGCACTGACTCAGGTGGCCATAAATACTGAAGGCTCAGCTGCCGACAATGCGGCCATGCTCGACGTGAGCTCAACCTCCAAAGGGGTTTTAATCCCACGCATGACTTTAACGCAGCGCAATGCAATTATATCACCAGTTGCCGGGCTGATGATTTACCAAACTGACAATACCCCCGGGTACTATTTTCATGACGGAAGCGGTTGGAAACTCATAGGTTCGGGGGCTTTTTCCATTAATGATTTAAGTGATGGGAAAACCGGTGGATATAGCGTTTTTCTTGGAACAGGTGCAGGTATTCAAGATGATGGTACCAACAATTACAATTCGGCTTTGGGTGTGGATGCTTTACATATAAATACATCGGGGACGTACAATACAGCCTGCGGTTCATCTGCACTGCTGAACAATACAACCGGTAATTACAATACAGGCCTGGGGGTAGGATCCTTGCTAACAAACAGCACCGGGTATGAGAACACGGCCACAGGCACCTCTTCATTAGCAGGCAATACAAGTGGTTATGCCAATACTGCCTTTGGCGTCAATGCTTTATACACAAATACCACAGGTTATTATAATGTCGCTCTGGGTTACTATACCTCTAAATCGAATGGTGGAGGAATATTCAATACCAGCATTGGAGCCGGAGCCGGGTACTACAATGCATCAGGGTCGAATAATACAGTTGTGGGAACATTTGCCGATTACTACAACACGTCAGGATCTAATAATACTTTGATCGGCTGCTACGCTGGAGGCAACAACTCGAGCCACAGCAATACCGGCAATGTTTTCCTTGGATATCAGGCAGGATATAACGAAACCGGAAGCAACAAACTGTATATCGAAAACTCATCCACCACCTCACCTCTGGTGTATGGAGAATTCGACAACAACCTTCTCCGCATTAATGGAATACTGGAAATTTCAATAGATGCTTCTTCTCCGGCCGGCGCCATCAAGTTTTTTGAACAGCCCATGTACGGAACCAATTATACCAAGATTTCGGCCAACGCACAGTCGGCCAATATCACTTACTATTGGCCAAATATTGCCGGAACAGACGGACAGATATTGCAAACCAATGCCACCGGGCAATTAAGCTGGGTAGATGAAGGAGGTGCTACCCAAATAAACGACCTATCCGATGCCAAGGTTACCGGAAACAGTATTTTTCTTGGGTCAGGATCGGGTGCAAGCGATGATGGTACGACCAATTACAATGCAGCACTGGGCATTGATGCGTTACATGGCAACACCTCCGGGACTTTAAATTCTGCCATTGGCTATCAATCGCTTTATACCAATACTTCCGGAGGAAGTAATGTGGCCATGGGTTCATATGCACTGTTTGGCAATACTTCGGGGTCGTATAATGTGGCCTTTGGGAATGCAACGCTATACACAAATTCTACCGGATATAACAACACTGCAACAGGAACAAATGCCTTGTATTACAATACTACAGGCTATAATAATACGGCTAACGGATATCTGGCTGCCAATTCCAATACCATTGGCCATGATAACGTAGCCATTGGGCTCAATGCCAACCAATACAACCTTGAGGGGTCATACAATACCATCATCGGCAGTTATGCCGGCAGTGGAGTTTCGGGACACAACAAATCAGGAAATATTTTTTTGGGAAACCAAGCCGGATTTAATGAAACCGGGAGCAACAAGTTGTACATTGAAAATTCAAATACCACAGCACCACTAATTTACGGAGAATTCGATAATAATATTGTAACTATTTATGGCAACCTGGGAATGGCTACTACTTCGTTCGGCAACGGATCGCGAACCATTGCTTTAAGCAACGGAGTTGTACCAAACTCATCAATTGCGGATGGTGTTTTGTTGTACACTGAAGATGTAACCAGTTCAAGCGAACTAAAAGTACGCGATGAAGCCGGGAATATAACAACTCTGTCGCCGCACAATTTCAGTATGACAAGTAAAAGTGAACCTATGGCCTGGTCGTACTTCAGCGAAAACCATGCAGTTGGCGAAAAAATTAACGTGGACATGCTTAGGGCAATCCGATTGCTCGAAGAAATGACCGGTGAAAAACTGGTGGTGATTGAAAAAATAGACGGGCAAACTGTTGAGGCATCACTTGTTGAACAATCACTGGGGATCATACAGCAACAACAAAAACTCATCGAAGAGCTACTTCAACGAGTGGAAAAACTGGAAAAAGAAAAATAATCAAAAGGTAGGATTTTTGGTTTTAACTCACCTGATTCCTGATTGATTTGGGATGAAGGTGGGTTTTTTAACTGCCTTCTTATTATTTGCTCGAACGCTTTTCCTATTTTTACCTGTTTTTCAACCTTATACTCACAACCATGAACACCACCCAAAGCCTCCTCGAAGGGGTAGTCGTAATGTTAGCCATCATTGCCGTGATGATTTGGCTCAAAAAAATTGGCTTCCTTAAAAAAGAGGACAGCCTGCTGTTTAGTCGCATTGTGCTTCAGCTAACGCTGCCTGCCCTTATCTTTTCGTCGCTGGTGGTCAAGGAATTTGACGATCGGTTTGTTAAAATGGCCCTCATCATGGCGGTGGTTGAAATTGGCATGATAATTCTGGCCTGGGCGCTGGCTTCTTTGCTTAAACTAAAGCGTGATGTAAAAGGAGCACTGATTTTAGTTTCAGCCTTTGGCATGACCACCATGCTGGGCTATCCCATTATCCAGCAAGTGTTTCCAAACAACTCCATGGCTATGGAAGAGGCTGTGGTAACCTCCGAATTTGGCGTTGGATTGCTGTTGTTTATTTTTGGTCCGCTCATCGCCATGTATTTCGGACAAACCAATATCCAGAAGCGGGATATTGCTCAATCGGTGAAAAAATTCTTTGTATCCCCTATCTTCATCGCCTTAATAGCTGGCATTGGTTTTTCGTTTTTACCTCTGAACCACGATGAGGCGATTTTTTCAACTTTTATCCGCATTTTCAAACTCATCGGACAAGCCAACTTGCTGATGGTGACCATTACCATCGGGTTGGTTGTTGAATTTAAGACGGTAAAAAGTCTCTACCTGTTTTTGGGGATGGCCGTAATTCTCAAATTGGGAGTGAAACCCTTGCTGGCTCTTTGGCTCACCCACCATCCTGATTTCACCGACATGATGCGCGAAATTGTGGTGATTGAAACTGCTTTGCCCTCGGCTATGCTCGCGGCTGTTTTTGCCAAACAATACAATTGCCGACCTGATCTGGTTTCCCTTGCCATCATGGTAACACTGGTGCTCTGTGTGCTTACTCTGCCTTTGCTCTTTTCGCTGGCATTTTAGGCAATTCACCGAAGCCTGAACAGAACAAAAAGGAGGTTTTTTGCTTGTAAACAGCAAATTGACGTCACATTGATGACGTAAATTCAGGAATATGATTCCGATATTCGGCGTATATTTTGGAATACAATTCCTAAATCCGGCGTAAATTTTGGAATTAGGGGGTGATTTCTTGAATATTATTTGTAATTTTGTTGACACGTTATGCGAAAAATTAGCGGTAGGAATAAAATATGAGTCATGCGCAACAGGATTATTAAAGATCAAATCAGTGACAGGTCGGAAAAAGATACCGGACGAATCATTGTATTGACGGGGGCAAGACAAACCGGTAAAACAACCCTCGCCAGAAAAGTTTTTGACGACTACACTTACATCTCCATTGAAGATCCGGTTTTGAGATCAACCTACGTGGCGATGAACGCCGGTCAATGGAAAAGTTTATATCCCCGAGCCATACTTGACGAAGTGCAAAAAGAACCTTCATTAATCGAGAGCATCAAATCGGTTTACGATCAATGGGCAGAACCAAGGTATATACTGCTGGGATCGAGCCAATTGCTGTTGCTCCAAAAAGTAAAGGAAAGCCTTGCCGGCAGGGTCAGCATTTTTGAAATATTTCCTTTGACATTGCCTGAACTGGCCACGCACTCCTGGGACGAAGAAGTAAAAAAATCACTTTTTGCAAGGCTGCTAACAGAAGGGGATTTACCTGAGATAATTCCTTCATGGCTTCTGGATCAGGAAATGCCCAAAAAACAACGTGCATGGGATCATTTCAATAAATATGGCGGTTATCCGGCACTTTGCAACGACAACCTGAACGAAGAAGAGCGCTATAGTTGGTTAAGCAATTACGTTCACACCTATCTGGAACGCGATGTACGCGCTTTGGCCAACTTTCGGGATTTGGAGCCATTTATCAAGTTACAAAAGTTGCTTGCCGCCAATACATCCACTTTGTTTAACGCCTCTGAATCAGCAAGACGTATCGGGCTAAACAGCAAAACAGCCCAAAGATACCTACAGTATTTCGAGATGAGTTATCAGCTTTTTATGTTGCCTGCCTGGGCCGGAAACCTGAATAAAAGACTTTCTAAAATGCACAAAATCCATTTTATGGATTACGGCGTTCTACAAGCTGTTCTTCAAAAAAGAGGGCGAATGACCGGAAATGAGTTTGAGAGTACGCTGGTTACGGAAATGTATAAACAAATCAAAAACTATCAAATTCGGGCAGAAATGTTCCACTTACGCACGCATGACGGCAAGGAAGTTGATCTGCTAATTGAACAGGAAGACGGCTTCTATGCTTTTGAAATTAAACAAAGTGAAAAAATTGACGCATCAGATGCGCGACACCTGCGGAGTCTGGAATCCTTGCTTAACAAACCCCTTAAAAAATCCTTTATCCTTTCGGCTGACCCACGTACCCAACTGTTTCACGATGGAAAGGTGATTGCCGTGCATTTTGCCATGTTCTTAGGCTAAGTTTTATCCTTAAATCTGTAAGGGTTTTTATGCTTATTTTTCAAAGATTATAAATTACCACCTCACTTAAATTATACAGGCAAATAAAACTTACCTTGTGCGCCTTATGAAGCTACGTGTAACATTACTATTATTCTGTTTATGGCAAGTGCTTCCGGCACAACAGCCACCTCTTTCCATCGATAGCCTGAAGTTGCAGTGGGCACACCAAACCAACGACACCCTGCGGTTGAAATCACTGAAAAGCCTTTCGCAGGCGTTTAGGTCGGAAAACATCGATTCAGCTTTACTTTATGCCCATAGTATGCTCGATTTGGCAGAAGAAAAAAACAATTTATACTACACCGCCGATGCCTTTGATGTACTCAGCAATATCTACGAAAGTGCAGGCAGTTTGCAAAAAAGCATCGACCTAACCATCCGTGCCAAAGAAATTAGCCAACAAATGAACGACCAACTGGGTGTCATCTATTTTGCCACCAACCTGGGCAGCTTGTACATGAAAATGGGACGCTATTTTGAGGCTTTGCAGCATTTTGATGAAGTGAAAATGGTGGGTGAGCAAATCAAACGCCCCGATCGTGTGGCCGCGGCACTGAACAACATGGGTGCGGTGTATCATTACCTGGGCGACGACCAAACTGCCCTCGCCTTTTTCATTAAATCGTATGAACTGCGCAAAGACAACAACCTGACCGAAAAGCTGGCCTACTCGCTCAACAACATTGGCGCAGTTTATTCAAAATATGGCAATTACACCGAAGCGTTGACCTACCACAAAAAAGCACTCCAAACAGCCAACGATCAATCGGATACTTACAGCTTTCTGGTGGCATTGATCAATCTGGGTCTCGATTACGACTTTTTAAATCAAACCGATTCGTCGCTGGTTTATTACCAAAAGGCGCTGGATGAAGCCCTGATGCAAGAAGACCAAACCTCGCGGGCGCATGTACTGGAGCGCATGAGTGCGGTGTACGAAAAACAACATCAAACCCAAAAAGCCAAAGCATTGCTCCAGGAGGCTTTGGAAATAAGTGAAGCCACAGGAAACAAATACGATCTGGCAGCTTTTTCCAACTCGCTGGGAATGACGTACATGACCGAAAACCGGTTGCCGAAAGCTCTGCCATTGCTTACCCGTGCGCTGAACCTGGCCACCGAAATCAATGCCGGAAAAGTGGTGATAGATGCCTATAAATCGCTCAACCAGTATTATTACCTCGCTTCCAACCCTACCCAAGCGTATGTCTATCAACAGCTTTACGAAAAAGCCAAAGATTCGGCCTACCTCGCCGAAACCAACCTGAAAATTGCCAACCTGAAAAACCAATTCGAACTCAACCAAAAACTCGACGAACTGGAATTGAAAAACCTGGAACTGGATTCGGAGAAAAAAACCAGCCACGGTCGTCTCACCGCATTGTATATCTCAGGTATTGCTGCGGTTGCATTGCTTATCTTGCTGATTTATATTGCCTTATTATACCGTAAAATTCGTTATCAAAACCACCTTATCGGCGAAAGCGAAAAGAAAGTAAACGAACTACTTGTTCAGGAAAAGGAACTTAACAAGGTGAAAAGTCAGATGATTTCTACCGTGAACCACGAGTTTCGTACCCCCATGGCCATTATTTCGTCCAATACCCAATTGCTCAGGGATTATTTTGAAGAGATGGATTCGTCGATCAGAACAGAAACATTAAAATACATTATGGGTGGCGTGGACAATTTGCTAACCATGCTTAAAAATTTTGAAATGCTCGACAGCAAAACCATGCTGGAGTTTAACCCCACTGCTGTGGATTTGAATCAGTTATTTCAAAAACTGGTGAACGAGCTTCATACCTTGCCCGAATACCGTTCCAGAATTGTGTTAAGCAACCTCCTCAACCAACGAAAAGTAAAAGTCGATCCGTTGCTAATCACCCACATTGTCCGCAATTTGCTCATCAATGCGTTAAAATTTTCAGGAAACAAAGCCGTTGAGTTGAAAGTGGAACAAACCCCTGATAACAAGATTGTTTTGCATGTAATCGATCGTGGGATTGGCATGTCGGACCAAGACGTGAAGAGCGTTTTTGAACACTTCCATCGGGGAGCCAACGCTCAGGCCATTAAAGGCACCGGAGTGGGCATGTCGGTGGTAAAGCGTTGTGTGGAACTGCATTCGGGAACCATCGAAATAAAAAGCGAATTGAAGTTGGGCACCACAATTGGTGTATTTTTGCCTTTTGGCGAGGTAAATGAATGAAAACATGGGGACTTTAAAACAGATATTGCTAATTGAGGACGATGTTGCATTGGCAGGAACCATTAAAAACTACCTGAC
>JGI10211J34971_10005221_pt1 | contig 10174 bp, 3 predicted proteins | sample Etolagsediment_FD_34971 | JGI IMG/M metagenome (IMG submission 34971)
ATATTATAGATAATAAATTATTAAATCATACCAGTACTAATAAAAAACAGATAAATAATCTAAGCAATAATCTAAACAATAATCTAAACAATAATCTAAACAATAATCTAAACAATAATCTAAACAATAATCTAAATAATGATCTAAACAATAATCTAAACAATAATCTAAACAATAATCTAAACAATAATCTAAACAATAATCTAAATAATGATCTAAACAATAAAAAAGAAAAAAAAGAAGAATCAATGTATAAAATTTATTTTGATTATATGGTTAGTAGAAATTAATTGTAACAATATTATACGTTTATTATAATAAAAACATAAACATATATAAGAATAACTGATTATATAAGTCTATAAAGTTAAATTAAAATTAATTTTTGATTACTTAAAAATATTATTATATAAGAATATCTTATTATATCATAAATATAAATACAAATCAATACAAAAAATAAAAATGGCAAGAAAAGCATCTTCTCGATCTAAAAAAAGTACTGCATCTGAAAGTACTTCAAAAACCTCTACTAAAAAAGCTAGAAAAAGTAGAAAAACTAAATCTAAAACTGTTACTGAACCTGCACCAGCGACAACACCTGCTCCTGAACCAGTTGTTGAAAAAAAAGTTGAAACAACTCCAGAAGTAGTTGAATCTACTCCAGCATCAACAGCTAATTCAACTGCTGTTACTGTTGAAGATAGATCTACTGCTTTATTTGATACTTTAATTAGTACTTTACAAGCTAGAATTACTGCTGACCGTGCTTTATTAAGTGACTTAAGAACATTAAGAAAAACTGTTGCATCTGAAAGACGTCAATACTCAAAAGTTCTAAATAAATACAATAAACGTAGAACTGGTAATCGTAGAAATGGATTTCAAGTTCCTACACCAATTTCGGCACAAATGGCTAAATTTGTAGGTGTTCCATCTGGTTCAGAAATGGCTAGAACTGATGTAACTAAATTCATTCATAGTTATATTAAAGATAATAACTTACAAAATCCAGAAAATGGTCAAGAAATCTTTCCGGATAGTAAATTAAAGAAATTATTATACTCTGGTGATGATAGTGTTACCTATTTCAAGTTACAAACGTACTTGAAACCTCATTTCTTGAGAAAAGATAAAGAAACTGGTGAAGTTGCTCCATTTGTAGCACCAACATCATCATAAATCACAAAATAGATTTATGATTATTAGTATTATAAATTAATACATTTGTGTTAGTCATAACATAGACTAATTTTATAATTAATTTAATTTCTAATTCTAAATCAGAATTAGAAATTAAATTAATTATAAAAATTAAATTTTAAAATAACAAGTTATCTTTTTTTGTCCTTTCTGCTTTTCAATAGATTTAATAGACGTAGACAATGACTTCTTAGATTTTTTTGATTTATTACTATCATAGTATAGAGTTTTATTTAATATATTATCTTGATATTGACTATAATTATTTAAAATTTTAGATTCAATATTTTTAGTAGGTTTATAATACATTTTTATATATGATAATATATCTGATGTATTATCTATTTTTTTTATTTGATTATTATTTATAATATCCTCTACTACAGTAATTGACATTTGCTCAAGAAATAACTGTCTTGCCTTTTCATAGTCAAATAAATTATTAATATCAATATTATCTTCAGTATTATCTTCAGTATATTCAGTAGTATTATTTGTATTTATAGTCTTTGTAGTATTACTTATTGGTAATTTAAATTTTTTGTATTTTTTTAATTCTGTTTTTTCTTTTCTAGATAAAGATGAAAACTCTGGACTATTAGATTGTTTTATTTTATCTATTATAGTATCAATGTTTTTATCTTTTAGTATTAATTTATAAGCATTAATTGGTCCTATATTCTCGATTTTTATATGTTTATTATTTTGACTATCAAATAGATAATCACATCCACATAATATGCTCATATCAACGAATTGCTCATATGATAAATTCATATCTCTTAATATTATTTCTAAATCATATTCTACTATTGTATTAGTATAAGACGAGAAATTAGTTAATAATTTTCTACCCCCATTAACTAAAACATCTGAATCATTTGATAAACATCCTAAAACTGAATAATCTGTATTAATATTTAATTTATAGAAACACAATTGAGAACATATATTTTCTGCTTCACCATTTGCTATAATCCATGGTATACCAAATACATTAAATAGTTGCTTACAATCTTCAAAATTTGTTTTATTAATATTTATGATATTTTTACTTTTATTTTTTATTTCATTTTTAATATCAATCATTTTACCCTCAATTTCTTCAATTATTTTTGCAGTTGTTGAAAAGTTGCGTATATCATCTGAACTAGATGATATATGTTTTGTATTATTTTCAATATTATTTTCAACATCAGTATATAACTTATTTAAATTTTCATACTCTTTCTTTAAAGATTCAATTTTATCATTTTGTTGTTGTTTAGTAATAGAACGTTGTTGTAATAATTCTTTTTTTTCTTTAGGCGGTGCTCCATCAAATACATATATTGGTGTAATTTGATGAGATGTTAGTGATAAAATCTGATTAACAAATCCTATCATTGGATTTTTATATTTATGAGTATAAGCATACATATATATACTTGTATCAACGAATAAAACACCATTATGATAGTCTGATAATTTTGCTTGTTTTACACCATTTTTTGAATACTTCTTGATTAATTTAATTAATCCTTTAATACCCATTATATTAGTAATTATTATTTAATCATTAATTTTATAAATGATAGTTATTATAATATTATATATTAACTAACATTTATAAATATATCATTTTTATAACATTCTTTATCTATAACAATTCTCTATTTATAAATGATAATATTTCCCACATCACTTTACAATCTATTTCATTATATTTTATAACATTATTCATTTGCTGATGATATAATAAACTACAATTGTTTTTTAAAGCCCAGTGATTCGCATCAATTGATATATACATTGAATCGAGTCCATTTAAACATAATCCAGATACTGATACAATACTCGATGTTGTAGTTGTTGTTGTAGTTTCTAAATCACTATTATCATCCCAAAGTGTTTTTATTTTATTTAATTTATATAATGCTTTTGAAATTGTTTTTAAACTGAAATTATATGCTCCTTTAATTATAATTGGTGTATTTTTGAATATGTCTAATAAATCTACCCATTTATAATCATAAAAAAGTTTATAAACTTTATTTATTATATTAGATACATTTTGATGATATATATTTTTTGTTAGTGTCAAGGTATTATGTTTTTTAATAAATCTCTTTAACATAAAGAATTCTGCTGAACTCCAATGATATATTCTACCATAACAGTCATATAATTCTGTAACTTCATTCATATAATCTAACCAGTTATTTATGATAAATAATTCTTCATAATCATTTAAATAATCAGTTGCAAATGTTTTAAATACCCAATCTTTAGTAATAGGATCAGTGTAACCAACACCTATTATATTAATCATATCACGAAATTCTATTGTTTCTAAATTTGTATCATTCATCAATTTATAATAATCTACATCATGAACTGTTTCAAAATCAATAAAGAAGTTAATAACATTTTTGTTTTTGTTTTTGTTTTTGTTTTTGTTTTTGTTTTTATTTTTATTTTTATTTTTATTTTTATTTTTAGTTTTAGTTTTATTTTTAGTTTTAGTTTTAGTTTTAGTTTTAGTTTTAGTTTTAGTTTCTATTTTATTTTCAATTATATCATCTTTGTATTCTAATAGTTTATCTTTATTATAAATATAATGTGTAGAATTATTATCTTTTTTATTTATTTTTACCATTGATTCAATAATAAATTGTTTATTAGATTTAGTATTATTACATTTAGTGTTATTGGATTTAGATGAAATTAATTTATAAAAATTAGATAAATCAGTAATATCATTTAATGTTTTTATATCCAATTGATGTAATTTCTTTCTATTGTGTAATGATATTCCCCATAATTGTGTAAATTCACCTATTCTACTAGCAATATCCTTTTTAGCATTATTCCAACGTATTGATTTACATTTCATATTAGGATATAATTCTTCAACTGATGGTAATGATGGATATACATTCCAATTATTGCCATTAGTTATTAACTTTTCCCACCATTTATTAGCACCTTTTATTACATTAATTAATCTATTATCATTTCCTTCTAAATCAATAATACCAAAATTATTAAATGTATGATTATTAATTATATTATCTCTAAAATTTTCATTTATAATATATTCATTATTACTTTTATCATTATTACTTTTATAGGGTATACAAAATATAAATCTTGAATTAATATAATCTCTTAATGTTTTATTAACATATAAATTTGAATATATCGCTTGTGATTTATAAATCTTTACTGATTTAGAACTATTTCTTAAATATTTTGTATTTTTTTTATAAAATAATCTATTATTGAATATTTTAAATATAAAATATTTATGTGTTAAATATTTATTACTGAATGATTCTGAAAATATATCTATTCTTAAATCTAGTGGTATTATATCTTTATCAATTAGTCTTGATATAAAATCACCTCTAACAAGTATGTCATATTCAAGTATTTTATTTTCATTATCATTTATTAATAATGGATTACATATAATAGGACATTTTGAATGAATTGCTATTTTAGTTTGAATGAATTGTTTATGTAATAAAATATTTACTTCTTGATGAGTGTATGTTATTGATAATGATTTTATGTTATCAATTATCTTAACATTGTATTTTTTATAACGTTTTATAAATTGGTCATATATAAAGTTTTTATATTTTTGATGTCTTTTACTCATAAATTCACTCATTTTATCTTTTTCTAAATTCTTAACATAATGATGATGTGTTGGATAATACTCTAACCAATCAATTAATGTATCATCTCTTATAAAATTTTCTATATTCTTCTGAGTAATATATTTTTTATAATTTGGTGGTTGTATTGGTTTTTTTCTTTTTTTATTTTTACGTTCAATTTTTAATTTTATATTTTTCATTTCATTTATATTTATCATTTCATTTATATATTTTATAGTATATTACTTTTTTTATATACATACTATAAAATATATATTACCTTTTTTCATATATTACTTATTTATTTTTGATTTATTTATTTTTGTTGTTACGTGGTCGTTGTTGTGACACTTTTAATGGTTTTATTTTAATTCTTACACGTTTTCTTTTATTTTTTCTAATAATATTTTCATTATTAAGATCAATATTCAGTTCATTCTCAATTTGTTCATTTTGATCTTTATTATATGCCTTTTCATCGTCATTATCTTCGTCATCACTCTCTTCAAAATTGTTTTGATTGTTTAGATTATTTTGATTATTTTCTTCAATTACATAATTTTCATTATTAATATTTGTATTGGTACTTGTATTAACATTCGCGTTACTAGCATTCATTAAATCTTCTTTATCAAATTTATCATATTTCTCCAATGATTTAACCATCTTTTTCGGTAATTCATCTAATTTAAATGAATATTTTTGTTTAAATATAATTAAATTAAACTTTTTAGCATCTTCATTTGGGCATTTTTTAATATCACCATACATCAATGAATAATCTTCACAACAATGTGGTGCTATTAATAAAAATGGTAATTTCTTTGTTGGTTTTCTAATTAATGATGTTTGACTAATATATGAATCTTTATCTTTTATTAATTCATCATTCATAAATATAATGAAATTTATATTGTATGCCATTGATAAAAGCATTATATCAAGTATTTTTGGATTATAAAAATTACTCATTATATGATTAGTTAACTGTTTGAAGTTATTTATATTTTTATATTCATTACTATATAAGTCTTGATATAATTTCAATATATCTCTCCAATCACCATATAATTTCATTTCTGATATATTTACATCTTTTCTAACAGTCAATATTAGTTCAATATCTTTTAATGTAATATCCCTAATATAATGTAAAAATTGTTCTTTAATATTTAGTGTTGTTTTCTTACCAAGATTTGATTTAGAATTTTCTATTAACATTATTGATGTAAATAATGAATTATAAACGCGATTTGTCTCTAATATTTCATAACTATCATTTAAGAATGGAATTATTTCTTGTGGTAATTCTTTGTAATTAATTACTAAATCAATGTTACTTCTATTGAGTTTTTCTTCTTTTAATTGAGAATTTTTATTTTTATTTTTGTTTATATCCATAATAGATACTTTGATATCTGGGTATTCTGTTTTTTGACGATTAATATTCTCTTGTGATAATAAATATCTTTTTAAATCAATATTCGTATAATCTGGTTGAGACGTATCTGGATATTTTATGTATTGGTCGTAATATTTATTTTTCTTTCTATAAATCTTATCTATTTTATCAAGTAATTTATCTGTATCTAGTAATATTTCATCTTTAAATGCTACAACTTTAGTTCTATCAACTATATCAGAAATATTATTATTTAATATCTCATAACGTTTAGTTTTATTTCTAATTAATTCTTCTATTATAATTGATATGTAATAATATAAATTATTTTTACGTGAATCATAATAATTAATATCTGAAACATATATTTTACATTTACCATTATGGTATACTAAATGAGGATTTTTATTACATTTATCCTTATTTGTTATAGTATCTAAATGAAAACGAATATTATCACGTTGATATTCTGATATATCTAAATCTTTTTTATTATATACAAAGTCTCTAATAATTGGAAATAGTATTTTATATAATTCAACTCTCTTATCTTTACATAGAGCGTATTCTTCAGTAATATCACGGATTTTTTGTAATTGTTTCTTATATTCTGGTTTATTTAAAACGTAACCCAATTCATATCTTAGTCGCTGATATATTTCTTCTTCAAAATCAAATCGACTAATTGCTTCTAATAATTTTTTATCAGTATCACTGATTTTATTTGAATTATTTGATGTAATTATGTCATTTACTCCAAATATAGTTCTTGATTTAACTGGTATAATACGTCCAGTCTCCAAAACTAACCCAATTATATCAATTTCTGTAACTGTTTCTGATTCTGATACTTTATTTTTTGTTGATACTTTATAATTATATATATTATCTTTTGTTATTTTGGAAATCGGTATGGTAGGGATCTCTTTAATTTTTACTAATTTACTTAATAATTGTAATGTTTTTTTATATGAAAGTGGTTTAACTTGTTTTACTGATATTGTTTCTAATTTTGTATTAATTATTTTTGATTTATTTGTATCTTGTAATTGACCAATTGGTTTAACTGGAATATATAGTTTATTCTTTAAAACAATAGCATTTATCTTATTAAAATTATCTAATACTAATTGTTTTGGACGATAAGTATCTGGTAATTTTTTATCATTTATAAGTTCATCTAATGTTTTTAATATGTATTGAAGTGTTTTCTCTTTTGTGAAATCTGTTTTCAAATATTTTACATCTAATTTATCTTCATTATTTTTAACTATTTTACCTAAATTGAGTTCATAATACTCTCTACATTGTATTTTCATAATATCATAAACCTTTGTAATTAAGTTATTTATTGTTTTATTTATCTTTGTTAATAATTCTTTTTTACTATCATCACTAATTACAGATAATGTATTAGTAATATTCTGATTATTATTACTATCACTGCTCTGAAATAATGACTTAATATAAATGTTTTTTCGTAAACCAGTCATTAAATAAATCGGTTCATAATATGAATTATCTTTTACAATAAATACACTTGGTCGCCGTTTAATATCATAAAATGTTGAAATATTCTCACCAACAGGACAGATAATTGAATTTCTAGAAAATATGAAGATATTCACACCATTTTTAGTTAATATACCTGGTCTAGAAAGTAAATCCCATAAAAACTTTTCATTAATATTAATATCATTTGCATTAATTGTATTCTTATTACTTAAAGATGATGGTGATTTTAAATAATTAATGAAATTAGTTTTTGTTTTGAATATTACTTTAATTAAACCATTTTTAAGGGTATCAAATATTTTTTCTGTTAAATTTTTATTAATCACATCAATTACATCATTACTTGTTCTCTGTTTTTGTTTAGTTGATTTGTAAATATCTATAAATCCAATTAATGATGATTTAGATTTAGATTTAGATTTGGATTTAGTTTTAGATTTAGATTCCATACTAGAATCTGATTGTAAAGCATCTGTGACAGCTATCATAAAAGAATGATATGTATTACTTTGAATACCTTTCTTAAAAAAATTATATTGATTAGTTTTTATTATTCCAGTGCTTACTTTAAATGATGTATTAAAAATATTATATAAATCTTTTGGTAAAAAACTAAAACGATTTATAAATGGTAATGGTATTGTTGTTCTACCTAAAATATAATCAATACTCTTACCATGACCCGTATCTTCTACTTCTTCACCCATACACTTTTTATACATTGATTTTGTAGTTTGAGGGACACTAAAACAACAAGGTAAACATAAATCATTATTTGGATTTTGTGTTCTACTAAAACCTACATATTTTTTATCAAATGAATATTCTGGTTTAAGTAAATCTTCTGGTGATTTTAAATTTTTATACTGTGATTTAATCATAACATCATGGTCACCATAAGGACATTTACCACTATAACAAACATCTTTATTATCAAGAATTTTTTCTCTTATTTTTTTAACTTGACTTAAAACCAATGGTATTTCACAAAAAGGACACCATACTTGTGGACAGATGTAATAATTTTGATTATCTGGTGATGAACCATATTTAATTACAGAATTAGAATACGAATCTGGATTAATTCTTTTATCTTCTCTTGGATCAGTTTTCATTACAATTGGTTGACGCTTTTCTGGAGCTGATTGACAAGCTCTAGCATAATTAAATTTCTTTTTACCTTTATATTTTCCCTTAAAAACAAATAAATTTCTATCATATCTTTGTAATCGTCTAATATAATATCTTCTATCATTACAAGTATCTTTACAAGTATCTTTTTCATAAACATGTTCTTCTGTTTCACAGTCGTCACATTTTTTAGAACATTCTAGACGGTCTGTTTTGTATATATATGAATCATCATAACCTAATAATGATTTTCTTGATGATAATTTTTCATCACCTATTATTTTAGATGTATTAGTATTAATATCATTTGTTTCATTATTTTTAAATGCTACTTGTCTATTATCATCTGTATTTAATTCATCAAAATCATTATCTAAATCAACATCAATATTGGATAATCCTTCAAAATCAATTTCATAATCAGATAATTCTTCCTCTGTTTTCTGTATTAAATTACTATTACTATCATATACATCTTTTAAGACTTCAAACTCATCTTCATTTTCTAATACATCAGCGATAATATCAGAGGTAACTGGTATAATTTTTACATTATCATTAAACATATTTATTACTGTAATAATGAAATAATACACTTTAGTAAATTCCATCATATTTTTTATATTAGTTATCTTAATTGTATTTATTGTTGGATCTTCACTTGATTTAGTTATTCTAATATTAATACCATCACCACTTGTATTAATTCTTTTAACACGAAGAAGTAATTGACGCTTCTTCCAAGTCATTACAATTCTTGTTGCCTTTTTATCTGTTAATGTGTATTTATCTTTAATGAATTCAATTATTTTATCTTGTGGTATATCTTGGCGTGCTTTTATATCAATGTCTTGATAAATATCAAATAAACTATCAAAATTATTGACTCTATTATATTTGAAAAATATTACTTCATCACCCTTTTTTTCTTCAATTACATTTCTAACATGTTCTGATATATATGGATAAAATTGGAGAATATACTTTTCTAATTTATCATAATCAAGTGTTGTGGACACTGATGATTTCCCTTTACTGCTTTTCTTACCAATATTCTTACTATTATTACCAACACTATTACCAACACTATTACCAACACTATTACCAACACGATAATTTATATTTAAACCAAGTGTAGAAATATTTAATCCTCTATTCAGATATATCATTCCATCTGATATTTTCATCTTTGGAATAACATATTTACGAGTAGGTAATGATTTATCTAATTGAAAATTAATTTTATTTATTTTTTCAATATATGGTGCTAAACTAT
>JGI10211J34971_10005222_pt1 | contig 10174 bp, 9 predicted proteins | sample Etolagsediment_FD_34971 | JGI IMG/M metagenome (IMG submission 34971)
AGGAATCTATTTCTAATAAATCCATTTTAGTATCTCTATCTCTTTTTCTATTTAAGGTTTTCTTTTTATTATCTTTCCATCTTGTCATATCATGAGTTTTGGCGACAATATCAGTATCAAAGCAAAATCCAAAATTTGAAAATTCATTTTTATTTATTTTTTCCAATAAAACACCTACAGTGGTATTTCCTACTATTTCATTCTTTTCCTCATCTGTTAAGTTATTAAAAATGTAATGACGATAATGACGAAGGTCATTCTTATGAACTTTTATTCCTTCTTTAATTAGTTCTTGTTGAATTGCTTTTAATGAATATCTATTTAAATCTTTATCTTCTACTTTTTCTTCTTTTCCTTCTTTATTAGTATTCTTTTTCTTACATTGTCTTACTCCATCTAACATTCTATCTTTGCTTCTAAACATACTTATAATAACCAATTAATTTTTAAATCCATATCTTTATTTAAAATAGTAGAATTAGATGTCATTTTTTCTAATTCTAAAACATGTGAAACAGCTTTTTTTCTATCTCTTATTCCACAATGTTTAATTTTCCATTCACATTGTAAGGCATGAATATTATCTGGAAAACCTTGGAGATATCCCCAATATTCCCATTGACGACCACGAGTATATTTTGCTCCACCTTTTATTTCACCATTATGTTGTCTTAATCTTCTTTCTAAATTAGTTGTATAACCAACATAGGTTCTCTTTCCATCTATTTCTTTAAGAATATAAACAAAATGTGCCATTATTAAGTAAAAGAAAAAATTGATTTATATTTTTTTTAGTTTAATTATAAAAAAATGGATTCTTTAAAAGAGTGTGTTATCTCTCACAATGGTGAGAAGTTTAATTACAACCGGTATGTTCATCAATCATTATTTAATTTGATTGATAAATTTAGGGAAAGATATGGAGGTTTTCCAGTTCCTTTTCCATCTGGTGTTTGTGCAATTGATTCAACGATTAATTGTTTAATGAGAGAAAATGAGTGGAAACCCGTTCATTTAATTTATGGAAATGAGTTATATTGTGATTCACCCCGTTGTTTTAAAGATTTGGAAAAATATTTTCCACATTTAGTTACCTTACACAAAATAGATGTTATGAAGGAAGATGTTGTTAAAACTTTATTTGAGGAATGTGCAAAAGATAATAGAAAGGTAATTTTTTATTTTGAGACTTGTTCTAATCCAAATGGTCATATTTTTAGATTTGAATTTTTAAGAGAATTAAAAGAGATTTGTTCAAATTTAAGTGTTATTGTTGACAATACATGGGTTTCATCAATTTTATTTAACCCATTTCAGTTTGAAGAGGTTGATGTAGTTATTAATTCATTAACAAAGTATTATGGAGCAGGTAAATCAGGAATTTTAGGAATTTCTATTAGTAGAACGAAAGAATTCAAGGATATTTTATTTGATTATGGGAGGTTTAAGGGATTACATGTTTCACCAATGTATTGCGAAAGTGTGATTGAACAAATGGAAACCATGGAAGAACGGATTAAAAAATCTAGTAAGATGACAGTTAATGTAATTAAAGAGTTAGTTAAAAATAATGTTGAAGTGATACATCCTTGTTTAGAGGCAAATGCGTCTTATGAGAGAGCAAAACAATATTTTGGGGGATTATACCCTAGTGTTTTTACTTTTATTATTCCAGAGAAGAAAGAAAAGGCATTAGAAATGATGAAAGAAAATAGGATAGAATTATCAACATCATTTGGATCTGCGACATCAAGATTTGATTCATGGCCACTTTCAAAGAAGAAGAAGACAATTTGTAGGTTTTCGGTGGGTTATGAGGAGAGTGAAAATTATATTTTACAAAATTTTTCAGATTTGTTTGGTTATGATGTTTGGAAATTTCAAAATAAGGAATATGGAAATACTTATGATGCATGTGATCATTGTAAAGAAGTTATGGAAAATGTATCTGAATGTGAAAAATGTTATGATTTGTATTGTGTAAATTGTGCTGTTGATAAAGATTGTCCTTGTCAACAATCACATGAGAATATTTGTGAAGGAGATAAAAAATGTTTTGGATGTAATTCATATAAATGTGATGAATGTTTAAAATCAGTTTGTTGTGATTGTGGAGAGAAAATGTGTCAGGAATGTAGAAATAATGATGATATTTTATGTGGTTGTTATGGAAATTGTGAGGCTTGTAATAATGAAATTAGTAGAGGAGAAGTTGGTTGGTCTTGTTATGAATGTGGGCAATGGTTTTGTGATGATTGTCGTGGAAAAAATGGATGTAACGTGTGTGGAGATGAAGATAATAGTTATGATGAAATAAGTAGTGAAGAAGAAAATAATTCTTAAACTAATTAAAAAAATATTTTTATCCCTTAAAGTGTAATTGGGTAAAAAATTACCCAATTTCACTTTAATAGTTCCTTCTTAAACCAATAATCCCTGTTTTTCAAACATGAATTATTGATATATTTTTAGGTTTTTTAAAAAACCTAAAAATATATTGTCACCTTGTTTTCACAAGGTGACAGTTTAAGGGATAATTTAAATTGCATCTTCATGCGTAAAATCTTCTTGAAGTTTTGAAACTTCTTGGAAAATAAATTCTTTTTGGTTTTCTAAGTCACCAACAATTTTTTCAAAAGTAATTAAATCTTTTTCATTTAATTTTTCTTTATTTATAACATTTACTACTTCAGTCATATAATCTAATGTTGCTCCTAATTGATTAGGTAACCACGTAGTAATTGGAGTTCCACCAGTCGCAACAGGATGTTTAGTATTTTTAATAATATAAGTTTTAGTAAGGTTCCAATGAGTAGAACGGAAACCTCTTAAACTTTCAAGGTTACGGAGTAATTGGAATGCCGCATTAGAATTATGTTTTGCATAATCTTTTAATCCAAGATTAGTAGAATGATGCAAGTTATATTCAATGTAGGCTTGATGGTCTTTGGGTCTGTAATGACGAAGTTCAAAAAGATAATCAGTTAATTTATTTTTTGGGTATTGAAGTTCTAAGAGACTATCAACAGAAGGAATTATAGAATCTTGAGCACCAGTTTCACCACGATAGGAATGAATTTCATTTTGACCATTAGGTAATAAGAAATTAAGACGTTCATTGGGATAACAAACTTTATTACCTTTTTGACCCATAATAAATGTTCTAAAAGAAAGATAATCACTATGATTACTGGAATTCCACATAGTTTTTAAACTTGAAACCATATTTTCAAAAATATTAGCGTGATTAGATAAGGCGGAAGTAAAACCATCCATATTTTCATTAGATAAATTTTCTAAAACATCTTGTTGATATTTTAGTAAATCACCACTTTGGTAATCAATTGCAACGTGAACATTAATAAAACCACTTTCACTTTCATGTCCATTAAACATTCTAACTGTTTCATAAGATTCTTGTTTGGTTGGGTCAGCACCTTCCTTTAAACAAGCGTTATTTAAACCATAACCATAGGCGTAATCTAACCAAGGAAATACATTATTTTTCTCACCGAGTTGTTTTAAAGGTAATGAAAGAATTTCAGGAATTTCCTCTCTGGCTTCACCATAAACACCGTCATTTAAGTTATAATGGGAAGATTCAAGACTGTATGCAGCTGCTAAGAAAGTGTAATCTCTTTGTAAGGTTGCAAGTAATTGAACGTCTGTTTCTTGACTTAAATCAAATAAAGGTAATCTTTTTTCAACTTCCTGGGCAAATTGGTTCTTACCTAACAATCCTACTGAACCATCTGGTTGAGTGATTCTCATTTCGTCAAGTAAATCGTTAATAACTTGATATTTTTGAGGGAGTTTTTTGAGGGGAGAATTGACGGGTAAGAAACCATTTTTTCCAGGTTGACAAGAAAACCATGAGTTAGGATATTGACTATTCCATTTTTGAAAAACCATTATAAATATAAAAACTATTATTTTTAAATTAATTTTTGAAAAAAGGTTTGTTATTTTTAATGAAATTTTAAGCGTTTAGATTTGATATTTGAACACTTAAAAATATTTGAATTTTAGATATTATCATGTTTATAAAAATAATTTTACCATTATTTTTTTCATTCTTTATTTACAATAATTTTTACAAAAACACACCTTTACAATCTCAATATTTAGATAATATAGGTATTGATGTTTGTCCAGGTCCTTTTAATGTCCCAGTTGGAACTTTAGAAACAATCACAAAATATTTTGCAAACAATCCATTATGTCATAGAACATCCATTGGATTACAGGAACCTTATAATCAATTAATGATTAAAAAAAGCTTACATCAGAATGGTTATAGTGGTCCATTATGGAGTGATTATAGAAATATTTATTCAAATTGGGACTGTGGTTCTTTATATAATGATGCTTATCAAAAATATGTTTGTGGAGGTTCTTCTAAAAAAATCAGTAATTCTCCTTATCCAAATGGTCCTCAAAAATCTAATGGAAATACTCCTCCATCTTGTCAATTAACTGGTTGTGACCCCCCAGCATCAAATAATAAATGGTATTGTAATCCTGTTGGTTATGGAGCTGCTCAAGATGGAGGATGTTTTTGTCCATTTGGTGGAATAAATAACCCAACTGGTAATCCTAATATTAAAAATCCAGGTTGTTATGTTCAACCAAAATTTAATTGGATTATAGGTGCTTGTCAAGGTAGTAGTTGTAATGGAGTTTATGAAGATGTTTATGATGAACAAGGAAAATTATTAGTTAATACTTCTGGTGTGAGAGAATATAAAAATATCGGTTCTCAATTAGTAATTAATTACGTTGCAGCCTATAATTTTGATAAACACTCAAAAGAATGGGTTATTGCTGAAGATTCTTCATTTAATGTAGATGGAAGTAAACCAGCCTATGATGCATTGAAAGCTTATGGAGGAATGAATAAAACTGATGCTTGGCTTGCACCACAAGTTGGTGGAAGTGTTCAATGGGGATGGGGATTTCATCCAATTGGAGCGGAAGGGTTAGGTCCATTAGCCTTAGATGGAAATAGTGGGGGAATGATGTTTGTTTTATCAACTGAAACATCATATAATTTTGCTTGGTATATGTTAAATCAGGTTAATTTGGATAGAGGTGCAGGAGGACCAGCGTGTGATTATAACAAAAATATTTATCCTAATTGTTGGAATAGTGGGAATAGTGGAGAAATTGATTTTTTGGAGTCGCCATTTGCTGCTAATAAAGGTTATGTTAATAATTATACCAGATTATATTTGAATAATATTAATCAATTTGGGAGATGTTTTCCTTCAATGTCAGGAGCATTAAGTGGAGGATGGGGAGGTAATTGGGAAAGAAGCACAATGATGACAGGAACTAATCCCATGGAAAATCCTAAACCTTTAATTTATGTTGCGGTGGTTGATAAGGTGGGTGTTTGGGTTTATAGGTTATCAGGAGAAGAAGATATTTGGGAAGGAATAAAAAGAAAAACAATATCTTCCAAATTACCAAATATTCCTAATAAACCGCCTAATGATTTTCAGCCTTGTGGAGTAGATAAAGATGATTATTGTGTGATGTTTATTCCAAATTGTGAGGCAAATAATGCTAGAGATGCTAATTTAATGAGTTGTGCTTATACTGATAATCAAGGGTTTTGTAATAATTGGTTTCAGTTATTAGAAAATACAGGACAATGGAAATGGAATGGGACTAATTGGAATGTTGTTTTAACAGACCCTTATGTATCTAATGGTGGGATAAAATTAAGTTGGGAAAAGGCAATGGCGCCATATCAATGTGTCAATCCTTATGATAAATTTTGTTAGTATTTAATATATATCTTATAAAACATAAAATTTTATGCTTTAAGACAAGTCTTATTTTTTTTAAAATTTATAATTTACAACTCTTGTATTAAACATCTTACAATCAGGACATTCAATGCCGATTTGATGAAATCTTTGATTAGGGATAATCTTTTCACATTCGTGACAATAAATACTCACAAACTTCTCTTCCATTACCGGAAATGTCTTCAAAAAATTTTTCACATTATCCAAATATATCTCTGTTTCCTTTTCTCCTTTTTTTAACATACTTTTTGCACATAATGGACAATTAACACTTAATAATTTTCCTTGTTCCATTTCTTCAACTTTTTTTACAGTATACTCTCGCACACATCCAATATGAAATATATGTCCACAAGTAATTTTCGTTGCTGATGTAATTCCTCTCATTAAATCCTCTTGACAAATAGCACAATTATTCTTCAAGTCTTCTTCCATACATTCACTCACATGTTCATCATATCTACGTTTGTCCACACAAGTCTTACATTTTGAACAATGCTTAATACTGGTTTTATCTGCCTGATGGCATGTATTACAATCATCGCAATGGAATATAGGTTGTTTATTGTATGTCCAAACACAACATTTATCACAATAATAACTGCCAAAATTAATTCCACATTTTGTGTTCTTACATTTATTAGATTTTGGTTGTTTTGTCTGACATCTTCCACAAACAATTGTTTCAACTTGTTTCCAAGGCATAATATGTGCTTTCTTTTTTGCTAACTCCCATTTGGCATCGTGACAATAATGACATCCATGAACTTCATTACAAATATTACATTTAACCTTAACATATCTTTGAAAGTGCTTACAAGAAAACCTCACCCTTTCCATATTCCTTCCTTCTTTCCTCTTTCCTTCCTTCCTTTTTTTTCCACATAAAGTATTCGTCAAATTTAAATCAATTTTTTATTTCATCTTATTTCTTAAAGCAGAAAATTTTAAATTTTATCAATAAAAAAATTGAAAAAAATATATTAAATACAATTTTATAATATATATATTATGGAAGAACTAACGACTTTTATTGATAAACTAAATTTAGATAATCATGAAATAAAAGATAATGATGTTGATGAAGTAATGGATTTAATTTCAAATTTAGGAATAAATGAGAAAGTTAAACCTCTTCAAGAACAATGTTCGCCGAAAGATGATTTTAAACCCACTTCAAATAAAGGAATTATTCCTTATGAAAATAATTTATTAAAAAATTTATTTTTAGCCAGTAAAATCATTAAATTTTTAAAAACCAATCGAATAAACCATAAAATTTTATGTGATGATAAATTTATTAATATTAGTGGATTATATAAGAAGAAGATGAGTAGTGTAGAATTTGAGATAACCATATTTTTTTCAGCTCAGAGGATATCTTACAGGTTTAAAAAATATCCCAAACAGATAAATAGGAGTGGGGGTATTTGTAAAATTCAAGGTATGCAAAAAACCATGAATGAGAGAGATTTACAAATGTTATTAAGTTATGTTTCATGATTTTTTTAATTTAAAGAAAATAATTTAATAATAGAAAATGGATTATCTCATAAAGAAGAAAATTTTGTGTAATAAAATTTTATGTTTTATGAGAGCTGTATTAAAGCATAATAGGAAACCTGCAGTTTCCTATTATGCTTTGGAACACACCTCATTTATTAAAGAGATTATTTATAATGTAAAAGTTCAAAAAAGTAAAAATTTTTTTAATTTTTATTTTTTATTAAAAAAATATTTTGAAAATTATGAATTTTTTAGGGAAGAAGATTATGAATTTTTAGGAAATAATGATGATATCAAGGTTTTATTTGTAGACTTTCAATTTAATGGTTCATTAGATTTTTTACCAAAAACCTTAGAAATTTTAATTGTTGAAGGTTTGAGGGATGATTTAATGAATTTACCCGAAAACCTTAAATATGTTGTTTGTCCAAAGGAAATGAAAGTTAATCAAGGCATTAAATTAGATTTAGAAAAATTGCATTACATTCTTTATTAAAAAAAAATTGATTATTTATTTTTTTAATTGTTGGTATAAAAAAAATAAAAATGGAAGGAATTGTTAAACTTCAACCGGTTCAGCACCAGGGAGGAAAGAAAGGTGGAAAAAGTCAAAATGCTGAAATTATAGCCTTAAAACAACAAGTTCAAGCTTTACAACAAGCTTTAGAGAAGAAAGAGCATCAAGGGAAGAAAGAGCATCAAAAACCTCAAAAGAAACCAACAATTCGTCATCAAGATGTTAAGGGATTGGTTGATAATAAGAAAGGAGATTTACCAATTTATATGAGATTAGATAATGCCTTTAATAAGGGAGGTGTTCATCAAGTTAATCAGGAAATTGGTAAATTAGAGAAGGAGTTGAAGGATACTTTGCATGGAATTGATTTATTTTCTTTAACGACGGAAATGAGTGTTAATGGGCGTAATTTTTATTTATCACAGAAGAAGTATGTTTGGTATGTTTTAGAGTCATTTATTAGAAAGGTTGGAAAGGATAGTTTTCCTACTTTATTTACAGAAAATTATTCTTATTCTTATTATATATATAAATTTGAGGGTTTATCTAATTGTGAAGAACATTTTTGGAGATATTTTAATACTGTGATGTTAGTTTTATTTTTAGGACCAGTTGAAACAGGGAACTTTTTATCAAATAATGATAAATATTATAGATTAATTCTTAGAACTTGTAGACATGAAAAAGAAAGTGTTAGAAAAGATGTTATCAGCAGTTATTTTAAAGACAATATGGACATTTTAACAAAAATGATAAAGTATTGTTTATCTGCTTATCGGACTTTTTATCAGGATACTAAGAGAAGTTCTTTATCTAGAGGAGAGAAACCTTTTTCACCTGCATTTGTTATTGTAAATGGAGTGCAGGGAAAACTTCAAAACAAAATTAGCTTAATGGACGATATTAATAGTGTTACGGATTCTATTTTGAATAGTTTTAAGCGTTAAAAATTTATAAAAATATTTTTTAATTTCTTTCAGATATTCAATCTGATTAATTTCCAATTCAAAATTACAATGTTTTTTGAGTTGTTCTTGATACCAAGGTTTAAAAATCTCTGGTATTTTTTGATATTTTCTAATACTAGTTTTAATCACTTCACAAGTTAAATGAAAATCATCTTTAATAGATGAATGTTTCACAACTTTCCCACTCATAGTTTGAGTAGATTTAGTTTCCGATGGTTTAGGTTTTTCATTTAAAACAAATTTATATTTGATTTCTTTCTTAGGTTGAAGAATATCATTAATAGATTGTAAATAATCTTGGTCGTCTTTTTTCAATAAGTTTTGTTTTCCTCTTGATTTAATATTATGAAACCAAGCGTAAATTTTCATTTTTTTGGAAGAAGAAGGTAAAACTTTAAATTTCTTAACGTAAGAGAGAACAATTTCTTTTTTGATGTTTTTTTCACACCAAGTCCATTCATCATCTGTAGGTAAACAACCTAGATAATAAAATAAGTTAAAAAATCTTTGTGTATTTTCATTTATTTCATATTCAAATGAAAATTGACGGATATTCTTGTAAGAACCATAAAGAGGTTCAGATTGATTAGGCCATCTTTGATTATATTGAACAAATTTTTCTAATTCAGAAAGTTTAAAAAACAAAGTGTTTTGATTGGGACTTTTAACTGCAACTTGTCTTTTTTGAAAAACCCAATCATAAATCATTGGATTATCTTCTTTAGTAATTTCTCTTTGGTTTTTGTTTTTGAAACTTTGGTAAATTTTTAATTTTTCTTCAGAATTACATTTTCCCCATTCTTTAGAATTAGGGAGTTCTCCCATCCAACAAAATAATTCAAAAAAGTCTTTTTCAAATGGTGATCCATTAGTATTAAAAAAATCCTTTCTAACTTCTAGATAAAAATCATAAAGTTCATCTTTTTCAGCAGGCCAATGACCTGTGTTTTTAACATAAGTTTTTAAATTAATAAATTCAATTCCTTCCATTAAAGAATCCATCTTTTTTATTTTCATCCTTCCAAATAAAAAAAATCAATTTTTTTCCTCGGGGCGAGGGTTCCAGTAACCTATTAGATGATGGAAAAAAAAATTGATTTATAAAATCCTAAGGTAGAATTAAAAAAAAATGAACGTAGAAGAGATTAAGCAAGTTTTAACCTCCCCTGGAGGATTATATAATGCTCCACTTTTGGAACACTTTAAAAGTTTTTATTTTAGTCGTAATGATAAAAATCTAGCTGAAATAATGCCTGGTATTAATAGTAGATTGGGAGTAAAGCATCAATTAGATGTTTTTTTTTGTTATTTAGATGTGATACCTTACATAAAAAGTAGCATTCAGGCAAACTATTTGAAGACTTTAA
>JGI10211J34971_10005223_pt1 | contig 10174 bp, 6 predicted proteins | sample Etolagsediment_FD_34971 | JGI IMG/M metagenome (IMG submission 34971)
AACGATGCCCTCACAACTGCCACAATTTTCTCATCTTCATAGTGGGGTATGGCCAGATACACCATGTCTTGCTGCATGGTTTCGCTGAATCTGGTGCTTGTTGCTTCAAGCCCTTGATAGGCTTCCTGAATCTCCGGCCGTCCTGCATGGTTATCCATCACGCCGGGATCTTCTTCAGAATCTCCCAGAACAACGCCGCGCTGGTTGACAATGGTTATCCTGGAGCCGGATGAAATTCCCAATTCCTGCACAGCAGTCTGTAGAAAAGGGGAATCAAGCAAGTCCTCATGCTGGAGGTAATAACCAACAAGCGTGGCTCTGGCTTTCAGATCCTCCGATGTCTTACGCAGATAGAACTGTCGCAGGGTGTTTGTGGCAAACAGACTGAGTGCAATAAGTGCCACCAGAATGATCACCAGAAAGGGGGCGAATATCTGATTTATAAGTCGACGACGGGCCATCAGTCTTTAAAACGGTAACCGACACCGCGGACAGTCTGTATGTACTTCCCAGCTGGGCCAAGCTTCTTGCGCAACCCGACGATCTGAAAATCCACCGATCGATCTGTGACCGGGTAATTATCTCCGCGAATTTCATCCACTATTCTGCTGCGGGAGAATACGAGCCCCGGATGGCGGATCAGCAGCAGCAAAATCTCAAATTCCGTATAGGTCAGATTTTCCAACATCCCATCAATTCGGACTTCCCGGCGTCCGGGATTGATCACTATCTCTTTGTAAATAAGTTCAGACGGCTCCTTGTCACCAGCAACGATATTGCGACGCAGCACTGCCCGGACACGTGCCACCAATTCCTTGGGACTAAATGGTTTCGTGACATAATCGTCAGCACCGATGTTCAAACCGTGTACTATATCATCCTCGCCTACTTTTGCCGTCAGCATCAAAATGGGGATGTCCTGCGTTTCAGGGTCGTTTTTCAGCAGTTTGCATACATCATGACCATCGATTCCTGGTAACATGATGTCTAAAATCATCAGATCCGGCTGACGTAACCTGGCCATCTTCAAGCCCTTTTCACCACTGCCCGCGACACTGCAGACAAATCCGTTCTGTTCCAGGTTGAAGCGAATCAATTCCAGTATATCTTCCTCATCTTCTACAATCAGAATGTGATTCTTTTGGTCCATGGGATCCTAACTGTTTGTAGTTTGTGAATTGTGCGTAAATAATCCGCCTGAAGCAACATTGACGCGACGTAAAACGATCTTTGTAGCAATTGGGGAGTGTATACTTTGCACAGTCTGGAAACGTATTCCTTGATCGAAAATTAACTTCGGTAAATTTAGGGGTTTGGCCGTCACTGTTACATACATTTATACGGTGAGAATTTCGTTAGGGAAGGCTGTATCATCGTCCGGAAATTCCGTCACAGACTGCAGAAGTAACCCGGCCCTGTTTGCGGAAGGGGGTGTTGGGGGATTTTACCTGCATGAGCTGCTTGGAATGAGGATTTTGAGAATCTATGCAAAACAGATACTCAATCTGTGCACTTTGCGCGGCTGTTGAACTCGCTCAATAGTCTCCATTTGCCGTTTCCCGATCTCGCCAAACAATTGTAATTTTAAGATATGATTACCAAAATATTAATCGCGAACCGTGGAGAGATCGCCGTCAGGGTGATTCGAACCTGTGCCGAACTGGACATACCCAGTGTGGCCGTATTTTCAGATGTGGACCGCACTGCTCCTCATGTGTTGAAGGCAATCGAAGCTTATCCTATTGGAGCTGCTCCTTCCAGTGAATCGTATTTAAAGATAGAGAATCTTCTAGCGGTCCTTGATCAGTCTGGGGCGGATGCTGTACATCCTGGTTATGGTTTCCTTTCCGAAAACGCCGCTTTTGCCGACGAATTGGCTCGAAGGGGTGTCACCTGGATTGGCCCTCCAAGTAAAGCCATTGCCCTGATGGGGGATAAAATGGCTGCCCGTCAACTGGTTGAGAAAGTGGGTGGTCCCATTGTCCCTGGTACAACCGAGCCTCTGCAGTCATTGGTGGATGCCCACTCTCTCGTTGAAGAAATTGGATTTCCTGTTCTGGTGAAGGCGGCAGGTGGCGGAGGGGGCAAAGGGATGCGTATCGTTCGATCCATGGCCGAACTTGAAAACGCCTTCCTGCGGGCACAATCAGAAGCAGCCAAATCCTTTTCTGACGATCGCATTTATCTGGAGAAGTATCTGGAAGAGCCCCATCATATTGAAATTCAGGTCTTGGCTGATCAACACGGTAATGTGGTCAGTCTGGGCGAGCGGGAATGCTCAGTCCAGCGGCGCTATCAGAAAATCATTGAAGAGACGCCCTCTCCATTTGTCACCCCTGAGTTGCGGGAAAAACTGAATAATACCGCAGTAAACATCACTCGTGCCTGTAAATATATTGGAGCAGGTACCATAGAATTTCTGGTGGATCAGGATCGCAACTACTATTTCCTGGAGATGAACACGCGCCTGCAGGTGGAACACCCAATCACTGAGATGGTCACCGGCGTGGATTTGGTTAAAGCTCAAGTTCATATCGCTCAAGGAGATCCTTTGTCAGATGCACTGCTGCAACCCGTTGCGCGTGGGCATGCCATTGAATGTCGTATATATGCGGAAAACGGATTCCAGAATTTTGCACCTTCCACCGGAATCATTCGTCAATTGGAAGTCCCCATGGGATTGGGTGTGCGTTTTGATGAAGGTGTCCGCAACGGTCAGGAAGTGACCCCATATTACGATCCTCTCCTTGGGAAGCTGGTCACCTGGGGTGGAAACCGGTTGGAAGCACTGAATCGTATGATCAGAGCCTTGGCAGAGTTCCATATCGTCGGTCTCGATACCACAATTCCCTTTTGTCTGCGACTCATCCAGCACAAAACCTTCAAAGAAGGACATTACAATACGCATACACTTGATGATATCGTGGCCGAATTGATTGTTGAAATGAAAATCAAATCAGAACAACTCCAGCTTGCGGCCGGTATAACCGCAGTACAGAATTCAATTCGAGCAAGCCAGCACTCACAATCTGTGTCTGCTTCAGCGCCCACCTCACAATGGCTGCTTAAAGGAAGAAGGGAAGGGCTGCGTTGAAATATAGACTGGAAATCAACGATACCAAAATGGACCTGGACGTCATCCAGCGTGAAAGTGACTATGAGATCCGGTATCAAGGAGAAACCCTGCCTTTGGACTGTGTTGCCCTGACTTCGCATTCCTACTCGGTCATCCTCAACGGTCATTCGCTGTATATCCAAATTACAGGACAAGGAGATGACGTTCAGGTTACGGTTGATCAACGCACGGATCGCGTATTGGTTAAGGATGAAACTCAACTTCTGCTGGAAAAATTCGGGATCAACAAAGGCACCTCTAAAACACTGGGAGATGTGAGTGCCCCCATCCCCGGTCTGGTTACCCGCAGCTTTATCGAGGTGGACCAGGAAGTTAAAAGCGGTGATCAGATTCTGATTCTGGAAGCGATGAAAATGGAGAATGAAATAACCACACCCCTGGATGGCATAGTTGGAGCCATTCATTATCAGGTGGGCCAGGCTGTAGAAAAGGGTGAGTTATTGGTAGAAATTATTCCCAAAGATTGATTTACCTTTTAATTTCTTTAAACATTATAGAATACGATGCCGGCAGTTACTGCCGACGGGAGTAAAGTATGGCGAGTTGGAGTAAGTGGCTCTGGGGCGGTGTAGGCTGGGCTCTGGGTGGTCCGTTGGGAGGCGTCCTCGGATTTGCCCTGGGAGCTCTGTCAGAGGGTAGAGGAACCCCGGAGACTTCCTATAATTATGGGGATAACCAGACACGCGCGGGTGATTTCGGGCTATCCCTTCTGGTCCTCTGCGGCGCAGTGATGAAGGCGGATGACCACATTCTGAAGTCCGAACTGGAATATGTAAAGCAGTTTTTTATTGAACAGTTCGGAGCAGAATATGCTCGCCAGCGCATTCTCCTTTTCAAGGAAATCCTGAAACAGGATTACCCATTGCGCGAAGTCTGCCAGCAGATCAAACATCATATGGATCACGCTTCGCGACTGCAATTATTGCATGTGTTATTTGGCCTGTCTCAGGCGGATGGCGAAATTCATCCCCGGGAAGTGGAGATCATCCAGGAAATCGCGCTGTATCTGGGAATCAGTACTGCAGATTACAAATCCATTAAGGCTATGTTTGTCCAGGAAACCAGTGGTGCCTATCAAATACTGGAAGTGGACCCGGGTGTGGATGACTATGAAGTCAAGAAGGCTTACCGACGAATGGCCGCTAAATACCATCCCGACAAGGTCACTCACCTGGGAGATGACTTTCAAAAGATGGCCGAAGAGAAATTTAAAAAGGTGAATGAAGCCTATCAGCAGATTAAAAGGGATCGAGGAATAAACTAGTGTTATTCTCAGTGATGGCAGTCGATGCCACCATTGTTGCCAGTCTTGCTCCATTCCTGTTTTTTACCGCAATCCAGGATTAGCCTCAGTTTAGGAAACCATGAAATCGAAAACATCATTAATATCAGATTCTGACTTCCGGATATCTACATCAGGTATTCCTCTGCAAAACTTTTACGGCCCGGCAGATGGCTCTCAACCGGGAGAATTTCCCTTTACAAATGGTGTATATCCCAATATGTACCGCGGACGATTATGGACAATGCGTCAATATGCCGGCTTTGCCTCGGCTGAAGAGAGCAATCGTCGCTATCGCTATCTCTTGGATCAGGGTGTTATGGGACTCAGCGTCGCCTTTGACCTTCCCACTCAGACAGGTTATGATTCAGATCATCCTCTGGCCGAAGGTGAAGTGGGGAAAGTGGGTGTGCCTGTCACCTCCCTGGCTGATATGGAGGTGTTATTAGAAGGGATTCCTCTGGATAAGGTATCCATCTCAATGACCATCAATTCCACTGCTTCAATCCTCACAGCTTTTCTGATTGCGGTGGCCGAAAACCAGGGTGTTTCGCCCAAACAATTACGTGGGACCATACAAAATGATATCCTGAAGGAATATATCGCCCGCGGAACATATATTTTCCCACCTCAGCCGAGTATGCGTCTGATCACAGATATTTTCGGCTACTGCAGCAATGAGATGCCCCGCTGGAATACCATCAGCATTTCTGGATATCATATCCGCGAAGCAGGAGCAACCGCGGCTCAGGAACTGGCCTTTACCCTGGCCGATGGAATCGCCTATGTTGAAGCAGCCATAGCCGCCGGACTGGATGTCAATCAGTTCGGAAAGCGGCTCAGTTTCTTCTTTAATGCCCACAATCAGTTTTTTGAGGAAATCGCCAAGTTCCGAGCCGCCCGTCGGATGTGGGCCCTTATCATGCGAGATCGATTTGGTGCCACAGACGATAAAGCCATGATGTGCCGGTTTCACACCCAAACAGCCGGTTCAACTCTGACGGCACAGCAGATAGACAATAATGTGGTTCGCACCGCCTTGCAAGCCACTGCTGCCGTGCTGGGAGGTACACAGTCGCTGCATACCAATTCGCGGGATGAGGCGCTTGCTCTGCCCACAGAAGAATCGGTACGGATTGCACTGAGAACCCAACAGATCATCGCTTTTGAAACTGGCATGCCCGACGTGGTTGACCCGCTGGCCGGATCCTATTACATTGAAAATCTTACTGACGAATTGGAATCATCCGCCACAAAGTTGATTCAAAAAATTGACGAATTGGGCGGAGCCGCAGTTGCCATTGAACAGGAATTTCAGCAGAACGAAATTGCTCGGAGCGCNTACGAGACCCAGAAGGGCATCGATGAAAATAGACAAATTGTCGTCGGAATCAACAAATTTTCTGCCGAAGAAGCGGTCACACCCCCTCTGCAGAAGATCGATTCAGAAGCCGTTCAGGGACAGTTAGCCAGATTGAAATCTACTCGTAAACAACGTGACCATTCAAAGCTGAAAGCAGCCCTGGATCAATTAAAGATCGCAGCTCAGGGATCAGATAATCTGATGCCCCACATTCTGAATGCAGCCCGCCAATACGCCACTCTTGGTGAAATATCTGATACATTGCGATCTGAATTTGGTGAATATCAAAATGAATAGATCGTAAGCAAATATTGCGCAGTCGCTTGTGTTTCTAAGACTGCACCGACAATCGGAATCTTTTCCAAAAAGGATTCGTTAGTAGACCAGTTTTGCCGGTTCCGCACCGATCACCCGCACCTCCACACCGGCGCTAGATAAATCATCAACAAAACAGATCGGACAATTTCATGCGTATCATCACCCCCAGTATCCGGTTTATCGGCCTGATAATCGGATTTTACCTGTTGATTTCCCTTGGCCTGGCCAATAGTGATCCAGCACCAGAACCCAATGTACTGATCAGTTGGGAAGACCTTGAAGACCTGCTCAGCCGCGATCAACCAGAGATTACTCTGGATTGGTCAGAATTTCAGTATCTGCTTCAACTGGCGGGAGGTGAGATAAAAATTCCCCATACGACCCAGGCTGGCGGACAGGTCACCATCTCCCGGGAGCATTTTCATGAATTGATACAAAAAATACCTCCGCCAATGCATCCGGTGCCAGATTCGGAACATCAATTTGTGATCACCAAAGCGGAGTACTCCGGAATACTCACACCGCTGACTGCCCTGATGGATGTAGCCTTCCACCTGGTGATCTATCCCACCGCAGAGCCGTCTTACCTGCAAATTCCTTTTCTGCCCCAGGAAGTTGCCCTGGTGGAAATTTTATTGGATGGAAATGAAGTTCCGGTTCTGATCAGGGATGGCTGGTACAACCTGTTGACTGAGAAATCCGGTAACCATCAGTTGCAGGTTCGATTTCACACTACCTCCACCTGGGATGACAGCGATCGCGTTTTTTACCTCCGCACTGTACCAACCGCCATCACTGAATTGAGCATGAAAGTACCTGAGGTGAAGGGAACCATCGACATTCCCCGTGCCTATTTACAGCAATTCAAGCCACAGGATGATGGCATCATGGTGACAGCCGTTCTGCCAGCCACATCGGAAATATCGATGCATCTGCATCGTCAGTTTACTCCCGCTATCGGAGACACTACCGTTGCCCAGATCACAGCACCGAGGATTTATGCAGAGAATACTCACCTTCTCACTCTGGACGCCGCCAATCTCCAGTTGCATTCTAGATCCACCTTGACCATTCTGGAAGCCCCTTTACGCCAGTTGCGTATCTGGTACCCGGAGCAGTGGGAAATCATGAATGTCACCAGCTCAGCATTTGGCCGTAACGACAACTGGACAACTGCATCAGCCGATTCAGGCCAGATTTTGACAATCCCCATGGAAGCACCGGTGAGCGATCATCTGGTTATCAATATCACCGCTGAACATCCCATAAAACCGCGGATAGAAGAAGTGCTTTTTCAGGGACCATATCTACTGGATGTCTCCCGGGAAAGAGGATTTCTCGGTGTGGTCAAGACGGGTACCGTTGAAGTGGAATCATCTGATGCACTCAATCTGGAGCGTCTGGATATCCAGGAGCTTCCCGTTGATCTGGTTCAGCTTTCAGCCCGTCCACTGCTGTTTGGGTATCGTTATCTGGAATTGCCCTTTGCCCTGGGTGTAGCCCTCCATCATCATGCTGAACTTCCCACGATCAGCTGCGTCATCGATCTGGCCAGTATTGTATCGGTGGTCACCGAGCAGGCGCAGATGGTCACTCGAGCAGAATTTACGGTTCGCAATACCTGGAAGCAGTTTCTGGAACTGGATCTGCCTGAAGATGCAGAAATCTGGACTGTGAACGTGTCTGGACGCAAGGAACTGGCCTCACGCTCTCCGGAAGGTAAGATATTGATCCCCCTGTCGCGGTCTGACCGGATTGGCAACTCCCTCTCTTCCTTTATGGTTGATATCATATACCTGACGGAAGTACCTCCAGAAAAAAATATAGGACAGTCTACCATCAGCCTCCCGGCCACTGATGTTCTCATCTCAAAATTGCTGTGGTCGGTTTACCTGCCGGAAGACAATCATTATCTGCATTTCAGTGGAGATCTGGAGAAGGAAGAACTGGCCCGCACCGTCAATCTCCTGAAAGGGGCTCGCAGGGGTTTCTCAACTGCTCAGGCAGACCACTATAATCGCGTTGCCACAGAATTGGAAGCTCCCAGTGATTATCGGTCCATGAATGAACGAGATAAAAAAGTGACCAGTAAGTTCATGAACAGCGCCATCGCTCCTGAAGATCTGGCCAATCAAATTCGCCAAGAAGCCAAATTCAACGCCAATTTGCAGCCTGATGCCTTGATCCAGCCTGGAATAGCTGGGATCAGTACGACGATGTTCCGGATCAATTTACCCACAGAAGGCCAGATTTACCGCTTTGGTCAAACCCTGGTGGAAAGTACCGCTTTGGATTTGAATATCACCTATGTGAGCACACCCCTTCTGCGCACCTTTCAGGGTCTGATACTGCTCATTCTGGTTGGAATTTTCGCATTGTTGCGCCGCAGAATTTGGCCCCTGCTGCGACGGGGTGCCGCCGCGGTGAGTTCTGTTCTGCATTGGGCAGTGGCGCAGGATCGTTTCTGGCTGTTTTTTGCATCCGCCCGCGGCTTACGCATCGGTCTGCTCCTGGGCGCAATATTCCTGTATTGGTTTTCTATCTACCTGTTTGTTGTGACCCTGTTACTGTTGCTGATCGCCTGTATCTGGCCCCATTGGTTGTTGCCCCATTTGCGACGCGAATCAAAGAAGAAACAGAAAGACAGTATATCCGAATCCGCCACCGATACGCCATCTGCGGGAGAGGAAGCTGAAGATGAGTAACTGCAATCGCTTCATATTTAAAATGTTGATCGTCTTTTTGCTGGGGCAGCACGTACTTCCCCAGACTTCCGGAGGCAGCCCGCAATTGGATTACCGGAACATCCGCAACCTTATGGATGCTGATGGGAAAACAATGCAGCTGACCTGGTCTGAATTGCGCCGGCTTGTGGGTGATATTAAAGCATTCCAGGATACAATCCTGTATCCAAATCAGGAAATGGTCTCACTCAGTTGGGAGCAGTGGACACGCATATTGTACAGTCGTTCAGTTTCCGATCCAAACACAGTTCCTCCCCCCATCGACTATTGGCTGCCCTATTGCAGTATTTCTGGCGTACAGGATTTACAACATACCCAGTTCACTGTTCAATCTCAGATCCAGATCCCAGCTCAACAAAATACTGGCCAAAAAGTGACTCTGCCCCTGGTTCCAGCTTCGGTGGCAGTGCAGAATGTATTGGTGGATCATTTTTCTGCGCCTGTGAAAATATCCCAAGGTTGGTATGTTGTTGATTTTGAAAATCCCGGCACATATGATCTTCAGATTCGCTTCATCCAACCGCACCGGGCCAATAGCCTTGCTGTCTATGTATTACCGGCAATTATCAGGGAATTTGAATATCACATTCCCACCGAAATCTACACCCTGAATCTTTCACCTCTGGCTGGACGAAAGGATACCAATGAAAATGGTGAACTGGTTGTCACCGGATTTATCCCCACAGGTGAATATCTCAATTTAAACTGGACGTTAAAACATCAAGTCGTTCCCATCCAGGATGTTCGATTTGATGTGACCACCACTACTCTGGTAAAACTGGAACCGGGGGCCATCCATGCCCATGTTGCTGTGGATATGACTGTTCTGCAGGGCCGTCTGGCAGAAGTACAGATTGACTTGCCCCCGGAGTATCATCTCACTGGAATTTCTGGATATTCACTGGAACGCTGGCAAAGACGTTCCGGAGAAAATGGATCCAGAATTGAAGTTATCCTGCGTGAATCATCCAATCCACAATTGATCCTGGATCTTGAATTTCCTCTGGCAGACGATCGCTTTCAAGCCCCCTTTAGCGGAATCCGGATTCCAGCAGCTCGTCGATTCAGCGGTCATCTAGGAGTGGCCATGACGGGGAACGGCACCTGTCAGGTTTTGTCCAGTTCAGGATTAAAACCCCTGACTGAACGCCGGGTACCAGAGTCACTTCTCAATATGACCAGTCGACCGCTTTTACATGCCTTCCAGATTGAGAACCTAAACCATCACCTTGATCTGGCGTTGGAGCGCTACGAAACCCTCACAGGCGTAACCGCCATGATCGAGTCTCTCGGCGGTGATGTGCTGATCATGCCTTCCGGTCGAACGGTGG
>JGI10211J34971_10005224_pt1 | contig 10169 bp, 7 predicted proteins | sample Etolagsediment_FD_34971 | JGI IMG/M metagenome (IMG submission 34971)
GCCGGTGATCCAGCCTTCGCTGACCCTTTCGTACGGCAGTCTGGCGCTGAACGTCTGGGGATCGATCGACATGACGGACGTGAACGAAGGAATGGGAAATGACTACCGGATTCAGGAAGTCGACTACACGTTGAGCTACGGGTTTGCTCCGGCTGAAGGACTGGACATGGAACTCGGAATCATCGAGTACGATTTTCCGGGCACAGGCGTCGACGACACCCAGGAAGTCTACGTGTCCGTTTGCGCGTCGGGTCTGCCCGGCGCTCCGACGCTGACGGTCTACGCCGACATCGACGAAGCCGAGGGCTGGTACGCCAACGTGTCGGTCTCGCACAGCACCCCCCTGACCGAGCAACTCTCGCTGGACCTGTCCGCTTCGCTGGGCTGGGGTGACGCCGACCATAACGAGTTCAACTACGGCCCCGCGGAAGACGGGCTGGCCGATGCCAAGGTCACCGCGGGCCTCGCGTACACGGTGAATGACTCTCTCTCGCTGTCCGCTTACCTGACGTATTCCGACATAATCGATGACGAGCTGTCCGATGCCCTTGCCGACCCCGACGTGCTGTTCGGCGGAGTGGGGATCGCGTACAGCTTCTAACCGGGAACAAGACTCCCGGTCAAGGAGGTACAGAAACATGAAGAACACACGAGCCACAATTGCAGCGCTACTAACCGTAATCGCACTCGCCAGCATGGAGGTCCTCGCCGACGACGCCAAGCCGTCCATCTCGGCGGTTGATCAACTGCAGACGAATCTGAACATCGTCTGGACATGCGTCGCCGCGTTCCTCGTGTTCTTCATGCAGGCCGGGTTTGCGATGGTCGAGAGTGGTTTCACGCGGGCCAAGAACGCCTGCAACATCATGATGAAGAACCTGATGGACTTCTCGATCGGCACGATCATGTGGTACCTGGTGGGGTTCGGACTGATGTTCGGAGGCGGCGCGAGCGCGCTGTTCGGTGCAAGCCACTTTGCGGCGAACGACTTCAGTGCGAGTGACCTGAACTGGGCATTCTGGATCTTCCAGTGCGTGTTCGCAGGGACGGCCGCAACGATCGTCTCGGGGGCGATGGCGGGACGGACGAAGTTCATCAGCTACCTGTGCTACAGCGCCGTCATATGCGCCGTGATCTACCCGATCAGTGGGCATTGGGCCTGGGGCAGCCTGTTCGGGCTCGGCGAGGGTTGGCTGGAGCAGAAGAGCTTCATCGACTTCGCCGGTTCGACGGTGGTACACAGTTGCGGTGCCTGGCTGGCATTGGCCGGTGCGATTGTGCTTGGCCCCCGGATCGGGAAATACGGACAGGATGGGTCGTCCCGAGCCATCCCCGGGCACAACATTCCGCTGGCTTCGCTCGGCGTGTTCATCCTGTGGTTCGGCTGGTTCGGGTTCAACCCCGGCAGCACGACAACCGGTGACGTGTCGATCGGCTACATCGCCATGACCACGAACATGGCCGCCGCCGCTGGCGCGATCGCCGCCATGATAGTGTCGTGGATTCGGTTCAAGAAGCCGGACGTCAGCATGAGCCTGAACGGGGTGTTGGCAGGCCTGGTCGCCATCACCGCGGGTTGCGCGAACGTGACTCCGATGCACGCGTTGATCATCGGTGCAGTGGCTGGTGTCGTCGTGGTGGTTTCGGTCGAAGTGATTGACAAGGTCTTGAGGATCGATGATCCTGTTGGTGCTGTGAGTGTGCACGGCGTCTGCGGCGCCCTGGGCACCGTGTTGGCCGGTGTGTTCAACACGCCCGGCACGCCGGGCTACGTGGAAGGCGGAAGCGTCGCAACTCAGGTACTCGGCGTGGTCGCAGTGTTTGCCTGGGCGTTCGGTTTTGGTATAATCCTGTTCACGGTCATCAAGAAGACGATCGGGTTGCGTGCCTCGGAAGACGACGAACTCCGTGGTTTGGACATTGGTGAACATGGAAATGAAGCCTACAGCGGTTTCCAGCTCTTCACCACGCAGTAGATCGACGCCAGACAGAAGAGCCCGCCGGCGTGTGCCGGCGGGCGTCCGAACCGAGTCTTTCGGATTCCGTACACAGAGGAAACATGACATGAAGCTGATCATCGCATACATACAGCCAGAGAGGTTGACAGCGGTAAAGCAGGCTCTCTATGAGCGCGAAGTGTTCAAGATGTCCGTAACCAACGCACTCGGATGCGGCCAGCAGAAGGGATACCACGAGTCGTACCGCGGCGTCGACTTCGAGGTAAACCTGCTGAAGAAGGTCCGCGTCGAGATCGCGGTCAACGACGATTTCGTCGCCCCGGCAATCGAGGGGATCGTCAAGGGCGCGCGGACGGGCGAGATAGGAGATGGCAAGATCTTCGTCGTGGACCTGACGGACTGCATACGCATCCGGACAGGCGAGAAGGGAGGCGACGCCATCGGTTAAGTCGAGTCGGCCAGCGGTGCGGTTCCCGGCGCCTTCTCCCTTGTTCGATCGGGAACGCCCCGCTGGTCGTCTTTCGCGTCCTGATGCTCACACTTCCCTCGATACTGCAGGTCGATACGGCGTGTGACATCCTTGGCGGTACGGGAGTTGAGGCTGACGTCACGGATATCGGGGTCGAGTTCTATCCGGGGAACAACATCGCGAATGCCGTCGACCTGCTACCTTAACGCAGGTCGAGCACCATCGTAGGGTGCCACGTGTAGGCCATCATTCTCCGGGTCAACCGGGTATTGACAAGCCGACTGACAGAACACACGCCACCGGACGATGCACACACGATGCCCTCCCGGATCAGACTTATCACGCGAGGCGATGACAGTGGTTCCACCCGCACTGCGAACGCCGCAATCAGAGACGCCTTCGTCAACGGCATCATGCGCAATACCTCGGTCATGGTGCCGGGGCCCTACTTTGACGAAGCCGCGACGATGTTCCGAGACTTGCACGGCCTCTGCGTGGGCCTGCACATGACGCTCACCGCCGAGTGGGTGAACGCCAAGTGGGTTCCCGTCCTGCCACGGGAGAGTGTGTCCTCGCTCGTCGACTCCAACGGATATTTCCCGCCAGATTCAGTTCGGTTGCATGAACAGGGCGCCAGTGCGGACGAGATCGTCGCCGAAATCAGGGCGCAACTGGGGCGCGCCCGTTCCGCCGGCCTGGACATCCGGTATGCCGACGAGCACATGGGGATCGGTTGGGTGGACAACGCTCGCGAAGCGCTGACTGAGTTCTTCGACGCCGAAGGTGTGATCTACTCGGGCGTGACGGCGGAGCGCCTTCCCCGGCTCGACGGCGATTTTGCAGACCCGGTCGAACGTTTCCTGGCTCAGCTCGATGCCGCGGAACCAGGCAGTACGTATCTCGTCGTGGGTCATCCGTGTTACGACACGGACGAGCTCAAGCCCTACCACATTTGTGGACGTGAGCCGGGTTCGGTCGGGCCCGACCGCGACTGGCAACGTCGGTTGTTCATGGATCCGCGTGTGCTCGACTATTGCGTCCGTACGGATGTGGAAGCAATACGGTACGACGAGGCGTGAGAATCCGAGTCGGGTCGTGGGGGCACTGCATCTCCGTGTTCAGCCTGTCGCGTGCTGATTGTGCATCCGCCTTCGCTCTCCGAGCGCCGGCTCGGCCGGTTGCGGGGAACCGGCTCCTCCAGGTGCTCTGCCTGCGTGCCGCCGGTTACGGCGAAGCGGCTCCTGCAGGGGGGCGAGCGGCGAGGTAGCCCCAGACGTACACCGCGGGAGCCATGCTCTGCTGCACAGTGAACTCGTTCTCCATCGGCCAATTGTAGACGTCGAAGTAGAACTCGCTCAAGGGCCATTGCTGGAAGTCCGGGAAACAGTTGTTCTGGAACTTGAGGATCCACGTGAACGCCCAACTCCAGCCACCGAACGTGGGATCCTTGATTCCGTACAGAGTGATCCCCGGCGGAGGCGCAGGCTGCGCCATGTACTGCATGTCGAGATACAACGGGTGCACCGCCGGACGGCTTCCCAGGCCGGTAGTCATCACCAAGTTCATGGGGTTGTTGCCGACGCTGAACTGAGATGACTTGATGCCCCATTCCAGATAGCGGATGTCACCGGTGACGTAATGGGCTCGACACAGATCAAGTCCCTTGGGAGCAGCGTGGGAGCTGATGATCAGCGGGCTGCCAAGGTCCATGGCCGTGAACATGTAGGCCTGTTTGGACGCGTAGTCCAGTTGGAAGTCGGCGTGTCCCACGATTGCCTGCCGGGCCTTCTCTTTGATCGCGGGATCGGCGTTCTCCAGGCGGCAATACACGATGGCTGCTTCGGCTTGGTCGTGACTCGTCCACAGGAACGTGGTCGGCGCATCCTGAGCCTTGTAGCCGCACGTGTCCAGGAACACCGTGTGCCATCGCGAGTCGCCGGTCAGGCGGAAGAGGTGAACAGAGGCCAGGTTGCGCATGTCCTCGACCGTCCACCAGTTCTTCAGGCTCTCGTACTTGGCCTTGTCAGCTGTGTATTCGGCCTCGGCCCACGCCATGGCCTTCTCGGCGGCAGTGCGCCAGGAGGACGCCGCGTCGGTGTGACCTTCGCGCGCGAGAAGGTATGCTGCCTGGGCCGCGGTTGCCGCAAACGTCCAGCTTGCGCGGATGTCGGGGGCGAATGCCATTTTGGTCAACGTATCGAGATGACTTGGCTCACCGTGTTTGGGATGTCCATTGGTCTCGATCCCGCCGCGCACGGCACCGTCTTCGCGCTGCATGCGACGGTACAGGGACGGGCACCACAGGGCCTCGTCGAGGATGTCGGGCAGAGCGTTGCCGGCCTCCGGCAGCATGAGTTTGTGCGTGCGGAAGTAGTCCGGGAAGAGGTCGAACAGTTCCATCATCATACGGCTGCACACCATGTGGCTCTGGCGCCGGTCGTAATCGCCCGCATCGTGGTATCCGCCCCATGCGTCGGGGAGCGTGACCTCGGTCTTGTAATCCAGCAGTTTCTTGAGTTTGCCGTCCCCGAGCGTCGTGCTGAACTCCAACTCGGAAATGGAGAGTTCGTAGACCGTGTTGTGTGCGCCATCGGCAGGATGCAAATCGCGTGGGCGTTCCCACGCTGCCCACGGCTTCTCCCAAGCCAGGCCGCTACGCTGGTGCGTAAATCCCCTCATGCTTGTTGACCAAGCGTGGCCCCATGTGTCCCGGCCGATCCTGAACGGAAAACTACAACCGACGCCGTCCACGGACAACACGTACTCGCCCGGCGTCCGGAACGTGGAGAAGTCGCATACGTACGTGTCCGCGAGCTCGAAGTTGCGGCTCTTGTGGTGCAACCCGTGCGCGACGTCGGTGCGTTTTGCGCGAAGAACCGTCTTGCCCGTGTGGGCAACGCCGCCCGTGTCGGTGTCGACCAGGTGGAAAGCCATGCCCTCACGATACCCCGGGGCGGGACCACCCGTTCCGAGCCACATGGAGAGGAGACCGAGCTTGGCCGGATCGTCGGCACGAAAGCCGACTTGACTCACATGCACGGCCTCGCTCCGGAGACGCTTGGCGTCGAAGGCGAACGAAATCTGCGACGGCTCGACATTGATGTCGCCGAAGCGGACGGTGTAGGCGGCGTCAGCGACCATGGCGCGGGCCAGTTTTGGCAACAGGAAATGCTCCCGACAATAGCCCTGTCCGCTGCGATCGACGGGACGGGTCTTGCGGAAGACGTTCTCCACTTCCATCGCATTGCCGTCGGCGTCGAGAATGGTCCACTTCGACGGGTCCAGTGCATGCCGGAGTTGGAGCGGCTTCCCCGTGCGGCGCGCCTTGGTCCACACGTGCTCGTTCCCTGCAGGGCCACCCATCAGCCCCATTTCCTTGCCGTCGCGTTTCAGCACACGTTCGCCCTTCTTGTTGGTAGCGATCGCGTCGCCAGGCTCGGCAGTGTAGGGTTGGAATTGGCGCCCCTCGGCAAAGAACTCGCGCAGATGGATGGAAAGTACATTCGGGGTGACAGCGCCCACATGCAGGAGTTGCGGATTGCTGCCCTGATGGCGTGATAGATCCTCGACCGCGTACGTATCGAAGGGCTCGGGCTGGCCGCCGTCCGTCGCAACCGTGATCGTGGCGTCGTCGAGCCATGCTCTGCCCGTGCCTTTCGCGAACAGGCCGAAGAGCACAGTCCCGGCGTTCTCGGGGAACGTGACGGTCTTGTCGAACTCTCGCCACGTGTCGTCGCCCGGGACGTTGAGGACCGTGTCCCACCCCAGGCTCTTCCACTGCTTGTCAAACGTGAGGGTGAACACTTGGGCGTTCCCCAAGCCGGATTCCCCCCGGGCCACACCCGTTATATTGACCGTTTTGCCTGCCAAGTCGGTCATCTTGCAGTTGGCGTTGCCATCTTTGCCGGTACTGATTACACACAGAGACGCCGGAGCCGACTTGAACACTTGCGTGTCCCGCTTGACGTCGACGTTGGGTGTCTTGTCCCAGCCGTCGGGGGCATCGCCGCCAGCATCGCACGATCCGTTCACGAGCAGGTTCCGGGGATGGGCGCTGAAGGCCGTAATCAGGGCGAGGACGACAACAAACCGAGCACGGGAGAGCATAGTGGTACGCCTTCTGCCTGAGGGGGGTCGGCGCTGCCGGCTCGTCACGCGCCGAGCAACTCGTTGATAGCGGCGGCGGCGGTGCGGCCTTGGCCCATGGCCAGAATCACGGTGGCGGCCCCGAGAACAATGTCACCGCCGGCGAAGATACGCGGGACATTCGTCCGACAGTTGTCGTCGACGACGATGTTGCCCCACTTGTTAGTGTCGAGATTGGGCGTGGTTTGTTTGATCAGCGGATTGGAGTCGTTGCCGATGGCCACGATCGCAGTATCGATTTCCATCTCGAACTCGCTTCCGGGAATCACCACAGGACGGCGCCGGCCGGAGTCATCCGGCTCCCCGAGTTCGTACCGCAAACACTCCATGGCGCGAACATTACCGTTGCCGTCGCCCAGGAAGCGTTTCGCGTTCTCGAGAAAGTGAAAAACGACGCCCTCCTCTTTGGCATTGGCGACTTCCTCCACACGCGCAGGCATCTCTTTCTCCGTCCGGCGATACACGAGGTGCACTTCCTCCGCCCCCAGGCGCAGTGCCGTGCGTGCCGAGTCCATGGCAACGTTGCCGCCGCCGAGTACGGCGACCTTTCGCGATTCGACGATGGGGGTCGCAGCACGGCTCTTCTCGTAGGCCCGCATGAGGTTGGCGCGTGTCAGATACTCGTTCGCTGAGAAGATGCCAACCAGATTCTCACCCTCGATGAACATGAACCGCGGCAAACCGGCCCCGGTACCGACAAACACAGCGTCAAACCCGTCTTTGTCGAGGAGGTCCATCAACTTCCGTGTTCGTCCGACCACGAAGTTGGCCTGAAGCTCGACGCCCATCCTGCGCAGTGTGTCAATCTCAACTTGTACAATCTTCTTGGGAAGCCGGAACTCGGGGATGCCGTACATCATGACGCCACCGAATTTGTGAAACGCCTCGAAAATCGTGACGGCGTGCCCTTCACGTCGGACGTCGGCGGCACACACAAGGCTGGCGGGGCCGCTGCCCACAACTGCCACTTTCTTGCCGGTTTCCGGTTTCACCGCCGGCGGAGTGATCTCTCCGTGCTCGCGTTCCCAATCAGCAACGAACCGCTCCAGGCGACCGATGGATACCGCCTTCTCGACGTCGTTCAATGCCTTGCCCACCGTACATGGTTCCTGACACTGGGTTTCCTGCGGACAGACACGTCCACAGACCGCCGGCAGGAGGCTCGCACTCTTGACGACATCGATGGATCGACGGTAGTCACCGTCCGCAATCGCCTGGATGAAGCCCGGGATGTCAATCTGTACGGGGCATCCGGCGACACATGGCTTCTTCTTGCACTGCAGGCACCGCGCGGCTTCGACCTTGGCCTGGGCCTCGGTATAGCCAAGAGCGACCTCGCTGGTGTTCCGCGCCCGGATCTGCGGTTCCTGCTGTGGCATTTCCTGGGCGGGTATGGCCATGCGGTCCCTGGGCTTCAGCGCATCCGTACGCGATTCGAGTTCCTCCAGGGCCTCTTGCGCTTCCTGCTTCAGGAGGTTGGCATCTCTGTATTCCATCGTCGTCCCTTTGTCTCCACTGACGCAGCGCGACCGTTCCGGCCGCGGTCTCACTGACTTGCGCGGAGCTTGCAGCCCTCGGCGTGGTGGTGCTGCAGATCCTGCTGTTCGCGGGCCTTGTAGGCACGAAGTCGGGCCATCATCTCGTCAAATGCCACTTTGTGGCCATCGAACTCAGGCCCGTCGACGCATGTAAACTTGGTCTCCCCCCCGACAGTCACGCGACACCCGCCACACATCCCCGTGCCATCGACCATGATCGTGTTCAGCGACACAACCGTGCGCACGCCAAACGGTCTTGTGGTTTCGGCACAGAATTTCATCATGATCGGCGGCCCGATGGCGACCACCAGTTGCGGCCCGGGGTCACGTTCGCAGATCTCCTTAAGGGGTTCGGTGACAAGCGCCTTGCGTCCGTAACTGCCGTCGTCGGTGCAAACGACCAGTTCATCGGACAACGCCCGCATTTTGTCCTCGAGAATGACCAGATCCTTGGTGCGCGCACCAATGATGGTGATGATCTTGTTGCCTGCAGCCTTCAGGGCTTGGGTGATGGGGTGCAGCGGCGCGACACCGATTCCACCCCCGACGCAGACGGCCGTGCCGACACACTCGACGTGGGTCGGCGTCCCGAGCGGGCCGACCAGGGCCGGGATCTCGTCACCGACACTCATTTCGGCCAGATGCGTCGTGGAATGCCCCACGCGCTGGAAGATCATCGTGATGGATCCCTCGTTCCGATCCGCGTCGGCGATTGTCAACGGGATTCTCTCACCATACTCCTCGTCGACCTGCAGAATGACAAACTGTCCCGCCTGACGTTCCTCCGCGATGAGGGGGGCTTCCACGCGTACAAGGAATACGTCTTCGGAGAGCTGCTCTTTGTGGAGGATCTTGGCCATGTGGTCTCACTTCCTGAGGGTTTGCTGAGTCGCCGGGGGTCAGGGACCGGTCATCCTGCGGACCTGCCTGGACAGCTCCTGGACATGCACAAGCTTCTCGAACTCATAGAGCGTGCTGAACGCTGTGTTGGTAGTCGGGATACCGGCCTCCTCGACCGCCGCGGCGGGGTTCAGGCCACCGGCCACGATCACCCCGGTCCGTCCGTCCGGCACGGGAAACCCGAGGAGGGACTGATTGGGCTTGCCGATCATCAGGATTCCGCCGAGTCCGGCAGCCGCCAGGCTGTCGCGCAAACGGTACACCTCCGCCAACGCGCAGCTCGGCACTTCGCGGAAGCTGGCCCCGATCCGACCGGCGCCGCGCCGGGCGGCGTTACGCACGCTGGTCAGCCCTGCCTTGATGAAGATCTCCAACGGATCGAGTGATGTACCGTCGTAATTGATCACATCAGTGAAGCGTACCGGCACGTGATCGCGGATCTCCAACACGCCGCCGAACCGGGAGACGGTCGGGATGCGGGCGCTGAGGAGAACGCCGTTCACCGTGATGCTGCACAGCGTCCCCACGCCAACATTGCCTGGCGGGATCAACATCTCCCCGACCCGTTCCCCAGCTTCGAAAAGGGCCAGGTATTGTCCCATCCCCAACCCGGCCGAGATCACCGGGATCATCTCGTTGACCGCTCGCCTCAGAGACTGCAGCGGCAGGACGGTCGAGTTCAGTACAATCTGACCTTGTCCCGCAGCCAGGTTGAACGTCATCTCCCAACTGAGTGTGTCGACCTTCGCGGCTGTGTACCCGACTCGATCAGCGATGAGGCTGTCCTTGATCTCGGCAACGCCCTTTTCGGTGATGTCGCGCCCGCCGTTGCGCCCGCGCTTCGCGTGCGCCACCAACCCCTCTTCCTCCATCTCCTGCAGGTACAGGCGGAGCGTCCGAGGGCTGGAGTTGAATCCGTAGGCCTGAATAGCACGGGCGACAGCCGCGCTTCCAACCGGGCCAGCCGCTTCACGCAGCGCCCTGAGGATGGCCATCTTCTGTTTTGGGTCGATTTGGCTCATAGGTGTTTGGCAATTAATTGGCAACTCTATTGGCTCAAAACGGTTTTTCCAGCTGTTTTTATGGCATAATTGCCGAAATAATTCCCTATTTTCCCTGGTCTTCTCCACCTCCCGGCATTGGGTGGAAGGGCGTCAC
>JGI10211J34971_10005226_pt1 | contig 10164 bp, 3 predicted proteins | sample Etolagsediment_FD_34971 | JGI IMG/M metagenome (IMG submission 34971)
CCCATGTCGTGTTAATATTTCCAGTATGGTCAGCGGTCCTTGTGCCAATGTAATGAGTGCTGTTTGGCGAGAACCCGGTTGCGTTGTAGTAGCTGTTGCTTGTGTTTATGGCATGAACGCCGTCTATCCACAATTCAACATGGTTGAAGTCGGAATCACTTGGATTGGTCCACTGCCAGTATATCCAATTCTGCCCAACTGAGGTCTCTCCAAGCCCTGTTACTGTGGCCGGAGGTGTGGTATCATTTATAGTATACCTAATCTGCACATTTTTCATGCCTATCCAGGCAGGGGCGTAGGAGCTCTGGAGCTCGACCTTGACTGCATAAACAGGTGTGCTCAGATTGTATGCGGAGAGGCTGAGGTGCTCATAGACATTTCTGCCGCCTATCCTAATCCAGCCGGTATCAATCAAAGTGGTATTAGTGGCAGTATCAGTCACAATTACCTTGCTGTCCTTGGTTAGTTCCCACGAGTTGTGGTATTCCCCATCTATCTCAAGGTTTGTTGTCGTCTCGTTGAGGAGAAACTGCTTTGAAACACCATATGTTCCAGTTACGGTGTATTTGTTTGTAGTTGCCCAGCTCATGCTTTCATGCGGGTCCTTAACGTTATCATCTGTGTATTTCAAGTGCACCTTGCTCATGGAAAGCCAGCAGGACATGGTGGAACTGCAGTAATGCACTATCCTTACCTTCCGTACGGGGGTGGTTATGTTGTAGGCTCCCACTGAAACTGTCTTTGCTGCTGAGCTGCTTCCAGTATTAAACCAACCGGAAGTGGCAAGGACCTTGCCGGTCTCGACATCCACAATGTCAACCTTGCTTTGCATCGGGTTGTTTCCGCCCCCCCAGGAGTTGACATAATTGCCGGTTGCTACGATGTTCTTTGTAAGGCCGTCTAAATCAAAAGTCACGGAATTCCCAAGGCTCATTTTAGTCTTGGTATATGAATTTCCGCTGTTGCTCTTATTGGCTGTCGTTATCCATTTTATAGGGGATGCTGGCAAAACTGGCGGAGCATCCACTACCAGCGGATGGCTGGGTATATAGCTCTGGACCTCCGGCGTAAAGGCAGTTTTTTCGGCGGTGTCGAATTCTTTCTTATCGAATTCCCTCGAGCCTGACATTTCCTTTTTTATGAATATTCCCTTGGAACTAAAAAAGGGCGCTGCATAAGCAGTTGTAGCTGTAACTAACAGCAGTATTATTACTACACATACGATAGCACTACTTCTTTTCATATAGATCAGCCATTTAAACTTATTAGTAGTAACTTTGCATGAAACTAGTCCTATTTAAGTGTTCCGCAGCTATTGCTTCGCAGCCGACAGAGTCTGGTCTAGAACCAAAAAAATGCCTAAATTTTAAAAATAGGGTTGTGTGCCCCTCAGCGGGTCGCTTCGGGGCACATCTCCTCAATAATAGGGAAGAATATCACTTGAGCTAGGTATTCTCTGCTCAGACAGGGCCCTCTGGTACTCCTCTTCCAGGCCGGCTTCTGTAAGCTGTTCCTCTGTCTTTACCATTTCGGTTGCTTCCAAGACCAGCTCATCAGCCTCGTCTTCCGGTGCAATCTGGCTCTTCTTTCTTGAGGTCTGGTACCAAAGCGCGTACAGTGCCAGTATCAGGCCGACTATTGCAAGCCCAATCAGCCAGCTGCCGCCGAAGAGCATTGCGAATCCAGTTGGACCGCCCCTTCCAGCCATCTCTACTACGTCAACCATGGTCTGGGCAGTTGCACTGCCCTCTGCACCAAAGTTCATTGACTGAACTGATATTGTGAGTTCGTGAATGTCCTTCTCGTCCGCAGGCGGGCTTAGCACAAGCTCAATATGCCTGCTTTCGCCAGGCTCAAGTGAGAACTGGCCTTCGCTCAGGGTTGCCCACTCTTTGCCGCTAACTGAGATTCCAAGCACGTCCCTGACGTTGCCAAGGTTCTGAACCGTGACTGGTATGGTTTTCTGGGTGCCTGCATCAACTGCAACAGAGCCCTCTACGTCCAGGCCTATGTCCAAGTACCTTGGATCTCCGATGTCCTCGGGCGGAACGCTTGTGTTGTCCTCAATCTCTGCCTTTATTGTGGTGTTATACCTCTTGCTAGTAGTTCCTGTCCCGCCACCAGGACCGCTTGGTCCTGGTCCAGGAGAGCTGGACGGGGTTACTGTGGTTGTGATTGTTATGGTGTCAGACACAGTTGCGTTTGTGGTGGATACTGCACTGACATCAACATCATAGTCCCCCTTTGCCATGCCCATGACTGTCAACGTGAAAGTGGATGAGCTGACTGCAGGGACTGAAATGCTTGAGGCGCTCAGGACTGCAGTGGTTATGCTGTCAGTGTTGTTCAGGTTGAGGCTGTATGTATCGTTGTTCAGGCCGATGTTGTTGATTGTGATTGTGTAGGTCGCAGTTGTCTTGACCTTAACGCTCTGGTCTGCGGGGTCATTCAGGTACATTCCGTACGGTACTGAAACTCCTGTGCTCCAGGTTGCGGACCTGCCCTGATTTGCGTTTGTAGAGTCATCAGTTGCGTTTATAGACCAGGTGTGGTTGCCGCTGAATAGGGTTGCTGTGAACGTCTGGTTTACCCCTTCCGTTACATTGGTGTCTGTCTGCACAACACTGCCGTCTATGATTAGCTTTGCGCTTGCAACACCGCCGTGGTAGTCGTTTGCAGTATAAGTGAATGTTACAGTTCCGTCAGTGTCAANTGAGCTGTTTGGAGGCGCAACTAGTGTAACCACTGGTGCGGTTGTGTCAGCAGAAGAGCTCTGCACAGTATAGTTACCAGTTAATGGAGTTGCCCAGTTGCCGTCTGTGTCGTTTGCATAAACAGTGAAGCTGAATGTGCCAATGCTTGCAGTGCTGGCCCCTGTGTACCAATAGAGATCGCCTGAGCTGCCACTTGCGGTGTAGTTTGTCCCGCCTATGTTGAATGTGACTGTTCCCACTCCAATGTTGTCTGTTACATTTGCTGTCAGAGTTATTGGAGTGCCCCTGTTTACCGGGGATGGGCTTGCTGTAACTGAGTTTATTACAGGGCCTATGGTAACTGGGTTAACATTTACTGTGTAGATTGTGCCGGTGAGGCTGTTGTTGTTCCCTGAGGTGTCATTTGCCCAGATGTCAATTGTGTGGTTGCCAAGAACAGAGGTGTTTGCTCCGGTATACCAGTAATTTGTGCCTGAGCTGCCGGTTGGAGAAACATATGTTCCGTTGTCTATCCTGAACAGAACTGTGCTTATTCCGTATGCATCAGTCACATTAATTGAGATGTTTATTGTGCTGTCCTTTGTTACCGGGTTCGGGTCCAGGTCTGGAGTGCCTATTGTAGGATTAGTGTTGTCCGGTCCAGCAGGGCCTGTGGTGATGTTTGAGCTGCCGGACTGCAGCATTGGGTCACCTGCCCACTGGTGGAGCTGGACAGTTATGTATTTCACATACGGGTATGGGTAGTATGATATGTACTTCACGTGCGAGCCTGTAACGTCATCGCTGGTTGTCTGCGGCCCATTATCCATCTTGAATATAAAGCCATTCTTGTTGTGCGAGAAGTACCTGATGAAGTCAGTGTCCGATGCACCGCTTCCGGTTGCATTTGTGGTTATGTAGATATCCTTTAGAGTGTCATTTACCGGAATTCTGTAGAATGAATCCCTCTCTCCCTCAACTATTGTGGTGAATCCTGTGCCTAGAGTTGGCTCCCAAACAACCTTTGATGCTGAGGTGCTTGTGTTAAGCCTTGGGTCACCTGCCCACAGGTGCAGCTGAACCGTAACATAGCTGACATCCTGGAGTGAGGAGAACTTATTGTAGCTTGCGTGCTGCCCGGTTACGTCGTCTGAGCTTGAGGTCTTTGGAGTGTGTATGTATGATGCAATCTGCTTGTGGCTTGAGTTGTATACTGCAATGTTTATGTAGTCTGTATCTGAAGAACCGCTTCCAGTAGCCTTAGTCTGCACGAAAAGTTCTGGTGTGGTGTCATTTACATTCCACCTGTAGAATGCGTCCCTCTCACCCTCTGCAAGTATTGTCCAACCCGAGCCAAGAGTAGGCGAGGCCTTTACAAAGGAGTTTGAAGCGTTCATGTCAAGCTTCGGGCTCCCGCTCCACTGGTGAAGGTTAACTTTAATATAATCGACGTATGTAGCACTTGGGAATGTCTTGTAGCTTGCGTGCTGCCCGTCAACGTCATCCTGGTAGGTCTTTGCTGTGTGGTAGTAAGACTTTATCTTTGTGTCATTCTTCCCGTAAACTACAACATAAATGTAATCAGTGTCAGCTGCACCGCTTGAGCTAACCTTGGTCTGAAGGCTTATGTCATAAACAGTGTCGTTGACAACCCACTTGTAGTAAGAGTCATGCGTTCCTTCTCCTAGCTTTGTCCAGTTGCCAGGAGAGGCTGCCATCGGCGCTATATCGGTTTCACTAATGTCCGGCTCTGGTTCTGGAGTGCTGTCTGGCGTAGGCTCTTCAAAAGAAGTATCTGGATTTGTGCCCAGATTTTCCTGCTCAGTTGGAATCTCTTCCACTTCCGCAGGGCCAGGCGGCTGGAGAATTTCGCCATCCGCTGACTTTATTACCCTATGAAATCCTGTAGCATATGCTCCGCTAGAAATAACTAGAAGCAAAATTGCTACCAACCCTATTACGAGGAGTTTCCTGTCCATTGTTACTACTATCTAGTAGTACTCCGAAGTATATAAAGGTTGCGCTTTTTCACCACTCTATAGTGAAAAATATGCCCAAAATAGCCAAAAAATAGCGCGAAATGAGCGTGAAAAAAGTTTGGTGGGGGCGGAGAGATTTGAACTCCCGATCTTCTGGTGTCTTCCTTCGTCATCTTCCTTTCGGAATCAGCGCTCCAGGCGCTTTGTCTGGAGCCAGACGCCTTCCCGGGTTGGGCCACACCCCCACTTTGTGCAGTTCTCTTAATAATAACTTATTAATAAAGATTGTCTCACCAAAGCTTTTATATTAATATTAATAAATGGTGAAGGTATGGACCACAAGGCAATCGAGGCAAAATGGCAGAAGGCATGGAAAGACTCAGAAATCTTCAAGGTTGCTGAGGACCCCAAGAGGGAAAACTACTATGTCCTTGAGATGTTCCCCTACCCGAGCGGAAAGCTCCACATGGGCCATGTCCGGAATTATGCTATTGGCGATGCCTTTGCACGCTACAAGCGCATGCGCGGCCTAAATGTCCTGTACCCCATGGGCTATGATGCCCTTGGCCTGCCTGCCGAAAATGCAGCCATAAAGAACGATTCAAAGCCTGACGAGTGGACAGAGAAGAGCATGGCTGAGATGAGGTCACAGCAGGAGCTTCTCGGCCTGAGCTATGACTGGTCGCGCCTTGTCGCGACATGCAGGCCTGAGTACTATAAGTGGAACCAGTGGCTGTTCCTCCAGTTCCTCAAGAAGGGCATCGCCTACAAGAAAAAGGCCCCAATCAACTGGTGCCCAAAGTGCAGCACTGTCCTTGCAAACGAGCAGGTCGTTGATGGCGGCTGCTGGCGCTGCAAGTCCGAGGTAGAAATCAAGAACCTGGAGCAGTGGTTTTTCAGGATTACAGACTACGCGGAAGAGCTCCTTGCTGACATAGACAATCTCGATAACTGGCCAGAGCGCGTTAGGATTATGCAGCAGAACTGGATTGGCAAGAGCAAAGGCACAATAATCCGGTTCCCTATTGTGGACAGCGACAAGACACTAGACATGTTTACAACCAGAATCGACACACTATGGGGCGTTACTTTTGTCGTACTTGCCCCTGAAAATCCCCTCGTTGAGGAACTTGTGAAGGGCACGGAGTATGAGGCGCCTGTTAAAAAATTCGTTAAGAAAATTGTTATCCAGGACAAGTTCACAAGGACTGCCGAGGACAAGGAAAAGGAGGGCATGTTCATCGGCCGCTATGTAGTGAATCCGGTTACAAAGGAGAAAATACCGATGTATATCGGCAACTTTGTCCTTATGGAGTACGGCACGGGCGCAATAATAGCAGTCCCTGCCCACGACCAGCGCGACTTCGAGTTCGCAAAGAAATACAAGATACCAATCAAGGTTGTAATAACTCCTGAAAGCCATGAGCTCAAGGGCGACAAGCTCATACGTGCATACACTGACCGCGGAATAATGGTAAATTCCGGGGACTTCAATGGCTGGGACAACCTGGAGGCGATTGATGCAATTGGCGAGTGGCTCGAAAAGAAAGGCCTCGGAGAGAGAACCACGCAATACAAGCTCCGCGACTGGCTCATATCAAGGCAGCGCTACTGGGGCACCCCAATTCCAGTAGTATACTGCGGCAAGTGCGGCACAGTCCCGGTCCCGGAAAAGGAGCTCCCTGTAGAGCTTCCGAAGGATGTCAAGTTCGGCGGACAGGGGAACCCCCTCACAACCTCAAAAAGCTTCGTGGGCACAAAATGCCCGAAATGCGGTGGCCCTGCTAAGCGCGAAACTGACACAATGGACACGTTCGTGGACAGCTCATGGTACTTCTTCAGGTACTGCAGCCCCTCAGAGGGCAAACTGCCGTTCAACAAGGCTGCGGCAAAGTACTGGATGCCTGTCGACCAGTACATAGGCGGAATAGAGCATGCCATTCTCCACCTTCTTTATGCAAGGTTCTTCACAAAGGCGATGCGCGACCTGGGCCTTACAAGCCTGGATGAGCCATTCCAGCGCCTACTCTGCCAGGGCATGGTGCTGAAGGACGGCGCAAAGATGTCGAAGTCCTTCGGAAATACAGTTGATCCCGGCGAAATAATCGAGAAGTATGGTGCGGACACTGCACGCCTCTTCATGATGTCAACTGCACTCCCCGAAAAGGAGCTGGAGTGGTCAGACCAAGGCGTAGTGGGCTCATATAAGTACATAAAGCGGGTCTATAACCTTGTAACCGAAAACCTGGACAAGATATCGCAGCCCGCTGTGAGCGTTGAGCTTCGCACAAAGGACCGTTACATACTAGCAAAAACCCACTCAACAATCAAAAAAGTCATGGAGCAGATAGAGCGGATAGAGTTCTCCCTCGCAATAACAACCCTTATGGAGTTCACAACCGAGCTGACAAAGTACAAGGACGATTCCCCCGTAAATGAGATATTCACAGCTGCGCTCGAGTCCCTTGTCCTGATGCTGACGCCCTTCACCCCCCACATTTGCGAGGAGCTTTGGGGGGCCCTTGGACACGAGGGCTTTGTCTCTCTCGAGGAGTGGCCAGCATATGACGAGCATAAAATTGACGCCACACTGGAGGCCGGCGAAAACCTTGTAAAGGGCACAATATCCGACATACGGGAGGTCCTGAAGCTTGTTGGCGGCTCCCCAAAGAAGGCAACGCTTTTTATAGCGCCGGGCTGGAAGCGCCTGGCCTACAAGAAGGTCCAGGAAGGGGGGCAAATCTCGGACTTGATGAAGAACAAAGAGCTGAAAAAGCATGCCAAAGAACTGGCCAAATATGCACAGGGCCTGCTGAAGAAAAAGCACGAGCTCCGCAAGGTAATCCTGACCGAGGAGCACGAGTTCAAGCTGTTCTCGGAGTCAAAGAATTTACTTGAAAGGGAGCTGGGCATGGAAGTGGAAATAGTCCCTGCAAAGGACAGCGACCACCAGAAAGCCAGGGCTGCAGATGTGCTAAAGCCAGGTATTTTTGTAGAATAGCTATTCCAAGCCCCGTATTGCCCTCTCAAGAACTACAGCGCTCCAGAGGTGCGTAATAACCAGTATCTTTGGCTCACGGCCAAGCTTCTCTTTTAGCTGCTTGTAAACTAGCGAGATGGTTCCCGCCATATGCAATTCCCTGTAGTAGTCTATCCGCCTTATTGCATATGCAACCTTCAGGTCGTTCTTGAGCTCCCTGCTGAGGGGCAAATGCGTGAGTATTGGCAGGGACCCTGCATTGACTATGCGGTCATAGACTGTCCCAATCCTACAAATTGCGCATTCGTTGACGTTGTGGAGGAAAGGGTTGACTGTCTTTATGCCGTGGTGGTGGAGTATCCTTTCCAGCATGTAGTACGGCCAGTGGAACACCTCCATAAGCTCCCAGACTATGAATGGAAGCTCTTTAGTATTTGCCACCTTGACCCCACGATTGATATGCTCCGCTTCAAGCTCCTTCTCTATATGCTTTTCGGCCTCCTTTAGCGGCAGGTCCATGGCGTGCAGCTCGGCCCCAACCTCGTGGGCAGCTGTCATTACGTGTATTTCACGGCCCTCGGTCTCTATTGCCTCAAGCTCCTCGTGCTCTATCTCGCCGGCAAGGTGCCTCTTTGCAAGCTCATGGTCAACCTCCTTCTCTTCCTTCTTGATTGCCTTGAGCATCATAGTCTTGAGCTGTTTGTGGCTCTTCAGCTTACCTGCATTATACTTGTCAAAAATGGGTTGGAATATGTCGTCCGGAAGCTCCATGATAACTGCGTCCGGCTTCGCCTTCCTAATCTCGTGTGCCTCAAAAACAGCATGAGGCGTGTCATACATCCCCTCGGCAATAATCCTTATCATCATTCCCTCCTAAGCTTGCGCTCTTTATAAGTTTAATGATACCTCCTCTGGTAATATGTGGTATAGCGCTGGTGCATCCTTCTGGCATACTCTGGGTGCCGCCTGTAGTACTCCTGCCACTTTGCAGCCATGCTCTGCGGCCCAGGCTTCCTGTGAACAGGCCTAATCGGTTTAACTGGCTGTGGTGGCCCCCTAATGGGTGCAGGCTTGGCTGGCACCATTCCCTTGAATCTCGGCTTTGGCTGTGGCACAGACGCCTCCCCAATAAGCCACCCAAGGCCCATCGCCTCAAACATGGAAACAAGCCACGGCACCTTGTCCGCTGGTATCCAACCTTCCCTGAGTGCAAATATTATGAATCCGAATATTGCAAGTATTATGAAAATTACCCATATGATGCTAAGGCCGCCACCCTTCGTGTTTTGCCCTATGCCTGCCATGAGCCTCTCAAGCATGCTTATTATCCTCGAAGCAGCGCTGATGTCATCCTCCGCGCTTTCTATGTAAAGCTCCGCGTCGTCCTCATCACCCGCGTCCAAAGCGCCCTCTGCGTCAAGCAGTGACTGCTCTGCGGAATCCAGCAGGCCCTCTGCGACAGTTGCATTGACCTCAATCTTTGCCGCATGCTTTCCGACCCCTGCCTGGGCCCTTATATTAGCCAGCTTCCCGCGCAGCCTTGTTATGTCTCCCCTGAGCTCGTCTATCTTGTCTTGTAGGCTGGGCTCACTGTCGAGTGCCTCACCTGCTCCCGGAGTGCCTGTGACATCCACACTTGCAGTATGCAGCACGCTCCCCTTGTAGCTGAACTCGAACTCAAGCGAGCCGTCAAATGGGCCGGCAGGCATCGTAAATGCCAACAGCACCTCTGACGGAACTCCTCCCTGCACCTCATCATCGTACGCAACCACTGCATTGCTGATTGCGCCACTTGGGTTGACTGCCATATCAATAGTATCAGAAGTGCCTGTTACTGTCACATTTACCGACTTGGTAACCTCGGTTCCAGTCGGGACTGCTACATAAATCTGGTCGGGTACTATGGTTGTGTTTATTTCAGGCTTTATTGTCAGCGATACCGGAATTACTGCAGTTGTCCCGTTCACCCCGGGCGAGCTCACTGTAAGCGTGCCTTCATAGGTATCAACCTGCATGCCCTCCAGAACGACTGAGGATAGGCTAATTGTAAGGTTTTCCTGGGGGAAGAGGCTGTCCTTGCTGATTGTGCTTGCCACAAGTGGTGCAATCTTGTTTGAGAGCACCATTGTGATGTTTGTAATTGGCGCAGTCCCTATATTTGTAATCGTAACTGTCTTGTTTACCTTCTGCTGCGGCTCTACCATGCCGAAGTCAATGCTCGCCGGGCTTGCCTTAAGCGCCCCCGCGCCGCCTACAACTATGCTTTTTGTGATGTATTCTGTGTCGTTGCCAATTCCTACCTCAAGCATTACTGTATAGTTGCCAAGCTTCCCTGCTATAGGGATTACGGTATCTGTTGTGTACTTGTAGCAACCTTCGCCGCAGTCATCCTCCTCAAAGTCCGCCATGTCAAACGTCTCTATGCTGCTCTTGCTGCTGTCGTAGAGTATTCCTTTGACCTCGAGGCCAAGGTCTTCAGCGCCCTGGAATTGGAAGTTCTGAAGTGTAATGT
>JGI10211J34971_10005227_pt1 | contig 10162 bp, 10 predicted proteins | sample Etolagsediment_FD_34971 | JGI IMG/M metagenome (IMG submission 34971)
CAAACCTAAAAACCCTAGTCTATAAATAAATATTTGATTATTTTTAAATAGTTTTTCTTTAAATCTAAAAATAATATTTATTTCATTTGTGATTTTTTCGGTTTTTATCTACAGTTTTGGAAGATACTATGAAATATGTCTTAAAGCAGAATAGGGAACCTGCGGTTCCCTAATTCTGTTTTAATACAGCTCTCGTAAAACATAAAATTTTACGTAGTAAAATTTTCTGCTTTATGAGATAGACATTTTTATGAAATTACTTATTGGAAAGAAATTGAAGGAGATAAAGTAGTTGAAAATGTAATTGAAACAGATAAAATACATATTGGAGTTAATATTTTTGATAATGTTAATTATGAAATCAATTTTACTTATCTTAAAGATGGAAAAAGATATGTAGACTATAAAAATGGTTTTGTTTATGGTGGATTTATTTCTTTAGTTGAATTATCTGATAAAAGTTGTTTGAGGGATGTTTTTGAGAGTTTAGAATTAGAAATTAAGTTTTCGTTTTGAAAATATAAGATATATTATGAATAAAAGTACAAAAAATTTTTTTAAGATTAATGATGATATTTTAACAAAAAGTAAAGAAATTTATAAAATAATTATTAATAATTTGAATGATGAAGAAAAATTAAATGAAGTTATTAAGGTTTTAGAGGAAAAAGTTTCCCAAAATGTAATAAGTGAAAAAAATGTTAAATTAACTGTTGACCCAAAAGATTATATTTATCAAGTAATAAAAAATATAAAATTTAATTATGAAAAATTGCCAAATTTAAAAACTCAAAAAACACTTTTAGAACAAGCTGAAAAAATACAAAAAAAGGTTTTATTTAATGGTAAAACCTATGAATTTGACATTTTAAAACTTCCTAAAAATACTAATATTTTTAAATCTGTCTCTGAATTCCAAAATGAAAATAAAAATAAATCTTACTGGGATGATAATCAACCTACTTTTTATGGGTCTTATCTTAGTTCAATTAGATTTTCAACATTTTTTTTAAATGTTTATCAATTAAAAACCGATATTTATTTATTTGATTTAAATTCTAAAAAAAATTACGAAAATATTAATATTTTATTCCCAGAAATAAAATCATTTTATAATAAAAAAGTTATTGATACATCCTCTTTATCAAATATTATTAAATATTATCAAGAATGTGAAACAGTTCCTTGTAAAAGATTTAAAGGAGATTTTTGGATTTATTCCTATTTACTAGCAAATATTACTAAAGAACTTTATTTAATCAAAAATATTCCAATTTATAATTATAATATTGGATCATTTTATTCAGATGAAGATAATTTAATCTTTAATAAATTCAAAATAATTTTACAAAAATTAAACATTAATGGATTTTTTGCAGGACATTGTTTTAATCCTTTATCTATCATGACTCATGAATATAGTATTTATCTAGAAGAAATCATTCTTTATGATAAAAATAATCTTATTAAAAGAGATATTGAAAATCCATTAGATACTTATCATCTTATTAAAAAAGAAAAATTAAATATCCCACCTAATTTTGTTTTTAATAATGATTATGTCCAAAAAAATCAAAATAACCAACTCCTAAAATTTTATAGTTTTAATCTTAATAATTATCCAGTTAAAATCCCTCAAAAAAATTTAATTTTTACTTTAAATGTCCATAGTTTTAAATCTATTAATGAAAATGATGAAAGTATTAATCATTTAATAAAATTAATTGAGGAAATTGATTGTCAATTGGTTTGTTTACCAGAAAGTTTAACAGATAAAACCCATTATTTTAAGAAATTAAAAAAATATAAAATATTTAATGCTAAAACTGAAAATTTTAAAAATAAAGATTGTTTAACTTTATTATATAAAAAAGTAAATAAAGTTTTTGAAAAAAAATTACCCAATCAAGTAAAAACTTTAAGAAAAATGATTTGTGTAAAAAATAATAATTTAACATATATTTTTACTCATTTAGAAGTAGAAGATAGATGTCGGTTAGAAGAATTAAAATTTATTTTAAAATATAATCCAGACTTTATCGTTGGAGATTTAAATTTTAAAGAAAATTCACCTGAATATCATTTTTTAATTAATCAAGGTTTTAAAACATTAACCTCTAATTTAAAAACCACTCCTTTTGGAACAACTGTGGATTACATTTGGTTTAAAAATAATGATAATTTTATTCAAACTATTATTCCATATCCTTATAGTGACCATCGTGGTGTTTTATTATCTCTTAAATCATGAAATATTTTTCGTTTATAGAAATATTAAAATCTATTTATTAAAACATATGAACTATTTCCCTCAAGATACTCGTAGTCAACAAAAAAAAGTTCAACGTGATGATATGCAATTTCCTTCTAGTCTCCCTCAAACCGCTTATAATCCCGTCGGAGTTTTTCAACAACCTAATTATGATCGTAATATGTTCGCTCAAAATTCTAATGATTTTGTTAACCAAAAAACCTTTCAAAATGATAGAATAGTTCAAGCTTCTATGTTTAATCAAATGCAACATCATGATAGTTTCTTAAATAATCAATTAAATACTTTTCAACAAGACTTAGTCGGAGAAAGTTTTAATCAAACTAGACAAAAAAGGTCTGAACAAGGATTTCAAACTTTCCAGAGAGATTTTGCTTCTCAAATAACTCCCCATAAAAATTATCATCAAGAAACTAATGAAAGAATGGGTTTTTTTGATTTTAAACCACAAGATACTAGATTTATAAATCAAAAACCTTTAGAACAACCAAATCAAGAATTAAGGGGTAATCGTATGGTTGGGATGCCTCACAATGTAATTAATTAATTTTTTTATTTGTTAAAAAAATTAAAGATTTTGTTTTAATTTAATTTCTTGGATTATTTTCTTTTTATTGAAATTTGGATCCTTAAAAATTTTCTTTAATAAATCTTCTAAAGATGCATCAGTATAAGAATTTGCATCACAAAGTTTCTTCACAGCCGATTTTATCCTATGTCTTAATGATTTCTCTTTTTCCTCATAAGTTTTATTCGTTAAAGTTTCAATTTCCTTATCTGTTAAAGTCTTTTTGTTTAATCTTTCACATTCCTCCTCATGAACTTTTTTAACAAATTTATAAATAACTTGTTCTGCTACTTCTTCTGGTTTCATTATAATTTTATATTTTAAAAAATATTAAGAAAAACGAATTTTTTTATTTAATAATTTATGGTTGAACACAACTTTAAAAAAAGTATTCCTCCTATTTGTCCCCCCGGATACATCTTAAGAGATGAATATCAAACTAAATCCGGCAAAGTCGTCCCCGCTCGTTGTATCAAAAAAACCGGTGTTTTTCCAGGTAAAGCCGAAACTGTCGCCAAAAAAATCCGTCAAAATGTCAAAAAAGAAGAAACTAAAGCCCTCAAATTATCTAAAGAAAAATGTTCTGAAAAAGGATGTCGCGTTCCAACTTCCTGTCCACCCGGTCAAATCTTAAGAGCCTCTTACATGCGTGAAGGATATACTAAAAAATCCGGAACTAAAGTAAAACCAACTGTTGTAGCACCATCCTGTATTAAAAACTTAGGTGCCCCTGGACACGGCAAAAAACTCATCACCCTTAACCCCGCTGACCATTTCTTAAGTCAAAATGGATATGAACACGTCAAAGACTTATCTTTAACCGCTAGACATACCGCTCTTAAAAAAACTATTAAAGATGTCGGTAAAAAACACGGCGAAAAAAATGGGTATCTTTATGTTATCCGGGCTTTAACCGCCAGAGCTAATTTAGGCAAAAGAAACAACCCTCAAGTCAGCGCTATCTTCCAAGAAGACCAAAAATGGGTCTCTCAACTTTACAAAAATTTCAAAAAATAGAAATTTTGAACTATAATCTTTGTAAAAATGGATGTATTTACAAAGACAAAAAAAAGATTTATGCAGGATGCATGCGATAAATAATTTTTATCAGGGGGAGGTTTTAAGTGAGAAGAAATTTTTAGAATATTGTTTAAAGTTTGACAAACATTATCAGGTTTTAAATTCAAGAGAATATAGTTATTTTATAGATGGAGATTGTTTAATCAGTTTTATTTTAAGAGAGATATCGGGATTAAAAACGAAAATAGTTTATGGACAAGAAATAAAAAAATATCAATTTAAGGATGTTTTTGTCTTTAATTATTCCCATATTTGGGTGCGTAAATATATCAATGGTCAATGGTATAACTTTGATAGTTTATCCGGAATTTCCCAAATAAAAGACCCTTACTCAGGTTTGGGTTTTATTTTCATTCAAAATTAATTTTCTTTTTCTTAAATATGAATTTAAGAAATTATATTCAATTAACTCCTTCTTACCAAAAAATTACTAATCTCTTCAAAAAATATTTAATTAAAACTGACCATTATGCTGTCAGAACTTTCTCTCCCATTAAAATTCACCGCGAACTTTACCGTTATCACCTTCAACCCGATATTTATCATTTCCCACAACATCACGCCAAAGCCCGTTGGTATCTTAATTCTTATCAAGATATACCCAGAGTTTTCGTCTCATCTTATCAAAATCCCTTTTTTGATAAAGTTGACCCTGAAAAAGTATCTTATTTTATTGATTATCCTCATAAAATAACTTTTAGAGATTATCAAAAAATTCACGACCAAAATCCTTATTTGGCTTGGACTTTGTTATTTCACGACCAAGTTAATCATGTGGCCTTTGAAGTTAAAGATATTGTTGAAATGACTAATAAAGTTTCTGAAAAGTTTCCCTTAAATAATCCTGAAAATCCTATTCAAATCTCAGAAGATAAAAAAATATTACAATCTAGCATTAAAGCAGATATGATAGATTTTAAATTTTATGATAAAACTGAAAAAGTTCCTTATGGTTTTGTTGAATTGATTGAAAGACATAGAGAGGGTTTTGAAACCCAAAACGCCAATCAAATTTTTAAATCAACTGATTTACCTCCCAAATGAAATTCTTGATTTTGTTGATTTCTAATTTGTTGTTGTTCTTCTACAGTTAAGGGTTGATAATTTTGAGGAATAAGATTAACTATTCTTTCAATAGTATCATGCATTAATTTAATTAAATCTTCATCATTTTTAGTTGATAAATAATAATTTATTTCTTGTTGCTGTATATTTTCCATAAAAATACTATATTCTTGTTTTAATCTTGAAAAATTTTGTCGATAAATTTTTTGACAGTGAGATGAAAAATTTTTATTAATTCCTATTTTTGAAATCATAGTAGTTAATCCTTCTCTAGCGGTTCCTTCTATGGATTTTTGACATTGTAATAAATCATTTAAAAATTTTCCACAAAAATCTTTTAATAAATTTTCAAAACCAATAATTTCCAAATTAAAATTATTTAAATTTGAATATTGATTATTTTTTATTCCATCAACTACTTTACCAATTTCAAATAATAATTCTTCAAATGCAGTGTCAATTTCTAATATATTTTTTTCTTGATTTAAAAATTTACTTTGAACATAAACTTTATAAAAATCTTGATAAACTGTATTTAATAAATATGCTTTTACTAAAAGTTTATTAACAAAAATTAAATAATTTCTTATTTGTTGTTGCAGTTGTATTTCCTTTCTTTCTAAGTTCTTTTTAATTTCTTGATTAACTTTATTTTTAAATTCTGGTTTTAAATATAAAACATATTCAGGTTTTTCACCCTCCAAAACTAAATAATAATCTGAACCGGGAAATTTATAATATTGATTTCCACCTCCTCGTTTTCTACCATTAAGACTAGAAGTAACTCCATAAAAAAAATTCTTTGCTTTTCTTCTATAATCATTAATTTTCTTTTTCATTTCTTTTTCAAATTGCTCAGCTTTTCTTTTTTGTTCTTGATTATATCTTTGTCTTTCTTGTTGTCTTTGATAAGCTTGATATTCATGATATTTTTGTTCAATTTGAGCACCTAATAAATTCATTCCTTTTCCTAATAAATCTAATGAATGATTTAAAACTGAAATAGAAGTATTTTTAAGTGGTTTAGTCATTCTGTTTATTCCTCTTTGAATTTGATTTCTTAAAACGTTTGTTGGTGTTCTTGGTTGTGAATAATCTTTTTTATATCCTCTTGGAAAATTAGTTTTAGGTTGAACATTATTAGGAGGAGGTCTAGTTAAATGACGGTTATTATTATTAGGAGGAGATCTATTTAAATGTTTATTTTGATTAGGGAAAATAATTGGTAATAAAATATCTAAATATTTTTGGGAATTTACATTAGGTTTGTTGAGTTTATTAAAAGAAGTTTTACTTTTAATTTTACCAAATTTAAATTTTCTTTCTCCTTCATCAAGAGAAATGATAATTGGTTTTTTTACATCTAATTGAGGGTTTTTATCAGTTAATTGGTAAAGTTGGTAATCTTTAGTATCTTCCAGGAGTTTATAACAAATATCATTTTTACCTTGTTTAAGTTTTAAAATACATTCTTTAATAATTTTTCCGTACATATTATTAAAAAGATAATTATCCAAAAAGTTTGTAATACCATTTGGAAGTTTTAATTGTTCGCATTTCAGACAATAATTTTAAATTTTCTTCTTTTAATTGATTAATTTCACTATATAAATTATACATTTTATCTCCAATATGAATTTGAGCATTTCGCATTTCTTTTTTATAGGTTGAAAACTCTCTTTCTAAATTTTCTAATTCACATCTTAACCGATAATTTTCGGTATCATTTTGATTGTGATAACTTTTTTGTTTACTTAATTCTAAAATTTGATTATTTAATTTTCTTTTTTCTTCTATTTTTTCATCTAACATATTGTAAAGGTCATTGACTATCTTTTGGTGATATTTTTCTATTTCTAAAATTCTTTCTTGCACTTTACTTTCAATTAAATTTTCTATTTTATTTTTCTCATTTTCTAAATCTAAAAGATATTTTTTGCTAATTAATTTTGTTAAAATATGATTTTGTATTAATAAAACCGCTCTTTTTCTCCCAAATTTTTGTTTAATTCTTTTTTGGATTTTAATAATTTTATTTCTTTCATTTACGTAAAACTTTTGAGATAAATATTTTCTAAAACAAGTTTGAAGTTTTAAAACACTCTTCCGTTTTTTTAATTCTTTTTTACTTTTAAAATTTCTAATTTGATTTTGTATCTTTTGTCCCCCTAAAACCTTTTTAATAAAAATATTTCTGGGATAAAACATTTTAATCTGATAAATTAATTTTTGCATTAATTCTTTCTGTTTTTCTATCATTAATTCATTAATTTTATCTTGCATTTCATTGGTATAAAAAACTAAGGTTTTACCCTCTAAAAACTGATTTTCTAAAACATTATTAAAAAATTCTTCTAATTTCCCCTCTATAATAATACTATATTTCTCTAAAAAGGTATCTTTTTTTATTCTAATAGGAAAAGTTTTACGAGCCAATTCAACTGCACTAATCACTCCACAATAATGTAATTGGTTTTCAACTTTATCTTCATCCCAATTTTGCGCTAAATTTAATGAATTAGGTTTTAAACATCTAATAAAATAAAGTTCATTCTCCTTAATGGTTTTAACTAAACTTTGTAAATCATTCCTAAATCTTAATGAAACTGTGTCTTTACCAATACTCCCGCGTCTTTTACTTTTTTTAACAGGTTCAATTCCAAATTTTTTGTAAAAATCACTTAAAAATTCACTAATGTCAAGATTTCCTTTTTCAATGTTTTTTTCGGTAAAACTTCCTAATTCATATTCTACGGGTTCAGCATAATGACTAATAATAAAAGTTTCACGTTTTTTCTTAATAACTTCAGATTGAGGTAAAGTTAAAAGTAAATCTTGGTCTTTACCGTTGAGCATACTTTTTTCGTCTAATAATGGGAAGAAAGAATGGTCAAAGAAAGATAAAATGTGTTGATTATTTTGGAAATTAACTTTATCTTTTAAAATTCCTTCATCAGTGAAAAGTTTAATTTCTTCTTCAAAAACGAANTTATTAAANATATTTTGGAGGTTTTCATTAGTATAATTAATACAAAGTTGTTCAAAACCATTTACTTGAAAAACTTCAAAACCNAANATATCTAAAATTCCGTAAGATTTTTGAGAAGAACCGAAATTAAGTTTCTTGTTAATTTCCGAAACAATAATTTCAAAAAGTTTGCTGTAAATATGCATGATTAAGGTTTGTTTAATATTGTTTCTTTCTTTTTCATCTAAATCTACGGTTAATCTTTCAATACCGGATTGGAAAGTTTTTTGTTTTAAAACTTTGAGACTGGAGGTCTCAAGTTCCCATTTTTTTAANACTTGGGTTTCATTATCATTTTCTAATTCAATGATGCCTTCAAGGGTTAGAATGATTTTATCCCATAAANTTTCATCTAAACCTCCATTAATCCAACATTGTTTTAAATTTTCAAGTTTTAAATATTCAAAATCCCAATCTTCACGTTTTTCTTTTAAATAATTAGGTTGATTACGATAATTAGGATTTATCATATAAAAAATATGATAATTACAGTCATTAGAAATTAAACGGACTTTTTCTAATAAATAAGTTTTAATTTCAGCACTTAAAGTTTCACCTACGTAAATATTAATATATTTTCCAAATCTAGAACTATTATGGTTTCTTAAAGTAGATGCGTTTCCAAAAGCTTCCAAAATACTATTAAAGTCTAAAATTTTATTAACAATTTGATTTTCATCTTGATATAAATGGGTGAAATATTCTAAAATTTTTTTAGTTGATTCGGTTTTACCTGAACCTGATTCACCACTGATTAAAAACGAACATTTATTAAAATTTAAGGAAGAATTAACTAATTCGTATAAATGAGGGGTAATAATTGGATAATTAGGTTTAATTTTAGAAATAAATTTTTGGATGGTTTCAGGGGAATAAAGGTTAGTTTTTTCAAAGGGATTAATGGCGATTAAGATTTTACCGGTGTAAGTGTAAATTTGTTTTTGAGCGTATCTTTTTTGAAGATGAAATAAAATTTCTGGAAGATTACAATGTTGAAGTTTCAGCAGATTTTCAAAATCAAGGTTTTTATCTAAGGAGGAATGAGGTAAACCTTGGTCTCCTAATTCCCATTTATCTTTTTTTATCCAATATTTTTCCATTTATTTAAAAAATAAAAAAAATTGATTAAAAACTTTTAATTGATTTATTATAAAAATGGAACTTTTACCCAATGATATTTTGGAATATATTTTTGTAAATAATTTTAATATCAATAATATTGATAAAATATTATTGGTTAATAAAAATTGGAAAAATATTATTGATAATGAACTATTTTGGAAAAAATGGGTCCAAAAGATAGGTCTAAAAAAAATTAAAAAAAAAACTTGGAAAGAAACTTTATTAAAAAATAAAGATGATTTATGTCATAAATGTGGTATTAATATTGCATATCATTTATGTGGAGAATGTTTCTTTTCTTATATGAACAAAAGTGATGATAACGATAAATATATTAGTAAACATTTTGCTAAGGAAAAATATTCCTTGGATGAAAATGATTTTAGAAAATTAAGTTCTTTAATTAAAAGATATAAAACTTGTTATATGTTTTTATATCATCATGATGAAGTTAAAGAATATGCAAATAATAAATAAATTATAAATTACCCACTTTCGGTATCAAAAGTAAGAATTAAAATACTTTTCCATTCATCCTTAATTTTAATTCTTTTAATTTCTAACTCATATAATGTATCCCAATTAAAGAATGCACAATAATCAATTTTTTCATTAATATCATCAATTATATCTCTTATAGTATGAAAATATATTTGATTTCCTTCATTTGAAAAAACTAAACATCCTGTTAATTTTAATTTTGAACTAATAATTTGTAAAATTTCTTCATTCTTTTTTGGTAAAAAATCTGGTTGTCCTTCTTCTCTCCAAACATCATCTAAAATATTTCCAAAATATTCTAAGGCATCCTCCTCTAATTTTTCAGTATCTTCCTCGGAAACCCTACTGGTATAACCAGTTTCAAATACAATAAAATCTGCTTTTGATGGAAAAATCTTCATTTTTTATTTATTTTGATTAAATAAATTTTAATCAATTTTTTATTTTTACGATTATTAGATTTTTTTATTTAGTAAAACAATGAAAAAGTATTTTGCTATGTCAATCGCATTTTTTGGAGTATTAT
>JGI10211J34971_10005229_pt1 | contig 10159 bp, 13 predicted proteins | sample Etolagsediment_FD_34971 | JGI IMG/M metagenome (IMG submission 34971)
TGGTGGTTGCAGATGCCGCAGATTCTGCTGGCGAGGAAAAGGTTCTTGTGCCAGCTCCTGCCCTCGAAGCTTTTCTCAACACCCTTGTGCTCGTAGCCAAGGTTTATTTCCAGGTCCACAACCTCTTCACCGTCAATTTTGAGCTTGAAGTAGACTGCCTCTTCCAGTCCAGGGTGTTGTGGCCCGAAGGGAAGGATTGCCTCATGCACTTTTACCACGCTCCTTCCTCAATGGGTAGTTTCCCTTTGGCCAGTCTTCGGGCAGGAAAAGCCGCTCAAATTTGTTTCCAAGCACTTTCACCCCGAGCATTTCAGAAAGCTCCCTCTCGAACAGCACTGCCCCTGGCAGTATTTTTGAGATTGTTGCAATCTCCGGCTTCTTCTTGGAGACAGAGGTCTTCAGGTTCAGGACCTCTCTGCCGCTTTTTGAGATGTGGTAGATTATTTCAATGCTCTTTTCATAGTCAACCCCGCTGATTGAGTTGACCCTTGTGTAGCCCCGCTTCTTCAGGAACTCTATTTTTTCTTCGAGTTTATCTGGACTTATTTCTTTGATTTTCATTTTTTCTTACCTAGCAGCTCCTTTGCCTTGAGCAGGCCATCCATCATTGCCTCGGGTTTTGGCGGGCAGCCAGGGACATATACGTCTACTGGGATTATCTTGTCCAGCGGTCCAGCCACGGCATAGCCGTCATAGAAAACCCCATTTGATATTGCGCAGGCGCCCACTGCAACCACAACCTTTGGCTCCGGCATCTGCTCGTAGATTTGCACAAGCCTGTCCTTTATTTGCCTCGTGACTGTGCCCGTTACCATTAGGATGTCCGAGTGCCTTGGCGAGCCCTCGATGAGCGCGCCGAACCTCTCAATGTCATAGCGCGGCGTTGAAGTTGCAGTCAGCTCTATGTCGCAGCCGTTGCACCCGCCGCATGAAAATCGCATCACCCAGGGCGACTTTTTCCTGCAGAAGCTGGTTATGCCCATAGCACACCCCCTATCAGGAAAAGCGTGAATATTACAATTGCGAAGAGGAGCCAAGTGAGGTAGTCAGAAACTTTGCCGGAGTGGAATGCTAGCAATTGCTTGTAGATCGAGCTCAAAGTTTTCTTGAAGGCCCAGTAAAAGCCTTCAGAATATATTTGCATCTCTTGTCCTGTGAGGCGCTCCCCGCAGGCATAAACTTCCAGCTTTCTTTTTGTCCTCTTGACGGGATATTTTTTCTGGTTGTAGTAGACCAGCAGCAAGCATATGGCTATAGCTGCCAAAAATATCTGGTTCACTACTGCAATTTGTATCAAGCTCATCCTAGCACCGCCGTGACATAGGCAGCCTTGATTGACAAGATGCTGCCTGCCTGGTTGATTATTGAGATGACTGGCTGCGGGTACAGCCCGAGGATTAGGATTATTGCCACGAAGAAAAGCATTGGCATCAGCATTGAAAGTGGTATTTCCCTCGGATGATTCTTGAGCAGGGTTGTCCTGGGCCCGAGAAATACGCGGTTGATTGCCTTTGCATAATATGCAAATGTTATGAGGGACATGAAGATTGCAATTATTGTAAGCGGGATCATGCCTGCTTCCACACCTGCCACATAGAGGTACCACTTGCTTATGAAGCCGGAGGTTGGCGGGACCCCGATGATTGCCAGCGCGCCTACTACAAAGGCAAGTGCAGTCAGGGGCATTTTTGATGCCAAGCCTCCAAGCTTGTTCATGTCATGGGTGCCTGTCCTGTAGATTATTGCCCCAACGCATAGGAATAGGAGTGTTTTTGCAATTGCATGGTTGAATATATGGAACAGGCCGCCGACAACGCCGGTTGCTGTAAAGAGCGCAAGGGAAAGTCCAAATGCGACATAACCAGACTGGGAGATGGAGGAATATGCGAGCAGCCTTTTCAGGTCAGTTTGGATAACTGCCATCAGGCCGCCGACTATCATTGTGACAACACTCAATATTAAAAGCAGGGGGGCGATACTGTAGGTGTAGGGGAATACTGTGTAGACTACCCTGAACAATGCATATAAACCTACGCCGGAAGAGACCCCTGCTATGAGGCCTGCCATCTCTGAGGAGGTTTCGACAAGCGCATCCGGCTTCCAGGCGTGCAGTGGGACAAGAACTCCCTTAACACTGAAGCCTGTTATGAGTAGCGCGAGGGCAATGAGCGGGACAACAGAGTTCTGGAACATCGGCAGCTTGCTCGCCAGGTCTGCGAAGTTCAGCGTTCCTGTAACGCTGTAGAGGAATGCGATTGCAAGCAGGATTGCAGAGGTTCCGACTGAGCCGATAAGCAGGTATTTCAAAGCGCCTTCTATTGCAGCCGGCCTGTTGGAGCGGAATGCGACAATGGCATACGAGCTGATTGACATTATCTCAAAGAACACAAATAGATTGAACAGGTCGCCTGTCAGCGTAACTCCAAGCATTCCGATTGTTGTCAGGATTAGGAGGGTGTAGAACTTTGTCACAGCAGTTTGTATTTCGATGTGGTGGATGGAGTAGAGCGCTACTGCAACCCCAATACCGGTCACTATCAGTGCTATGAAGTAGTTGAAGGCATCAACTGCAAGCACTATTCCATACGGCGGAATCCACTTCCCTATTTCGTATACCAGTACTTTTCCGTCGAGTATTGAGGGTAGGCTGGCCAGCAGGATTGTGAAGGATGCAAGGATTGCCAAAGTGGTCACTACTCCGCGTGCCCGGCTCCTCTCCTCGAGGACGTGGCCAAGAACTGGCATTCCGAATGCCACGAAGAATGGCAGGATTATTGCCCAGTATATTTCCATGGCCATCAGCCGCTCAGCCCCCTTATTTTTTCAGTGTCCAGTGTCCTGAAATGCCTGAATGCATAGATTGCGAGTGTCAGTGCAAGTGCGGTAATGCTCAAGTCTATGACAATTGATGTCAGGACAAGGGCCTGTGGCAATGGGTCCACTGCGAAGGTGTTGAACATTGCAATGTCATGGATGTTTGTTATGATTGGCGCAATGCCATTTTCCTTGAAGCCTATTGAAATCAGGAAAAGGTGGATGCCGTCTGTTATTATGCCGAGGCCGATTATTTTCTTTATCAGGTTCTTCTTCACAGTGAGGCAGTAAAGNCCGAGTGTTATTATTGTAAGAGCAAAGAAGTACTCAATGTTCATGGCGCCACCCCTTTTTCATGAATACCATTGACAGGAAGATGATTGCTAATGCGGCTGTTACCTCGAGCCCGCCGCCAAAGTTGAGCAACGGGATTGGCCCTCCGGAGGCGAGTGTCCCCGGGCTGCCAGTTAGGAGCAGCTCCCTTGGCATTACCTTTGCAATGAGCACGGTGAAAAGGAAGACGCCAAGTATTGCGATGAGTGCATCAGTCTCCAGCACCTCGGCAAGCTCTATTTCCCGCCTCTCTTGCTTGATTTTCTTTATCCCATATGCGAGTGTAAGGAGAACAATTGGAGAGACCATAAGCACGCCGCCTGGGAAGGCGCCGCCAGGGGTGAGGTGACCATGAACGATTATGTAGAAGCCGTAGAGAATCATGAATAGGTACATCATCTTGCTTATTGTCCGCACTATTATCGAGAGCATTATGCCTCACCCACCTTTCTCAGTATTGCTGAAACGCCTATTGCTGCTGTGAACAGCACAGTCACCTCGCCAAGGGTGTCGTAGCCACGGTAGTCCCACACAATTGTGGATACTATATTGAGCGCACCGGTTTGAGCCATGCCGTTTTCGAGGTAGTAGACTGCCACGCTCTTCATAGTTGGGGCCCTGTCCGGGAAGGAGCCGAACGCCGGCATTGCCACTGCTGCTACCATCAGCAGTATCCACAGTATTGCAATCAGGAGGTGGGCTGGCTTAATGCTCATTCCTCNNANCTCCCGGTCCTGCTTATTGCGATTATGAAGATTGCAGTTGCAACACCTGCCTTTGCAACTGCCTGGGTTATTGCTATGTCCGGTGCCTGGAGTATGAAGAAGAGTACTGTTAGAACCGAGGCTGCGCCGGCCAGGACTATTACAGAGTAGAGCAGGTCCTTCAGCTCGATTGCAGCTATTATGAACAGGACCATTGCTGCTAGCAGGAGGTAGTATATCATTTCCCCCTCCACGGCTTTATGCCCATTTTAAGGGCTGAGCGCGCGATTGCATGCGAGGCTGTTGGGTTTGTCAGGATTGTGAAGATTATTACAAGGGCTATTTTTGTGCTGTAGCTTGGGTGCTGGGGTTGTGCGAGCAGGCCTATCAGGATTAGGACCGCCCCGCCGACTGTGGCGACGGTCTGGGCGTGCAGCCTTGTGTAGAAGTCCGGCAGTCTGATTAGGCCGAATGCTCCGATTACGGCTATTACTCCACCGAGCAGCATCAGCGCTTCAGCTATTGATATAATTTTTCCCCCTCCAAATATTTTGCAATTGCCAGCGTCCCGATAAAGGAAAGTATGGAAAATGCGATTGCTATGTCGAGCAGCATTGACTGCCTGTATTGGAGCCCGAATATAACTAGGATAACTATGAAAAGGGTGGTGAATGTGTCAATTGCAATAACCCGGTCCTGGGCAGTTGGGCCGAGCAGGGAGCGGACTAGGCAGAGGGCTGATGCAATTAGGATTAGGTAGAGTATCACTTTTCTACCCCCATAAGGATTGGCTCGGACTTTCCAAGGACTTCATCGACAGTTGTTTTTGTGATTGAGTGGACAACAAATTCCCGTTTGTCCAGGTCGACCGAGACTGTTCCAGGGGTTAAGGTTATTGAGTTTGCGAGGGCAGTGAGCACGCCATCGCCCCTGAGCTTGGATTCGAACCTCACGAGCTCGGGCTTTATCTTCAGCCGGGGCGAGAGGATTATTGCAATGACCTTTGCATGAGCTATGATTTCCCTGCCAACTACGTAGAAGATGAAGGNGATGAANTAGAGCCAGCGGAGTGGGTGCAGCTTCTTTCTTGGTTTTCCCCCTAGGAACCGCTTGGAGAAGAACACAGTCAATACAAGGCTGATTGCCCCTCCGATGACTAGTTCTCCGACGGCAATGCTCGCTGTGAAGAATACCCACGCTGCAAGCAGGAGGAAGAAGGTCAAAACTCCCCGTTCAAGATGTTCAGCCATTAAAGCACATAATGCATTGTAGTTAAAAACTTTTGTTCTCTAGAAAAGGTTGAATAACCCGCCGCTTACAAAGTAGATTGTAAAGGTAAGCACTACAAGGCCGATTAGATTGAGCAAAAGGCCGGTTCTAACCATGTCCTGCATTTTGATGTAGCCGGAGCCGTAGACAATTGCATTCGGCGGAGTTGCAATAGGCATCATAAAAGCGTTTGAGCACGCCAGTGTTGCGGGGAATATCAAAAGCAATGGATTTATGTTGAAGGAAGTTGCCATTGCAATTAAAATTGGTAGCATCATGCCTGTAGTGGCAGTATTNGAAGTTACTTCGGTCAGGAAAGTGCACAAGATACCAACTACTAAAATCATTCCAAGCACNGGCAGAGCTTGAATGCCCGAGAGATGGCTGGCAATCCATTGCGCAGTCCCTGATTCGAACATTCCTTTCCCAAGGGCGAGGCCTCCGCCAAATAAAATCAAGACGCCCCAGGCAATTTTCTGCGCGTCCTTCCAGGAGAGTGTAGGCTGCCATTTTTTGAAGTTGACTGGGATTATGAACAAGAGCATCGCAGCCATCATGGCTATCATGGAATCCTGGACAGCTGATTCGAGTGTTGTGGCTAAGGGTATTGGAATGTAGTGCCAGAAGGGATGGCTTATCCAGAGAGCTGCTACCAGCATAAACACGAACATTGCATTCTTTTCGCCGCGGGACATGGGGCCGAGCTTCTTGATTTCTTTCTGGACAAAGCTGCTGCTCCGAACTTCTTTCAGCTCTGGCTTGTGCCGCCAGAGCAGGTAGCGCCAGGTCAATGGGAGCATTATCGCCGAAAATGGCAATCCGATTTTCAGCCACTCGAAGAACGTCATCTTTTGGCCGAGCAGCGTGTCCATGAATCCTGCCATAACAACATTTGGAGGTGTTCCAACCAAAGTTGATATCCCGCCGATGGTGGCTGAATACGCTATTCCGAGCATCAGGACTTTTCCGAACTCGGAGTCCTTGCTTACATTGGCGCGGAGCAGGATTGCCATTCCGATGGGGAGCATCATTGCGGTGGTAGCTGTATTTGAGATGAAGGCGGAGAGAAGTGCAGTTATTAGCATGAATGCAAATAGGATTGTTGCGGGCTTTGTGCCGGCGCGCCTCAGGACATGGAGAGCTATGCGCTTGTCGAGCTTCCATTTTATCATTGCCTGCGCTATCAGGAAGCCTCCAAGGAAGAGGAAGATTACCTTGTTTGCGTACTGGCCGAATGCCATGTCGATTGGGAGAATTCCAAATAGTGGTAGAAGGAATCCAGGCAGGAGTGCAGTTGCAGGGATTGGTATTGCCTCGGAAATCCACCATATTGCGCATAGCAGCACTATCGCCAGTGTATGCTGTATAATGGTTTCGATACCCATTGGGACTGCCAGAAGAAATAGGAATACAAAAATCCCGAGGAAGAATCCAAGCTTGTTGCGGAGGAATTGCATGGGATATATTTGTGGATTTCTTATTTAAGATTTGGTTTTAGAAACCTTTATATTCAACAAGTCTAAAACTTCACACCTAGTGCTTGAGATATTAGCGTGATAGAGGGGATACTGTGGACAAAAAGGCATATCTAGTGCTAGAAGATGGAAGTGTTTTTGAGGGCAGGCCTTTCGGCGCCAGCACAGAGACTTTTGGCGAGGTTGTGTTTAACACAGGCATGACGGGCTACCAGGAGGTCTTGACTGACCCCTCTTATCGCGGCCAGATTCTTACCCTGACTTACCCCATGATTGGGAATTATGGTATAAACAGGAATGACTTTGAGTCCACGAAAATCCAGGTCCGCGGGTTTGTTGTTTCAGAGCAGTGCGGGGAGTTCTCACATCACGATGGTGAGAAATCAATAGATGACTTTTTGAAAGAGCATGACATTCCTGGAATTGCCAATGTTGATACTAGGGCAGTGACTAGAGTTATAAGAAATTACGGCACCATGCGAGGGATGATTTGTCTCGATAAAGATGTTCTCGAAAAAATAAAATCAAAGCCTTTTCCAGACTCGGAGGATTTGCTGCCCGAAGTAACTTCTGAAAAAGTTGAGGAACTTGGAGAGGGCGAGAGGATTGTTTTGATAGACTGTGGGGCAAAAGGGAATATTGTAAACTGCCTCGTAAAGAGGGGCGCAAAAGTAATTGTTGTGCCTGCAAGCACTTCTGCGGAAGAGATTTTGAAATTAAAACCAGACGGAATTTTGGTATCTAATGGGCCAGGAGACCCTGCAAAGCCCAATTACGTTGTACAGACTGTCAAGAGTTTGTTTGAGAAGCTGCCAATGTTTGGAATCTGCCTTGGCCATCAGATAATTGCACTGGCGGGCGGGGCAAAGACCTATAAATTGAAATTTGGCCACCGCGGGGCAAATCATCCAGTCAAGAACTTGGAGAGTAATAGAGTATATATCACAACACAGAACCACGGCTTTGCAGTCGACAAAAACTCTTTGGAGGGGACTGGCTTTGAGGTCTCGCAGATTAATTTGAATGACAATACAATTGAGGGAATAGAGCATATGGAACTGCCTATTTTTTCGGTGCAGTACCACCCTGAGGGCAGCCCGGGGCCAAAAGATAATGAGTACATTTTTGATGAGTTTATGGAGATGGTTAGAAATGCCAAGAAGGATTGACATCAAAAAGGCTTTGGTCATAGGAAGCGGACCGATAGTAATTGGCCAGGCGGCTGAGTTCGACTACAGTGGCAGCCAGGCACTGAAGGCATTGAGAGAAGAGGGAATAAAGACAGTCCTGGGTAACTCCAACCCCGCAACCATCCAGACTGATGCGGAGATGGCGGATGCAGTGTATATTGAGCCGCTAACTATTGAATTTGTTGAGAAGGTCATTGAAAAGGAGAAGCCGGATGGTGTGCTCTCCGGCCTGGGCGGGCAGACCGCCCTGAACATAGTTTCCGAGCTGGCTGCGAATGGTATTCTGGAGAAGTACGGAGTGCAGGTTCTTGGAACCCCTGTTGAGGCAATTGAAGCCTGTGAAGACAGGGAGTCTTTCAGGCAGGTTATGTTGGACATTGGAGAGCCGATTCCGGAGTCAAAGGCGGTCAAATCAGTTGGCGAGGCCAAGGAATTCGCCAAAGAGGTTGACTATCCGGTTGTTATAAGGCCTGCATACACGCTCGGCGGCTCAGGAGGGGGCATAGCACACAACGAGAATGAGCTGGAAAGGATTGCCTCTAACGGGACTGCCCTGAGCAGGATAGGCCAGGTGCTTATTGAGGAGTATATTGGCGGCTGGAAGGAGCTTGAGTATGAGGTGATGCGGGACAAAGCCGACAACTGCGTCACTATCTGCAACATGGAGAACTTTGACCCTGTTGGAATACACACCGGCGAGTCAATAGTTGTTGCGCCGAGCCAAACCCTTTCCGACAAGGAGTACCAGATGCTGCGCACAGCCAGCCTGAAGATAATCAGGGCCTTGGGTGTTGAGGGGGGCTGCAACATCCAGTTTGCACTCCATCCAAAGAGCAGCGAGTACAGGATAATTGAGGTCAACCCAAGGGTTTCGAGGAGCTCTGCGCTGGCTTCCAAGGCAACAGGCTACCCAATTGCATTGATTTCAGCTAAGACTGCCATTGGCCTGACCCTTGACAAGATTCTGAACAAAGTCACTGGAGAGACCCCTGCCAGCTTCGAGCCTGCGCTGGACTACTGCATTGTGAAGATACCAAGGTGGCCGTTTGAGAAGTTCTACTATGCAAACAGGACTTTGGGAACAGAGATGCGTTCAACAGGAGAGGTAATGGCAATTGGCAGGACTTTTGAGGAGGCTTTGCAGAAGGCCATCAGGAGCTTGGATATTGGGAAGGTTGGGCTGGTTGGCAACGGGGCAGAAAAGGTCGATGATGTTGTTTTAAGGAGCAGGCTGAGGGTTCCAACCCACAAAAGGCTCTTCTACATTGCAGACGCCCTCAGGCAGGGCTACACGCCAGAGCAGATTTCAGAGATTTCAGGAATTGATGTCTGGTTTATTGACAAATTAAGAAACATTATTGAGATTGAAAGTAATTTTAGGGAAATTAATGACCCCGAATTGCTTCAAAAAGCCCAGAGAGCAGGCTTTACAAAGAGCCAAGCCCAAACAATTCTCCAAAAATCAATCAAAGCTGATTTTGAGCGCTGTTACAAGATGGTTGACACGTGTGCAGCAGAGTTTGAAGCGAAAACTCCGTACTACTATTCAACTGCAGGGAACATTTCAGAGGCAAAGTTATCAGGCAAAAGGAAAGTTGTTATTCTCGGCTCCGGGCCAATAAGGATTGGGCAGGGAATAGAGTTTGACTATTGCACAGTCCATGCAGTGCAGGCTTTGAGGGAAGAGGGGATTGAGGCAATTATAATCAACAATAACCCTGAGACAGTTAGTACAGACTATGATACCTCTGACAAGCTTTACTTCGAGCCGATAACACTGGAGGATGTGATGAATGTTGTGGATGTTGAGAAGCCTGAAGGAGTTATTACGCAGTTCGGCGGCCAGACATCCGTGAACTTGTCCATACCGCTGCAGAAGGAAGGGGTTAATGTCCTTGGGACTACTCCAGAGAGCATGGACCTGGCAGAGGACAGGGAGAAATTCACAGCAGTTCTCAATAGGATTGGTATTCCGCAGGCAAAATACGGCACCGCAAGGAGTTTCGAGGAGGCAAGGAAGGTTGCGGAAGGGATTGGATACCCAGTTCTTGTGAGGCCGAGCTATGTGCTTGGCGGGAGGGGGATGGAGATAGTGCATGGTGAGGACGAGCTTGAGAATTACATGAAGGAGGCAACCAAAGTCTCTGAAGACAAGCCGATTTTAATTGACCACTTTTTGCAGGAGGCCATAGAGGTTGACGTTGACGCAGTGTGCGATGGCAAGGATGTGCTGATTGGCGGGATAATGGAGCACATTGAACGGGCGGGAATACATTCCGGTGACTCCTCCTGCGTTGTGCCGGCGCAGACACTCGGCAAGAAAATTATCGAGAGGATTGAAGAATATACAAAAAAGCTGGCGCTGGAGCTTGGC